>TARA_R110002095_G_scaffold186805_1_pt1 | contig 17106 bp, 14 predicted proteins | sample TARA_R110002095 | Tara Oceans TARA_R110002095 (sample SAMEA4397255) | marine metagenome | biome: Polar Biome; feature: [SRF] surface water layer (ENVO:00010504); material: water (ENVO:00002006), including particulate matter (ENVO:01000060) such as... | depth 5 m | reverse complement strand
TTCCACTTTTGGAAGAAAGCCAAATACAAGGTCATGTGACCCTGTTTTATCCGAGTGTCATTATGAAATCGTTCGAAGGCCATATTTAGTTGGACGATATAATTTACGTGTTCCATTTATTATCTATTTTTGATTGTGATTCAGTTTTATTTTTTTCAAATTGAGCTTTAAATTCTTCGGGAGTTTTCTCGCGCATAATTCGTCTTTCTTTTTTGGGTTCGGTTGCAGCAAATAGGGATTGCAACATCGCCATTGTTGGTTTGGTTTGATTCTTTTCTATATTTTTTATAATCGCAACAAGTGCATTGATTCTTTTCTTAATACGATTTTCAGTTTCCATTAATCCTGGTTTCAAATCATCTTCTGGAGACAATTCATTCTGATCAAAAAATTCCATCATCGAAAGCAAAGTCATTGAGTTTGATTTTGAAATTGATTTAGAATATTTCCTAAATCTCTTAACCACAGAGCTCTTAATACTCAAGCTTTCAAATCGTTCTTTTTCATAACCTTTATCCATTTTTACGGGAAATTTTTATTGATTTTACTGGGCTGAGAGCATTTTTACGGTAAAAATGATTTTTAGCCTAGTTTTAAATCGCACATAAACACCTAATAATCAATAATTTAAAAAATAGTAACATCGCGTAGCGTGTTACCCTCTTGCTATACATTTTTTTCGATACATCTTCAAAAATCCATACTTACATTGAAGATAATTTAGTAATCAAATTTATCTTTAGGATGACCAAAATTTAAGAACCAAAAAAAGTAATTCTTGAATTATTTTAACTTAATTAAGCTTATGATTACATTATCAACAAAACCATTTACTTATTATATCTTGAGCGTTTTCCTTTTCTTTTTTCTTATTTAGCAGAATCTCTCAAAAAAATAAAATAACTACCAGAAAACAGCATATAGATTTCCTAATTCATCTACTTCCCATAGCGCCATCGCCGTTACCTTTTCCAAATTATAAATCCTAAAATTTGAAGTTCATAAAGATTTATAAAAAGTGCGAAGTATGAGCCTGATTATGCAATCTGTTGAGAAGCAAATTTTACAATTTATGCGGGAAAAGTGATTAAGAAAACAAGCAAGATGTTATTTCCCAATTTTAAATTTGAACGGAATGTTTCGCGTTGGCTAAAATTACTGGTTGTGGTAATGTAGCGTCTGTCCGATAGGCAGGTGCGAAATGGACATAACGAGTATTGCGCGGAACTGGAAGCTCTTAATATTGAGTGAATGAAGCTTTCACGGAATGAAGGAATTAGTATGTGCTGGAAGTGTGGCAATTAAAACCCCAATTCTTATTTAATTTTTAAAACACTCCTTAAATGTTTTAAATCATTATAAAGCACTTCTTTATCAATCATTCTAAATAATCTATAATTAGAACAATGCAACCCTCCACTACACTTTTTAAGACTCTTACCAGAGCTACAGTAACACAAGTCTCTAATACGCAATTTTTTATTTTGCAGTCTTTGAAGTATCAATCTTCCAATGCTCCTAACATCTACTACTCCTAATATGTCTTGATATGATTGAACAACTCCCATTGCTCCATGATCATACTCAGCGTAGCAATATGTTCCATTAATTTCATAGTAAGAGTTGTTTTCAAAATAGCGCACAACAATTTCATCTACAAACTTCACTAGTGATGCAATTTTTGTTCTTAAAAGAATCTGTGATTTAGCCCCTGTTGTAAAACAACAAGAGCCAATATCAGTATACATATGTCTATCCATTTTTATAGGGATACGACCTCCAACCTCATAAACAGTAGGGAAAAACCTAGGATATGAATCTAGTTTTATAATCAGATCATAGCTATCACCATCTGGTAAGAATAACTCGCCACTCAATGAATTATCATCTGAATGATAAGCTAATCCTTTATGTTTATCTAATACTTCTTCAATCTGATTTTTAATATCCATAAGGTTTAGGCTTTATAATAGCTGCACCTAACGACTTCTTTAAACTATTGCTTTTAGATTCTTCATCTTTGTCATCACCTAATGGAAACCTAGTCCCAAATTGATTATTTCTTAATATCTCAGACGCTGCTTTAAAGTTTTTTTCTTCCGAAGCATTATCACAATCTTCTTTAAGGCTTTTGAGTGTTGACAAGAAGTTTGATTTTCTAGTTTCACTATAGTTTTCAAAAACATCTTCATCTGAAGGTGTTGTAGGTCTAAAGCATTTGAATCCATTATTTTTATTCAGTTCCGTAGCAATAGCTTTTATGGTTTCTCTAAAAGCCTCGTCTAAATTATCTGCATCAACGTAATGATTTGTTGCTAAAATCGTTAACTCAAATCCACTTGGCAGTTTTAAATTAGTATTCTTGTTCTCTCTGAAATTTTTCCATGCTTTTAAACAACGTACGATGGCTTCTAGTCTAGACCTTGTTTTCTTTTTTTCGTTATACCACTCATAGAATTCTTTGGGATCACTCTCTATCCAACCTTTTGATTTATGAGCAAGTTCAATAACACCATCTTCTTTATAGTAAATAGGTAAATCTATGTGATGTCCGTCTGCATAGACAACTCTTACGCAAGTTGTTTTCCTGATTGAGTCCTTTCCTGTATGGTTCTCCGTTGCTTTGTATACCCAATCGTGCCAGGTATTAATTGATTGTTTAATGTCATCATCATTTTTTTTGATAAAATAAACGCCATAATCCGTATCATAGTCTAACAAAGGTTTTCCTTCTTCATCATATGTTACAAGTGGGTTCACGGTAGTTCCCATCTCTGAAGAACCTTGGGGATGAAATTTAGGTTGAATCTCATCTGGTTTGTTGTCCCTAAACCAATTTTGTATTTTCTTTTTAAGCTCTTTTCTGCTTTTTTTTAAAGAATCTTTCCTGCTCTTATTAAGCTTAATCTCTTTATCAAACTTATTGTACTCTTTGTTTAATACTGCCATAGTTATCTATTTTAGAAATCGTGATTTTTATTATTACTTACCCATTTTAGGTCTTTGAATTCTCCTTTAGTTTGGTACGGACTTCTATTTGTAAAATAGCGTCCAGATAGCTTCTTTTCATTTCCATTCTTAATGAATTTAACCACCTCTGTTCCATAATGTGGTGGAAAGCCTTGTTCTGTGCTTCCTTCATTTAGGTAGTTGTATATAAAATTGAAATGTTGTCCATCCTGTGTGTGCTCAATGTACATTCCTTTATTTGAGGATGGAGAAGACATAGAACCATCAGCTTTCTTGGTAAAAGATGAGATATTTATATTACTGCCTGTTTGTGAAACAATTTTTATATGCTCAAGCTCGCCCGTTTGAAGGTCTCCATTCTCATCTTGAAACTGATATATTAATCGACCTTCATATCTACCTGAGAAATCTTCTACCCAAAATAACCAACTAAATGGTTTATATTTCCACAAATATTTTGTTATCGTTACTAGTATTAGTGTTAGTATACTAAAAACTGATATTGATAATCCAAATGATTCTTTAGTTAAATAGATTAGTAAAAATCCTCCGACGATAAGAAAGATTAAGAATTGTGGGTGGTAATACTTTAGATAGTCTTTTTCCATATTGCATTGTATTTTGAAATTAATACTGCAATACTACGAACCTACTATGCAAAGTAATTGCATAGTAGATTATAACATAGAAATAGTAAGCTAATTTGCTTGATTGAAGTCTTCCACAATTTTGAAAATTACATCTGCCTGCTTTTCTGTAAACACGCCATCAATTCCCATACTGTGATAATTCTTAAATGGTGAATCATAAAGCTTCTCTGGATTTACCTTTCCGTTTTTAAGTAAAAACTGTTTTAAGGTATCTATAAATTGAATTTGCTTTGAATTTAATTGATAAGCATTAATAAATCCAGCAAAAGCCTTATTGACGTGTTCAGCCGACAAACCCATAAGCGATACTATAAAATCGGTTAAGTTTAATTGCAAGCCTAACTCCTGTTCTACTACTTCTCGCTCTGCTATAGTTGGAAAAAGTATGCTCTCCAAACTTTCAAGTTCTTTTTTAGTAATAGTTTCTCCGTTTCTAATACGACTAATTGTAATGTTGTCCTTGTTGTTTCTAATTAGTTCTTCTAATCGATGAATATTATTTGCAAAAGGTGAAGTGGTATAGTTTTCATTTGCCTCACTAACATAATCAGTTACAATAACCTCATTTTCTCGTAATTCATCTTCAAAATCTGTAGTCACATAGCGCTGATCTACTGGATCAATATACTTAGTTAGATTACGAATTCCTTTTCTTATTTTTTCAAGGTGTTTAATACCATCTTCTCTCCAGAATGTTTCTTCTAATGGCAATTTTATTAAATCTTCGTTCTCTTTAACTTCTGGTATGGTTGTTTTTTTAAGTAATTTTTTTGAAGTTATCGCAACTTTAGTAATAGGTATATTAAAACTAGCCACAAACTCTGGTGCATTTGGTGTTTCTAATCGTTTAATTATTAAAGCATAAAGTAATTTATCATAAAACCGTGCTAAATCTGTATCTCCTTTTAATGGTTTTACTAATGGTGCAAGGACATCATTAACAATCTTAATGTCTTTTTTTGAAAGATGATTCCACAATTCCCTATTATCACTTCCATAATCCATTACCGTTTTTAATTGCATCTTTACATCAAATCGTTGTGTATCTAAATTGGCAATATCATCATACAATTCATCTAACAATTCTTTTCTGTAGGCTTGTAAATTTTCATCAGATTGAAACTTGCCTTCTCTTAAATACTGTGCCAATTGTAGTTTTAAGCCAAATACAATTTCTATCAAGCTTATTTGAGTGCTTGATTTTATTCCATTAGGATTCTGTTTAAAAAACTCAAAGTTTCCACATAAATCAAAAATCACGAAACGCTCCTTATCCATACCTACACCAAACAAATCTGGACGCAAACGTGAACCACGACCAATCATTTGCCAGAATTTCGAAAAAGATTTAACGGGTTTATAGAATACTAAATTAACACAACTAGGTGCATCAATACCTGTATCGAGCATATCAACTGAAATGGCTATTTGCGGTAGTCTATCTTTTTCTTCGTCACAGAAACGTTTAATAAATTCTTCGGCTTTTGGTTCGCCATGAGTAATTACTTTTACATAATCATTACCAAATTGCTCTTTATCTAAGTTTAAAAACATATCCTTTAAAAACTGAGCATGCTTTTTATTACGTGCAAAAAATATGGTCTTTCCTAATTCTTCATTACCACGTTTTTTAATACCGTGTTTTAAAATAAACTGTAATGTTTTTATGGTTGTATTTTTATTAAACAACCATTTATTTAGTGCTTCAGATTCTACCCACTCTGTTCCAGTAGCTTCTTCGCCATCTAAAATTTCGTTTTCAAATTCTTCTTTTTCTTCTTCTGAAAGCTCATCATATTTTATGCCTTGTCTTAAAAATTTAGTCGGCACTTCAATAGAACGATATGGTGTTAAATGTTCATTGGCAACTGCTTCGTCAAAAGTATAAGCATCTGTTGGCGATTTGTCTGGCAACCCAAAAGCTTCAAAGGTGTTTCTGTCAATTTGCTCAATTGGAGTTGCTGTTAACCCTAAAAATAAGGCATCAAAATATTGAAATATAGCTTGGTATTTTTTATAGATTGAGCGATGCGCTTCATCAATAATAATTAAATCGAAATGCCCAACGCCATAAAATCTGTGGTCATTATCCTTAGCATCATCAATCATTCTCATCATGGTATTGTAGGTTGAGAATGTAAACCTAGCTGTCATATTATCTTTTTCCTTCAACAAATTAACGCTAGCATGCTCAGGAAGGTGTTTTACAAAATTAGATTTTGCCTGACTTACCAAACTTTTTCTATCTGCCAAAAACAAAATACGTTTTGCCCAATTGGCTTCCAGCATTATTTTAGAAAACGCTATACTTGTTCTGGTTTTTCCTGTTCCTGTTGCTAAAACTAGTAATGCTGCTCTATGCGTTCCTATTAATTTGCCCGACTGTTTATCGTTTCCAACAAAATGCTCGCTAATACTTCTAATAGCTCGCATTTGGTATTTTCTATCGGTAATTTTCAAATCAATTGGCATTGAACGAATGTCTTTTCTATGCTCTCGCCTATACATTTGAGTTTGTAATTCAGCTTTGGTATAATAACCATGCACTGGTCTTGCTTGCTTATAAAATTGGTCGTCCCATAAGTAGGTTTCAAATCCATTAGAATAATACATAATAGGACGTCTGCCATACATTTTCTCTAAACTATCCGCATAAAGTTGCGCTTGGTTTTCTCCTTTGGAAACACTTTCTAATGATTTTTTGGCTTCTACCAATGCCAATGGCAAACCGTCATCATCCCAAAGTACATAATCTACAAAACCTGTTTCAGAACTGTTGGTTGACTTCGGCATATAATTGACCATGAATTCTTTATCATTTACACCTTGTAAATCCCATCCGGCTTCTCTGAGTGTAACATCAATTAATTGTCGTCTTGTTTCAGCTTCATTACGAGGATGCTTATTTGCATTTTTATCTTGGGTATTAGCAATTTCCTTGTTATTCTCAAACTGTTGTTGTTTGGCTTCAAGCTGTTGCTTAAACAATTCATTCTTTTGAGCTAAAGTTTCTTTTTCTTCATTAGATGCTTCTAGAGCCTTTTGGAACGTTGCGAGGTCTTTATCTAATTTCTTTTGTAAACTTGTAACCTGTTTTTTAGCTAAAACAGTAACATCATCACTAGGTATTACATTAAAATCGAAAAGACCCAAAGTACCTAAATCGGTTTCAGTATAAGACTTGGCAAACCATTTTGTAAAATAATATAGATGTTCAATAGTTGTAAGGGCATCTATATCGCTAACTGGTTTATTATGCGTCGCTAAATTTCCTGTTTTACGAATTAAATGTAACTCGTTGTATAATTTAATATTAAACTGTTGCTTAAAATCTTCTTGCACCATAAGGTTGTGCAAACCACTATCAAAAGGAGTTTCTAACTCGTCGTCATTGGCATACATCCAATTTATAGCCACCTCTAATGCCATACGTGCATATATAAGCGAAGTTCTAGCATCGGTTTTAGCAAACTGCTCAGCTTTAGAGGCTCTGTTAAAAAGAGCTTCCCATTGATACGCTAAAAACTGAAAGTTTGAATTCATATTTCTAAAATACTATATTTATTTATAAGCAATCCTTTTTAAATAACTAACTGTATTAAAAGGTTGCAACACAATATCTTCTACAGGTCCAACATATCTATTAATGGCTTGTGCAGCTGGATGAAAAGGATGTTGCTTTGCTGTTAATTTTATACACCAATAATTTAGCTCATGTTTTTTAAGACGTTCTAAAATAAAGGCTGCATATTTAATTAGATAAGGATGTTGAAAACTAGTAATTGTATTTCCCCAAGCCAACAATACGTCGGATATTTGAAACTCATTTTTCAAAATAAAATCATCAAGAAGGTTTACATTTTTTATTAATACTGCTTCATTTTCTTCTAATGGTAAATCGTTAGGATGTGGTGTTCTTTGTGGCGATACATTAAATAATACCCAACCATCATAACCATTGGCTTTAGCAATTTTCTCCACATTATTTGTGGTACCATCATGTTTAAAAGCATTTGCTGTACTAGGGTTTAAACAGATTGCCAAAAGGTTTCTTTTACCTTTTTTGCCCAAAACATATCTTACTTCGGAATCGTTTTCTGGTAGACTTAAAAGCTTTGTTTCCATATACAATAGTTTTCAATCATTCTTTTTTAACTTTTAACTCGTTACACCAACGTCCCCTTAAATGCCTTTTGCAACAAACAATTAAACAAATCCTCAGATTCTTGTAACTCTTTCTTGGCCAATGTCTTTTGTTGCTCAATTAAGGCTATTTTTTCTGCGAACTGATTTTGAAGTTCGATTGGTGGTAAAAGAATCTTAATTTTCTTCAAAGCAACAATCTTTAATTCTGCAAATGTTGTTCCTGAAGCTATATTTGAATAGTTAGTTCTAAATAATTCTCTCAAAAAGAATTTAAGGTAAAAACTATTAATTTTTGAAGCATCAACTTTAATCCATAGTACTCGACCATCCTTAAAATAAAATGGCTCGTTAGTTTCAACACTTAAAATTCTGCCATCAGGACATATTGATGGCATTAATAAATCACCAATTTTTGGAACACCAGTTGCTTTAGCTAAATTCTCGTAATGCGCCTGAGTTAAAAATAAATCAGCTTTTATCGATTTACCTTCACTTAATTCACCTATCTCTTTACCGCGATAAAATGGAACACCTGATTCAACAATATCTTTTACAAATACTCTTCTACTAGAACCTACTCCACAAATATTCTTAAGTAATTCTTTTTTAAAACCTTTAGTATTTATTCTTGCATCCCCAAACATATCCAAAAATATACTTTGTGCTAGCAAATTGTATTCTGTAAGTAATTGTTTGGTTTTATCGCGTAAAGCGGCAGCATCTTCCAAAATTTGGGATATTTTTTGTTGGGATTTTAGTGGTGGAAGTGGGATTTTAACTCCTAAAATTTCTTTTTTTCCAACATTAATTTGCAAACCACCCCCAGCGAACATTTTATAGTAATTTCTGTGTATCGGATGGTTTAAAATATATCTTAGATAATTTTTATCCGCTTGTGAAGAGTCTTTGATGACCAATTTACCAGCACGTTGATTTAATAACCAAACATTTTCTCCTGTTTCAACAATTGTTGGAATACCTAAAATTTTAGGGTCATTTGCAAGGTCAGTCATTGCTATTACCAAATCTCCATCCTTAATCAAATAGTTAGAATATTTTTCTTGAAAACTATTGGGTAAATATCTCAAGTTATAATTATTATCAAAAGTTCCGCCAGGTCTAATATTGCTCATTCTTAAACTAACGGTTTGAGAAGCTTCTATATAATCGTCAGATTTAAAAGCATAGCCATTTTGCAAATCACATACTGTTCCTAATTCTTTCAAATTCACTTAGTTTAAATTTAATTTCGATAACAGTTGAGTTCTTTCTTTCGATAACTTATTAATTCTATCAATTATAATATTTGGTTCATCATACTCAACTTCCTCATAAACTATTTCTTTATAACGATTAATGGATAAATCCCAATCGTTATCTTTTATTTCTTTAAAAGGCACTAAAAAGGACTGTGAAGTGCGGTCTGCATAATTATGTGTGCAAGTACTATCTAAAAATTCATTAAAACCTAAATTGTCTGGTACATCATTAACATGTAATAATTCGCCATTTTTAGCGTGCATTTTACTAAAATATGAGCTTTTTAAATACTTGTAATGGTCTAAAATTTGAGGCAGATTAAAGTTGGTATGCGCTTTTGCTAATTCAGCTACATTAATAGCATCGCCAAAACTAAAGGCTTCAAAAATGTCTTGGTCAACTAACAAGTTTCTTTTATCATCTAAACTTTTACCATCTGCTAGCATATCATAAAACCAAACATTATCTGTACCGCCTGCTCCTGTTTTAGTAAAAATCATTATAGCTGTACTTACTCCAGAATACGGTTTAAACACACCACTTGGCAATGAGATAATAGCTTCTAATTTATTATTTGCTAATATTTCTTCTCGTATGCTTTTGTGTGCTTTACCAGCACCAAAAAGTACGCCGTCTGGTACAATGGTTGCTGCCCGTCCTCCAATTTTTAATTGACGTAGCATTAAGGCTAAAAAAAGTAATTCTGTTTTGGTGGTATTGGTAACGTTTTTTAGACCTGGCGAAATGCTTTCTTTATCAATAGTGCCTTTAAATGGTGGGTTTGCTAATACTAGTGTATAGGCATTTGCTACTGTATTATCTTTACTTACGGCATCTACATCTATAATATTAGGTTCTTCTACACCGTGTAAATAGAGGTTCATAGAGGCAATACGCAACATGGTCGCATCGAACTCGGTACCATTAAACATGGTTTTATTAATGTGGTCTTGGTATTTATCGCGTTCAGTAACGCTATAATGTTTATCTACATACTCTTTAGCAGCTACTAAAAAACCTGCTGTACCAGCAGAAGGGTCGCAAATAACATCATCTAGTTTTGGTTGCATTAACTCTACCATTAACTTAATAATATGGCGAGGTGTACGGAATTGCCCAGCGGTTCCGCCACCTTCCAGTTTAGATAATAGGTACTCATAAATATCGCCTTTGGTGTCTTGATTGCTCATATCTATGGCTTCGAGCTTTTCCATAACCTGATCTAAAACGGCTGGTTTACTGATACCAAAAGTTGCACCTTGCATGTAAGTACTGAACAAACTTTTTTCTTTACCTATTGAGCGTATAAATGGAAAAATGCCATTTATGGTGTCATTAAAAATATTGTGTCGTTCGTTAACGTCCATTTCTTTTAAGTTTTTCCAACGGAATTGTTGTTGGTCTCCTCCAAAAATTGGTGTTATGGTTTTATTTAAACGTTTTGCCATACGCTCGTTTCGCGTTTCGGTTTCGTCTAAATCTTTAATAAACATTAAATAGGTTAATTGCTCTACTATGGTAATGGTATTTGCAATTCCCCCTGTCCAGAAGGTATTCCAGATTTGGTCTATTTGTTGTTTTAATTGGCCTGTTATCATTTGGTTTATTTGGTGTGAATTTTTAAATATAGTTTTCGTAATGCGTTTGTGCGAATTCAGGTAGCCATTCTAATATTTCCATTATCAAGAATACATTTGCGAGAAAAGGAATTTTCACTACATCTGTATTTGACAAGTGTGAATACCCATTGGTAGACTCCTTTAATTTTCTAAAAGCAGATTTAATTACTTGTGGTACATCTTTATTTATCCTATGTCCAGAGATATTTTTGTTTTCCATAAATTTTGTGCAATGCTCCTGAATAGGCAAACCATTGTCTTTAAATAATTCAATTGGTATACAAGGTATTTCCTTGTTCAAGGAGATATATATTCCTTCAAGCAGGTCTCGTTGAATATTCAAATTTACTTTACGATAATCTTTTTCATTATATGCCTTTATAATGTTTACAAGAAGAGGTTCATAGTCTTTTGAAACAATAACCATATCAAATGCCATAAATGCTTCATTAAATTGCATTCTTATTGAGCGGTATTCAGATTGCGTAATTTCATTTATTATGAATTGAAACATAGTCTCTCTTTGATTATCATTTTTTTCAAAGATTTTAACGTTATCTTCCAAAGCCTCAAAACGCTCCATAAAACCTGTGTTTACGCAATATGGAATGTGCCTATCAATTTCTTTTGAATATTTATCAATATCTCTCATTGCACGAATTACGAAATTGTCTTTTTCAGTTTCTTGATCTGCTTCAATTTTCCCTTTACCATCAAGTATTACAAATTCAATTTTAGAATCTTTCTTAAGAATATCAAAACCATTCTCCCAATCTAGTTCATAAACAATTTGAATATTCTTATATCTTGCAGGACCAGATAATGATTTGCAGTAATCTTCTTTGTCATCTACTAGAAGGACTTTTATAGGTTGTGCCATAATTTATTTAGGTAATGTTATTAAAAATTCAACGTTGTAAGGTAAAATACCAAACCCTTCCTGTTTTTTTAATTCAATTAATCCTTTGTGATTTTTAATTATTTGTGCAATTAAAAAGCCTCCAAATCCACTTCCAACATCTGACTTTGAAGAATTTCCTTTAGCTAAAAAGTCTTTGATTGTGAATTGTGGTGGTAAATGCTTTCCATTATTTCTAATTGAAATCTGGATTGAAAGTGTATCTTTTGGTTTGATTTCTATCCATACTGTTGGGTTAACAATTTCATCTTTAAACCCATGTTTAATGGCATTATTAATGAAGTTATGAATTAAAATTCGTAATTGTTTACGATCTGCCAATATTTCAACTTCTTTACCTGTAACTTTTATAGTTATACTAGGATACTCTGATACAAAATTTAGTAAAAATTGTTTTAGTTCTATGTATTCTTTTATTGGTTCAGAGATCGAAATAACTTTAACTGCTTGATTTAAAATATAATCAATATCAGTTATTGCACGATTCATTCTATTTAGTGTATTCTCAAGGGAGTGTATATTTATTTGTTCTGGAGTATCAGTATCAAAAACAGGCACAATTATTTCATCATTGCTTAAAGTGCCTTTTGACTTTATCTTGTCACTTAAGTATTTACTCAATGAAGAAAAATCATTTCCTAAGCCTGAAACCGGTTGTTTCAAGGAATGCTTTAGCGTTTTTATAAAGTCTTGTTCCTTGTTATTAACATCTTCTTCTTGGACTGGATTCTCTGTTTTTCTGAATTCTTTAAAGAGGATGTTTTTTTGCTCTTCCAAACTAGGAACCTGTATTCTAACTTCCATTAAATTACTAATGCTCAATCTAGCAATAGTATCTCCTTTGGAATAATACTCAACTTGTCTTGTCACATAAGGTTGCGTTAACTCTCTAGCAACATATTCATCTAAAACTTCATCTTCATTAAATTTTAGCCAATACACATTTTGTCCTAATGCAAAGGATGTGTCAATTGGTAAAACCGAGGCTTTAATTTTTTTATTAAAGGCACTCAATACCACGCCACCTCTTACAATATGTTTATCTATATTTTGAATTTCATCATGGTCGATACCTAGCATATTTTCTTTTGGCTCAAAATAAAGGTCGTTTTTATCGATATCTCCCGTTTTAATAAGCTTATACTCACCTCCAACATACAAGGTATTTTTATTTCGGAACATGGAACCGTATTTGCGCTGTTTTAATAGTTGATCAACATGATATAGTTTATGACCAGGTTTGGCCTCTATATCATCAATATCAACTACATATCGCTTTGGGTTTAGATTGTAATGAAAGAGGTCTTGATATGTTATCGTTCTAGAAACATCTCGAATTAATTTTTTAGTATTAATAGTTTTAACTATCTCTAACATGTCCTCTTTTACTATGTTTGAGGCATCTAAAAAGAATACTTGATTATCTCTATTATTAAAATCGAAAATGAGCATAGAAACATTTATTGCTGTATTTTCGAACATACCATTAGGAAAGGCTATAACAGCTTCTAAAGCACCAGAGTTTATTATTTGCTCTCTAGCTTCCTTATTAAATGATGCTTGGCTACTTAAAACACCTGACGGCACGATTAGTATAGCTTTATCTAACTCATTATGATTATTCTGTAATTTCGATAAAATATGATCAAACCCTCCTCTTGAATTTCTGGCCGCACTTCTTCTAAATGGTGGAATGAAAACACCTGTAGTTGTAGTTTGGGACATCATATAGGTAAAATTACCTCGGTCAATTAATTTTGAAACTATTCTGTTGATTTGATTATCATATTCAAACTCATTAAAAAGGTTCGGGTTATGCTCACTTTTAATTGAGAACGTTGCCCCTTTATTATCTGCTGCAATTTTTAACAGGAAATCATTATACCCCTCAAAATAGGTTTCAATAGCATTGTCATTTATTTCAAACCAGTTTAGGCCTGATAAAACTGCTATTAACTTATCACTTAATCTTAACGACTTACTCTTTGATTGTTTAAAAAACCAGTCACATAATTTGTATGCCACCAGTAGTTTTTCCCTTGGTTGGTTATTTCTATCAGTATACTTAAAATTTGGCTCTGACAATGTATTATAAGCAAACCTGTAATTATCCTCATGTAATAGTTCTTCGAGTGCATGAACAAGTACATCAATTTTATTTGCCTTACCATATGTTCTTATCGCGCTGGATTCATGTACCAGCTTATTACGATAGTGTTGAAATTTTAAACTTACAATATCATCTTTTACTAATTTAACCTTACCTGTCTCCCTTGTGAAGAGTTTTGTGTAATTATTTGCTCTTGTTGTTACTTGAGATGCAGAGACTGGAAGTCCATCCTTACGCTTGTAAAGCTTTAGATTATTTATAATATCAGCTATATCTCTTGATTGAAGAGGTTTTTCTGCATTTTGCAGGACTTGTTCTATAGCTTCGTGTAATGTCATAAATAATATATATCTTTTTTAATTTTACTCTGCAAATTAACTAATTAACTGTGCAATGTATTCGCATAGTTACTTAACGTAAAATTGTCCCATCCCTTTTGAATGTTCTCTCATTTGATTTTTTAAAGACTCAGGCTCAAGCACTTCTACATCTTGACCATAAGACAATAATTGCTGTACCAATTCTAGGTTAATGATGGTTTCAAACCAAATTTGATCTTGTTTTTCTTCTTCAATAAACTCATCATAATCAGGCTGAAATGGTTTTGTTTTAAAATAGTTTTCTCTACCATTGTGAAAGCGTAAGATTACTTTTTGTACTTGAGCATTGGGCATTCTTCTGACACCAACCATTGTTCTAAAAAAAGTATCCCAATCGGTATCCGATTCGCTATAATCTGCATTCTCAAGTATATCAAAATCGATCAGCCTCTCATCTAAGGGAATACTCCATTCTTTTATTCCTCTAGTACTGTTTAAACCATAGACAAACCATCTCCTATTATACTGCTTTAGAACATGTGGATGAAAATCAAAACTAATAGATTTATCAGCTTTAAAATCTTGAAATACAACTCTTAATACATCTCTCTTTTTTATAGCTAAGTATAATGGCTTTAAATATTTAATTCCTTTGTATTCCTCATTATGGTCATAAAATAAGATTTTTGAAGCGTCGTTTTCTTGCTCCTCTTCATCTTGAAACTTAATTAAGGCTTCTGCTAATTTGTTATACTTTGGATGATTCTCAAATCTAGATAATAGTTGTTGAGCAGCTTCAATTAAATATTGCTCATATTTTTGCAATGGTCGTTGTGCAATAGTAAAATTACCATCAGAGTATTTATATTCCCTTATTCCTTCTGGTAGTGGTGCATCAAAGCCTTCTTTTTTATCTCTAAAAACTTTAATATCGTCACGTAATGTTCTTTCTGAAATTTCTTCTCCAGGATATAATTCTGCAATACCTTCATTCAGAATTCTCAATAATTCCTCAAAGCCATAAGACTTATTCCGGAAGCAATTATCTAAAATATTATATCTCAAGTGTGCGTGTTTGCTATTTGCCATTATCCTATTCTTAAAATTAATTTATAGCAACTTCAATTTTGAGCTGAGTTTTTTTCTTATTTATCAATTCTTTAAATTCCGTTTTTCGTTCTTGCAAAAGAAAACTATAGTCAATCAATCCAGACCATTCACTCATTCCTTTTTCAATTCGCTTCCAAAGATTTTCAATCGCTTTTTCTGGTATGTGTGCTTTAAGCATTGCTTCGTTAAAATCCTCGCGTTTTAGTTTTCGTTTTTTACCGTTTATGTTTAAAGCCAAATCTTCTAAATCGTCGGGCAATAATAATTGTGATGAAATCATATCGTAAGCTGGTGTGAGTTCGTATGCATTGGGTTCTTTTGCAATAAGCGAAAAATTCTTTAGGTGCATATCATTATTTCCTATTAAGAAAGACACGATCACTTGTTCATAAAAATGAACAACATCCTTTATGGGGTTTTTAGAGTAAGCTATTATCCCTTTGGCAATTTGCTCGTAAGACCCTCTGTACTTATGTTCTGTTAGTCGCTCATTAAATTGACAAGCATCTTCCATAGCAAACTTATCGCCTTGCGCATTACGATCTATACGTCTCGTTATGTAAGCCAACTCTCCACCTTTTAAAGGCAGTAATAAAAAAGGAACGGTTTCAATGCCACAAGCTTGGGTCATTAGCATACACAAAGCTTCTAGTTCTGGCATTTGTGGATAAGCAGAATAAGGTGGTTTTAAAATATATCTTCCGTTTAAAGCACCAACTATGGTTAAGCGCTCTTCAGTAGCTATTTTTGTAAAGCCCATTGATAATTTAGGCTGTACACCCGTTACTATAATACGCTGTGCAACGTTTTCTTCAGCAAGCTCATTTATTTGTGACACGTCATAGTCTAATTGAAATACAGGTGTATCACTTTCCCAAAAACGAGCAAGACAAGCAGGGTGATACTGATGATCTCCTGATGCTAATGGTTTATGACAAGCTAAACAACTACTCATTTTCTATAATACTTATGTTACCTATGCAATCACGACAGGTTGTTAGTAATAATCCCATGCGATCTCTCGGGTTGAGCTTCCAGTTTTTTTGTGCAATATCTAGCAACCACCCTTCTGGAATTAGTCCATCAAAAAATGGAAATAAATTATCTGATACAAAAGGGTCTTCCTGTAATGGAAATGTTAATGATACAGGTGTTGCATTTTTCAATGATAAATAGGTTTTATCATATTGAAACAAATAACCTTCGTCATTTTCAGTAAGCATTCCTGCTTTTTGATTACTCACCCAAATTTCTCCTTGTCTCATCGCTTATAGGTGTTGGTGTTAATGTATGTCCAAAAAATAGTAATACTTGATTTACTTTATCGGTCATTAAATTTGGTTTTCCTTGCTCCAGGTCGCGCACAAAGCGAAGTCCAACGCCAGTTAGGTCAGACAAATCTAATTGTGTCAATTTACTTTCTTTTCTGCTTATTCTAACGAAGTCAGCAATAGCGTTATGTCGATTCCAATCTTTCATAATTATACCCATAAAGGTGTAAGATGATGCAATATATGAATTTTATACCTCATTAGGTATAATTTATAAAAATAATTATTAAATATACCTTTAAGGGTATAAAAAATTATCCAGTTAATAAAACATTCCTAATAACGCTTATGAATTGAAAGCAAAAGTGTAAATTAAAATAAACTATATGTAATTACATATAATATTAATTGAACCCGTACTTTTATATATACTTGCATATAGAATTAAGAAAATCTTTACTTTTCTATTTTAAGAAGATTATCATTATTTAAAGACTAATTTGCAATTCGCGAAACGTAAATTACAAATTGAAAAAATAAAATTTGTGCCATTTTGATGAATTTTGAGAAATTCGGACAACCCAAATGTTAAAGTTTGTTAAATCGAGACCAATTCGGTTACCTTTAAAAACAGAACCTTTTGGAAGCACTATAAACACTAGAAAGTTAAATATATGGTCGTTGTCTCCGACTCCACACTAAAAATCTTCAACTAATGATTTCTGATTAGT
>TARA_R110002095_G_scaffold215691_2_pt1 | contig 17128 bp, 15 predicted proteins | sample TARA_R110002095 | Tara Oceans TARA_R110002095 (sample SAMEA4397255) | marine metagenome | biome: Polar Biome; feature: [SRF] surface water layer (ENVO:00010504); material: water (ENVO:00002006), including particulate matter (ENVO:01000060) such as... | depth 5 m | reverse complement strand
GGCTCCCTGGATCGGCTGGTCTTTCCCCTATGACAATGCGCAAGCCGCCAGTAACCTGGGCATTCGCATCGATGGGTTGTTTTATTTAATCCTGATCATTACCGCCATCGTGTTTATCGGCACTCAGGCAGCTCTGGTCTATGCACTGTGGCGCGGCGCGAATAATCGTAAAGAACGTGCAGACTGTGTCCACGGCAACCATAATCTGGAATTGATCTGGTCGATCATTCCCGGGGTCATTCTGCTGTTTCTGGCGATTTACCAGATGAACATCTGGGCCGATTTCCGCATCAAGAAATACTTCCCGGAAGCTGCCGTCAAAGCCCCGATCGCTGAAATCACCGCGAGGCAGTTTGAATGGCGTTTCCGCTACCCTGCCATCGGCAAAATACTTCAGCAAAAACCCCAGCCTGACGATCTGTATTCCGTCAATGAACTACATGTTCCTTTCGGCAAACCGGTCATGATTCAGCTTCGCAGCGACGATGTACAACACTCGTTTTTTATGCCCGCGTTAAGAATTAAACAGGATGCCCTGCCTGGCTTACAGATTCCGGTCTGGTTCGAAGCCAACAAACCCGGCACTTATGATCTGGTTTGTGCAGAGCTGTGCGGCTGGGGGCACTATAAAATGAAAGCACACGTCATTGTGCAATCCGAAGACGAATACCAGAACTATCTGAAAACTCTCACCGAGCAACAATTCTACGACGGACTCGGAAAAATTGCCGCTACGGAGAACAACTCCGAGAACGGCTCGGAGAGTGAGGCTACTGAGAAATGAGTGTATTGAATCCATCACCCACCGGACTGCAGCCGATCCTGAAACCACAGGCGCATCACGCACCCGGTAACTTCATCACGAAATATATCTTTTCCACCGATCATAAAATCATCGCAATTCAGTTTCTGTTTACAACATTACTGATGATGATTGTCGGAGGCGCACTGGCGTTGGCCGTCCGCTGGCAACTTGCGTTCCCCTGGGAATCGATGCCGATTGTCGGGCCCTGGCTCTTCGCCCCGGAAGGCGGGCAGATTTCTCCCGAGTTCTATACGATGCTCTTCACGATGCATGCCACCGTGATGATCTTCCTCGTGATCATCCCGATCCTGGCGGGTACGTTCGGCAACTTCCTGATTCCGCTGATGATCGGTGCCGACGACATGGCATTTCCCAAGCTCAATATGTTGAGCTATTGGTTTATGTGGCCCGCGATTGCCTGCTTCGGACTAAGCTTCACGTTCGCCGGTGGTCCCGCCGCTGGTTGGACTTCCTATCCAATTCTGGCCGATTTGGAGCAAGCAGCCCCCGGTTCTGGAACCGCACAAACATTCTGGCTATTGGGAGTCACCTTCGTCGGTTTCTCATCCATGATGGGTTCCATCAATTACATGACGACCATCATCAACATGCGTGCCCCCGGCATGACTTTCTTCCGTCTGCCGATGACGATCTGGGGGCTGTTCATCACTGCCATCCTGCAGGCCTTCGCTCTACCCGTTCTGACGGCTGGCGGATTCATGCAGGTCACCGACCGCCTGCTGGGAACCTGCTTCTTTTATCCCTCCGGTCTGGTTATCAACAATGCCGCACCCACCGTTGGTGGCGGGCAGGCTCTGTTGTGGCAGCACCTGTTCTGGTTCTATTCGCATCCCGCAGTTTACATCATGCTGCTCCCCGTAATGGGCATGGTCTCTGACATGCTCAGTTGCATGTGTCGTAAACCACTGTTCGGCTATAAGCCGATGGTGATCTCGATGTCGGCCATCGCCAGCCTTGGATTCATCGTCTGGGGACACCACATGTATACAAGCGGAATGAACCCCGCTGTTGGTATGGCTTTCATGGTCGCCACCATGATGATTGCCCTTCCCTCGGCCGTCAAAACTTTCAACTGGACCGCCACCATCTGGGGCGGGAAAGTCCAATTCAATACCGTCACTTTGAACTGCATCGCCTTTTTGTCGATGTTCATCGTCGGTGGACTCAGCGGAATCTTCATGGCCGCCGTCCCCGTTGATGTTTATTTTCACGATACCTATTTCATCGTCGCCCATTTCCATTATGTGCTGTTCGGTGCCACCCTGTTTGGTGTCTTTGCCGCCATCCAGTTCTGGTTCCCGAAAATGTTCGGCCGGATGATGAATGAAAAATTGGGCAAAACGCATTTTGTACTGACCTTTATCGGTGCCAACGGAACGTTTTTCCCAATGCACTTTCTCGGAATGCAGGGCATGCCCCGCCGCTATGCAGACCCTTATCTGCACGGCTACCTGGAGCATCTCCTGCCGATGAATCAGTTCATGACGATCTGCGCGTTTGTCATGGGAGCCGCACAAATCCTGCTGTTCATCAACATTTTCTATAGCATGTTCTGGGGCCCCAAAGCAGGCCGCAACCCCTGGAACGCCACAACGCTGGAGTGGGCAGCCCCTTCTCCCCCGCCGCATGGCAACTTTGACTTTGTACCAATGGTCTATCACGGCCCGAATGAATATGCCGTCGTGAACGGCGATAAAGACTTCCTGATGCAGACCGAAAAAGAATGTCAGCCTGCGAAATCACAATCCGAAACCGAAACCACAGCCTAGTCTGTTCAAAACGCAATAAAAGTAGTCCTGTATGAACCAGCAACAATATCACCCGTGGCTCTTCAAACTTGCACTGGCGACCACGATCGCTACGCTGCCGTTGATGATTATGGGTGGCCATGTCACCACTGAAGGGTACGGCATGGCGGTTAACGGCTGGCCGGGCTCGGACGGACAAAATATGTTTACGTACCCCATATTCGGTCTACCCGCTGATAAATTTTTTGAGCATGTGCACCGTCTGCTGGGAACGCTGGTCGGTTTTTTATCCATCGTACTCGTTATAGTTGCATTTAAAGTCGAACAGCAAAAATGGATTAGAAATGTCTGCATCGTGGTCCTGACCTGTGTGATTATTCAAGGCATTATCGGAGGCACCCGAGTCACCGAAAATAGCATCCCACTGGCGATGGCACATGGCCTGTTCGCTGCCTGTGTCTTTACACTGATGGCGTTTCTGACCATGATCACCGGCAAACGCTGGATCGCAGTCAGCAACGATCCCCCCGAACTACCTGCAGGTTACGGACGTCGGCTGGCGATCACCGTTCCGCTGCTCGTCCTCTTTCAGTATTTCCTGGGAGGATTCCTCAGCCACTTCAAGGTGGGACTGCATCCGCATATGAGCTTTGCGTTTGTAGTGTTGATCTTTGTGATTATCGAATTCCGCAGTGCCCGCAAGACTGGGATTAAATGGTTAAAACGCCCCGCCATGGGTATGCTGCATATCGGTATCTTCCAGATCATGCTCGGCATTGGTGCCTGGCTTACCAGATTCGGTCTCCCCGCTGCCGGCATTGTCGGAGAACCCGGCTCCCTGCAACAATCACTGTTCCGAACCGCGCACCTGATTATCGGAATTCTGTTTCTGATGACCACAACGCTCTATTCCATCCGGGTCTTCCGTCTCAACCAACTCAACAAAGCAAATAACATACAGTCGGGACAATCTCTCTCTGCTACTGATTCCTTACCGAATTCTGAAGGTAATGCTTGAAATGTCGACTACACAACAATCCTATATTGCCGTTGAAGAATCGAAAGCTGCCGCGAGACCCGTTAGTCTGGCCCGGATTTCTGATTACATTGAATTAATCAAACCGCGGATTTCGACGATGGCGTTGATCTCGGTGGCACTAGGCTACACCCTGGCCAGCGCACACGCCTGGTCATTGCTGCCTTTGATTCACGCGATGCTTGGCATTGGTTGTGTCGCCGTGGGATGTAATTCCCTGAACCAGTTGCTGGAAATCAAAAGTGATGCCCTGATGATGCGGACCGCTAATCGGCCACTCCCCTCCGGCAGGCTCACACTCTCCGAGGTGCTCATCTTTGGGATTGCTGCTGCCCTTTTCGGCATCTTTTATCTGGCCATCATGGTGAATTTACTCACCGCCTTTTTATCGATGATGACGCTCGTCTTATACGTTCTGGTCTATACGCCACTCAAACGCTTTACTTCGCTCTGCACGACCATCGGCGCGATCCCCGGTGCCATGCCTCCCATCCTGGGTTGGACGGCTGCCGGCGGAACCTTGAACACATCGTCCTTTACGATCTTCGCCATTATGTTCTTCTGGCAGTTCCCGCACTTTCTGGCGATCGCCTGGCTCTACCGTCATCAGTATCATCAAGCCGGCCTGAAAATGTTACCTGCGGCCGACCCGGCGCGCGGCATGATCGGCTGGATGTGTGTGATCTATGCGACAATGCTGATTCCCGTCAGCCTGCTTCCTCAGTACGTCTCCCTGGCGAGCACACTTTATACCGCCGTGGCGTTTACATTGGGAGTAGGATACCTGATCTTTTCGATTCGATTTTTAACCGATGAATCCCGGAAAACCGCCCGGGAGTTAATCTGGTTCTCGCTGGTTTATCTCCCCGTTCTGTTATTAACACTAACCTGGGATCGACTGCAACTTTTTAACTGATCATTCCACAAGAGACCGTTTCAGAGACCAACCGCTGGTTGTGCACCTGTGAAGTGAAAGATAGCAATGAGTCACGAAAGTAATTCGCCACAATATCGCATGGGACTTCCCATACCACATTCCAAACTGGGTATGTGGCTCTTTCTGGCAACAGAGATCATGTTCTTTTCCGCCTTCATTGGCGCCTATATTGTGCTTCGAGCCGGTTCTCCCGGCTGGCCTACGGATGCCAAAGTCACACACATTCATGTCTGGGCGGGTGGATTGAATACGTTCGTCCTGATTCTATCCAGTTACTTCGTGGTCATCGCACTGGAAGGCATGAAAGCAGAAAACTTTGCCAAAGCACGCCGTTACCTCTGTCTGACGTTGCTCCTCGCCTGTGTCTTTCTCAGCATCAAAGCCTATGAATACTCGGGCAAATTTGAACATGACATTCTGCCCGGACACATTCCCGAAACGCCACAAATGGCGATAGATAAATCGATGCGGGAAATGAAACAGGTCGTTGACAATCGCACCATCGCTTTGGCCAATACCAAACTCCCAGAAAAAGCAGAGCCCACGAATCCCGAGGAAACAGTCGAGTTATCCGGAGTCACTGACGAAAAAACAAAAGAAATCGAAACGCCTGTCGAAGAACTTCGAAAACAACTACAGACAGAAGTCGAAGCCCCAGACACATCGGCAGCCCGCAAAAAAGAGCTCACCACTTACTTCGCCCTCGAGACCAAATACCGGGGATTAAACAAACGGGCCCTCGATGAGTCGATCACCATGCCCGAGATGAATCAGGAACTTGAGACACTCAAGAAAAATCCGGAGTACGGTGCCTTCCTCGCACCCGTGCATCACTTGCAACCAATTATTTACGGAAACCTGTTCGCCTCCGTTTACTTTCTGCTAACAGGTTTTCACGCACTGCATGTCGTCATCGGCATGCTGCTGTTCCTGATCGTCCTGGTTCGGGGAAAACGTCTTTGTAAAAAATGGAATGACTATGTCGAAAACATTGGCCTGTACTGGCACTTTGTGGACTTGGTCTGGATCTTCCTGTTCCCACTGATTTACATTCTTTGAACGAGTTGAAATTATCTGAGTTCGCAGAACATAACATTTACACATCAATCTGCCTGCTGATCTATTTGAGAGTTATAACACGATGTCCGAATCAGAATCTCACTCGTATGTCAAATACTCGACGATCTTCTTTGCCCTCTGCATTTGCACCGTGCTCTCCATCATTTTCGATGTTCTCGACCTGAAGGATAAAGACGTAGCTGGCATCCAGGGATTTGTCCTGCTGGCATTTCTGGTACTGGCTGTTGCCTGTGCCAAGGCGCTGTTCGTTTTGATTTATTTCATGCACTTGAAGTTTGAAGGAAAATGGAAATACGTCCTGCTCAGCCCGACCATTATTCTGGCGATGGGCCTGACCATCGCGATGACACCTGATATCGGCATTCACTATTACACCAATGAATCGCCGCAAATCGATTATCTGAAACAGGCACAGCAGGCGAGTTCCGAAGAGAATTCTGCCAACAAAGCTGAAAACAGTCATGTCAAGTAATCCACAAATTCAGAAATCGGCTTCCCAAATCCGTGTCAACGAAATTTCGCACCGATACGGCGAACGGCTTGCTCTGAATCAACTCAGTTTCGAAGTCCGTTCCTCGGAAATTTTCGGCTTACTGGGACCGAACGGCGGCGGAAAAACAACCCTGTTCCGCCTGCTCTCAACGCTCCTGCCGATCCAGTCCGGTTCCGCCAATATCGCTGACCTGGATCTCGCGACATACGCTCGACAGGTCCGCACGTTGATCGGCGTGACCTTTCAATCTCCCAGTCTGGACGGCAAATTAACCGTATTGGAAAACCTGAAACATCAAGCCCACCTCTATGGCATTTCCGGAGCACCAATGCGGGAGCGCATTCAAACCGCGCTGCAGCATCTGGGACTGACTGATCGCAAACACGATCTGGCCGAGTCGTTGTCCGGCGGTTTAAAACGTCGCGTAGAAATCGCCAAAGGTTTATTGCACTCACCGCAGGTCCTGCTGCTCGACGAACCCAGTACCGGCCTCGACCCGGGAGCACGCCACGATCTCTGGAAATATCTGAAACAACTGCAGCGCGAAGAGGGTGTGACCATACTGATCACGACACACTTAATGGAAGAAGCAGAACATTGTGACCGATTGGGAATTCTGCATCAGGGAGAACTGGTAGCCCTCGGAACGCCCGATGAATTGCGTGCCTCGGTCGGCGGCGATTGTCTCACGATTCACTCAGACGACCTCGAACAACTGAGCCAACAGATCTCAGCCAAGTTCGGCGTCACCCCACAAACCATCAATCACAGCCTGCGACTCGAACATGCCCGCGGACACGAATTGCTCAAAGACCTGATTGACGCTTTTCCGGAACTCGTCACGTCCGTTTCACTTGGGAAGCCGACACTCGAAGATGTCTTCATCCATGAAACCGGGCATCAATTCTGGCAAGCGGAGGAAACAGTATGAACCAACCCGCTTCACTTCCCGCTGCTGGAACCGCAAAATTGTTTTTGTTACCGATCATGACACTCGCACAGCGCGAAGTTGTGCGGTTTGTACGCCAACGCACCCGCGTAATTGGCGCTTTAATCCAGCCGATCCTCTTCTGGATTCTATTCGGAGCCGGCTTGCGCGGTTCTTTCAAAGCACCCGAATGGGCCGCTGCCGGCATGACTTACCAGGAATATTTCTTTCCCGGCGTCGCCGTCATGATTTTAATGTTTACGGCCATCTTCTCTACGATCTCCATCATTGAAGATCGCAAGGAAGGATTCCTGCAGGGGGTATTAGTCTCTCCTGTTCCCCGCACCTCAATCGTGCTCGGAAAACTGCTCGGCGGAACCATCCTTGCCGTTTTACAAGCTGTCCTGTTTATATTTCTCGGTCCGCTGTTAAATATTGTCGGATTAGCACCCGATTTTGAAACCGGAATCACGCTGGCCCGTCTGGTGCCGCTGATCCTGTTTCTGTTCCTGCTCGGCTTCAGTCTGACGGCCCTCGGCTATCTGATTGCCTGGCCGATGGAATCGACACAAGGTTTTCACGCCATCATGTCAGTCTTTTTGATGCCGATGTGGTTACTCTCCGGCTCATTTTTCCCTGCGGGAGAATCAGGCTGGCTCTCTTGGATCATCCGAGCCAACCCCTTAACTTATGGCGTCACCGGCTTACGCCGTATTCTGACTTCAGGACCGGGATTGCCGAGTGCCCCCGGCAATCCATCAATGATCGTCTGCCTGACTGTCACCGCAGTCGTGTGTATAATTTATGTAGCAATTGCCATCTGGATGACGCAACAACGGGCCACGCGAAATGCCCGCTGATGTCGCGAATTCGAATACCTAGAACACAATAAAGATCTTTCAGAATGAACGAGCCTCAACCAATCCGACGCATTCCCCGGTTTCTCATCGTGCTGCTCTGGGTGCTGGTCGCCATCAGTGCCTTCGCCACCTGGAACTTGAAAAAGCAGCGTGATCTGGCGGTAGAACAAATCAAATCAGAGGAAGCAGCGTCTAAGCAAGCGAAAAAGGACGAGAAAGAAGACCACACGGTCGAACTCACTCCCAAAGAACCGATCTGGCCAGAAGAAGGCATCGAGGATTTCTCACTCACCGAACGTAGCGGTAGCACCGTCACCAAAAAAGATCTGCTTGGAAAACCGTGGGTGGCCTGCTTTGTGTTTACCCGGTGTGCAGGTCCCTGTCCCCGCGTCTCCGGCCAGTTTTATCAACTCCAGAAAGACCTGAAAGACCTGGACTTCAAGTTGGTCACCATTACCGTTGACCCCAAAAATGACACGCCCGAAGTATTAACTCGATATGCAGAGTCTGTCGGAGCTGACCCTGAAAAATGGCTGTTTCTGACCGGCGATCAAAAAGAGATCTTTCATCTGATTGAGAAAAGTTTTCTGATGCCCGTTCAGGAAAACACAGGCCCCGCCCGCAAGCCCGGCTTCGAAGTCATCCACACCACCAACGTCATGCTGGTCAATAAAGATGGTCGCGTCCTCGGAAAATATAACGCCGTCAATGATGAAGAGCTCGCAGCACTGAGAAAAGCCGTTCGCAAAGAAGTCGAAAAAGACAAACCTGAAGCTAAGAAAACGGAAACCAAGGAAGAAAAACCAGACGATACTCCTAAACCAGCAGTCACACCCCCGAAGGCCGGTATGGTTTCGCTGAGTCCGCTGTTATTTCCAATCGTCTCAAATATGTTGACATCGGCTACGTTAACATCGGCTCTTTTCGCACAAACAGAAACCGAACCACCGGCGGTTGACGAAGAAATCGTCGTCGCGGAAGAAACAGTCAAAGAACCAAGCGAAGTGAAAACAGCCCCCGCCTGGGTCATGCAACTTCCGGCCCTCAACGCCGTCTTGAACTCGCTGGCAACAATTCTGCTGATGGTGGGTTACTGGTTCATTCGCAGAGGTGAAAAAGAGAAGCATAAAAAAACCATGCTGACCGCCTTTGGAACTTCAATTCTGTTCCTGGGGTTCTATCTGCTATATCACTTTGCACTACAAAGTTACACCGGAAATGCTTCGCGTAAGTTCGAAGGCGAAGGTTTGATCAGACCGATTTACTATTTCATTCTGATCACACATGTTGTCCTCGCAGCCGCGGTTCCCATCCTGGCCTGGGTGACCATTCGTCGTGGGCTGAAAAAGCAGTGGGAAGCGCATCGACGTATCGCCAAAATCACCTTCCCGATCTGGCTGTATGTCTCAATCACCGGTGTTGTGATCTATTTCATGCTCTACCACTTACCCGGCGCAGCCTGAGAAGTGAACATAATTCCGTTGGAAATTGCTCCGATTTCTGTTAGCATTAATGACATCAGACCATCATAGTAACAAAAGTGATTTCACTCATGTTCAAGCGACATTCATTGATTCGATCCTGCTTACTCGCCACCGCGCTGCTGGGCCTGTTTTCCAGTCCCGCTGTGATCAGTCAGGCTGCAGCCTGCCCGATGTGTAAACAGTTAAATGAAACTGATGATCGGAAACCCCGCGCTTACATGTATAGCATTGCTTTTATGCTCACGATGCCCGCCCTGCTCTTTTCCGGCTTTGGCGTGGCATTCTACAAGATGAATCGCCGCGAGCAACAAGCATTGCTTGAGCAAGAAAAAAACCGGAACCCGCATGCGTCTGATGCAGATCCCGGTTCGAATGCGTGATATTCAAACAAAGCTCACAACTTAGTTGAGACTTTGTCGGCGAGGCGTATTCCAGACAGTCGCAGCCGATGGTGCTGGCACGAATGCCCCACTTGCGTTTGCAGTGCGTGAAGCAGAATCATCATAGGCAGACTGTGTTTTCAAGTACGAATTCTGCGAAGGAATCGTCTGCCATTGTGTGTTTGCCTGAACTTGCGGAACATTAAGTACCGTCGGACTTGTTGTAAAGGCAGGTCCCGAGCTGGCAAGGGAAGGACCAGATATTCCGCCTCCCCAGGAAACAGCTGGCTGAGCCGCCACAGTGGGATACGGGGCCACAGTGGGATACGCTCCTACAGTGGGATACGTGCCCATATCTAATGAAGTCGAAGACATCGGCGAAGGTACCAGAGTCGGAGTGGAAGGCACAACATAAGGCTGTGTCGAAGGCGTAGGACTCATCATCGAAGGTTGAGCTCCCATGCAATCGGTGCAGGTCGACTGCGGTTGTGGTGCCATCACTGGCACACGCTTTCTCACCTGAATCTGAGTTCGTACATAACTGGTCTGCTGACGGTAGGTGGTGCGTGGTACATTTTTTGTGACCATGCGTGGTACCCAGACTCGCTGCCAGCAACCTTGATCCACAGTCACCTGTTGGTACGTTGTCACAGGCACAGTTTGTGTTTGAGGCACCATTCGATATTCGGTGCAAATGACATCCTGATAACAAACCCGTGGAGGCGGAGGAGTACAAACTCCCGGACAGCACGAAGTCACCGGAGCACAGCGACGGAAGTAACGCCGCGCCAAACCACGACAACGATGTCCGCAACGACCATGCTGCGGATAACTACAACGCGAACTACCGCGGTTAAAAAGCCCTTTAAACAGATGCGCTTCCGCGTCACTGGAAAAAAACATGAAGACTGAAGCAACGACAACTAAATTTCGAATCCAGGGGGACATCGAAAAACTCCTTTTTTGTATAAGTGTGCTGGATGGCACTCCTTGATTTCGTCCCTGTTTCCCACAAACGGAAACACTGGCTCGACGGGATGAACCGGAACGAATAACCCACCTTTCTCACTTATCGGCATAATCGTTAAAGTCTCTTCATCTTATATTTAACAATTTCCGAAATTCATTCGCCCCCTGTTCCAGTGACTTTTGAACCACTTTTTGGGAAGATGGGTAAATGGAAGAGGGTTCCCCTGAACCGAACCATTTACATAAGACATTGACACAATAGAGCTTACAATCCCCGAGACACTCAAAGGAACTGACTGATGGCCGATACGCAACTGGCACACATGGTTTATTTCACTCTCAAAGATGCTTCTCCCGCAGCCAGCGAAGCAATGGTGGAGGCCTGTCACAAATATTTGAAAGTTCATCCGGGCGTGGTTTATTTTTCCGCCGGTACGCGTGGCCCCGAATTTCAACGGGAAGTGAATGATCAAGAATATCACGTTGCCTTGAATGTCGTATTTGACAGCAAAGAATCACACGACAAGTATCAAGTCATCGCCGATCACCTTACATTCATTGAAGAAAACAAAGAGAAGTGGGCCAAAGTTCGTGTATTCGATAGCTACGTCCGCAGCTAACATCAACGGCGCGAAACAATCAGAGAATCGGCACAATCAGCGGTGTCTGATATTCCGGGTGCGGCACAACTTTGACTTTGGTCTGATAGACTTTAGTCAGCCGCGCCTCGGTCAGAACTTCTTCCCCGGTTCCCATCGCCGCGATGCGTCCCTGATCGAGCAATACAAACTGATCAGCAAAGCAACTGGCCAGATTCAAATCGTGAATCGTCAGCATCACGGTCAAATTCCGCTCATGTGCCAGGTCGCGAATCAATGACAGGACCTCGACCTGGTATTTTAAATCCAGCCCTGTTGTGGGCTCATCCAGACAAAGCACCTTAGTCTGTTGTGCCAGAGCACGGGCGATTAAGGTCCGCCGCCACTCACCACCTGATAGTTCTGTGATCTTTCTTTGACGCAATTCGGTCAGGCCCGTTTGTTGTAGCGCGGTTTCTACATGCGCCGCATCGTCAGACCGGAAAGGCTGCACCCAGCCTCGATGCGAACTGCGGCCCAGCTGCACTGTTTCCTCCACCGTCATCGGCCATTGAGGCAGTTCCATCTGAGGTGAGAGCGCCAGCTTCTGTGCAATCTCTTTGCGGGAAAGCCGGCTGATCTCCTGACCTTCAATCAAAACGTGCCCCTCTTTAACATCCACCAGATGAAACAGCGCACGCAGCAATGTTGTTTTCCCGGAACCATTGGGCCCGAGTAAGACAAGCACCTTGCCCGGCTCGACACACAGGGAAACCTGTTTCAACACTTCCCGGTCCGCGTAACCACAGGAAACCTGATCGAGTTCAATCTGATTCATGGCGGTCTGATTCATGGGGTTGCCTTTTCTCATTTGGTTTGCTGTCCGCGACTGACCAGCAGGAATAGAAAAAACGGACACCCCATCATCGCCGTCACGATACCCACCGGAATTTCTGCCGGTGCAATGATCGTTCGCGCCAGGGTATCTGCGACCACCATCATCGTCGCGCCCAACAAACAACTACCAGGAATCAGCAATCCATGCCGCGGGCCCAGTATGATGCGTGTCATATGCGGCGCCATCAATCCCAGAAATCCAATCACCCCTGAAACGGCTACGCACGCCGCCGTACACATTGTGGCTGCAATGAGAATGAGCATACGAAATTTGGAGATCGACAGTCCCAGTGTCATGGCCGTCTCATCACCAAATGAAAGTAAATCCAACGGACGCGACATCAGCCACAGTAGACATCCACTTCCAAGAATCACAGGCCCCGCCATCATGATCTCATTCCAGTGTCGCCCCGAAAAGCTGCCTAACAGCCAACTGAATATCGCCGTCAGCATTTCATGATTCAGAAACATGATCAACGATACCAGTGCCCCGGTGAAACTACTGAGCGCCATGCCTGCCAGAATTAAGGTCAGCAGTGGCGCGTTCCGACCAATGTTACTCAGCGCTGCAATCATAAACACCGCACAGACGACGAGAATCGCACCAATAAATGCAGACAAAATCAACCACGGTATCTGCCAGGTCGCAGTGATGACAGTAACACTGCCCGCCATCCACAACAGTGCCAGCGTCGCCCCTAATGCAGCACCACTGGAGGCACCGATCACAAAAGGATCCGCCAATGGGTTTCGAAAGACACCTTGAAATGCCGCTCCCGCGACCGCCAGCCCTCCCCCCACACAGGCCGCCAGAATGACGCGCGGCATTCGAATCTGCCAGAGGATTGTATCGACGTACGAAGCATCGGAAGGGTTCAATAACCCCTGCCAGATCTGCTCGAATGAAAGCTCGACCGCACCCAGGTGAATCCCCACTATGATCGCTGCCAGCAGGAAACCCACCAGCGGGATCATTCGCCAGACCAGAATAAGTTGCCGGGGTTGCATGAACTATTGAGTCCGCTCTGAAGATGAGTGTGGCTGATATGCTTCAGGGTACAACGCCTGAGCTATTTTTTGTAGTCCCAGTACCACTCGCGGCCCGGGGCGGGAAATAAGATCATCCTCAATCAGATAGATTCGCTGATTCTTCACCGCACTCATCTTCTTCCACCCCGGCCGTTCACGCAACTCGGAAATCGTCTCAGACAAATCAGAGGCCCCCGCTTTTTTGGTCAGAGGCATCAAAATCACATCTGGATTACGCACGATCAGCGTCTCTTCACTGACTTGCGGATACGCAATTTTCACATCTTCGAAAACATTTTCTGCACCAATCAAATCAATCAACTCACCAATGAAAGAAGTAGGACCGGCGGTCATCAACGGTTGATCCCACACCTGATAAAACACGCGCGGCCGCCTCTGTTTTTGAAAAGGCTCTACCCGTTTCTGAATCGCCGCAATCTCTTTCTTGATCTTCTCGATTAATTCTTCACCCACTTGAGCATGCCCCGTAGAACGAGAGATGCCGCGTATCGACCGTTCGATATCTGCCACTGATTGTGACTCAAACGACAGCAAAGGGATCTTCAATTTCGTAAGTTGCTCAGCTAGCAGGCGTTGATAATCGCCTCCCAGAAAAACCAGATCGGGCTCCAGCGCCACCAGTGTTTCCAGGCTGACACTACCGGGATTCGAGAGCGCCACTTTTTCGAGCTGTTTCGTTTCCGCTGGATAATTGCAGAAGGTCGTGCAGCCCACCAGTTGCTTGCCGGCACCGACGGCATACAGAATTTCGGTATGTGATGGCAGCAGCGAAACAATCCGTAACGGCTTTTGGGGAATACTGACTTCCAGCCCGCGATCATCTTTAATAACGACAGGAAACGCGGTAACGCTCTGCGATTCCGTGACTACGGATGCAGGCTTATCGGAATGGGAACTCGTTTCAGAAGTCCCAGAACCACAGCTTGTACTCACCACTAGAGCCAGAAGTATCAAAATCAGCTTACAATAAAAGGGTTTCATAAATCTGTTCGTATCGAATCCTCAAGGAAAATGGAAGCGGCATACATACACCATTATCGAATCAGCTCGGAATGCTCAAACGTGAGCATTCCGGCGCTGATCACATTAACATTGAAAAAAGCTCAACACTGAAACTCAGTGCGTCGCCTTTGCTTTTTCACGCAACACTTTCGCGGCTTCGACCATGTTTTGTAACGATGGTTTCACCTCTTCCCACTTGCGCGTCTTGAGCCCGCAATCCGGATTTACCCACAACTGACGGGGATCCAGAACGTCCAGTGCTTTTTCCAGCAGCTGTTCCATCCACTCCACCGTCGGCACGCGAGGCGAGTGAATATCGTAAACTCCAGGACCGATTTCATTCGGGTACTTGAATTGGGCAAACGCATCCAGCAGTTCCATGTTGCTGCGCGAGGTTTCAATCGAAATCACGTCGGCATCCAGAGCAGCGATTGCTTCTATGATATCATTGAACTCGGAATAACACATGTGAGTATGAATCTGCGTCTCATCTTTCACACCAGCCGAAGCCAAACGAAAACAGTCGACCGACCATTTCAGATACGCGGCCCAGTCAGAATGACGTAAAGGCAGTCCTTCACGCACCGCCGGCTCATCGATCTGAATGATCTTGATTCCGCTGGCTTCCAAGTCCAGGACCTCATCACGAATCGCCAGTCCGATCTGCTGACACGTTTCACTCCGTGGCTGGTCATCTCGTACAAACGACCATTGCAGAATCGTCACCGGACCCGTCAACATTCCTTTCATCAGTTTCTCTGTGCAAGACTGCGCGTAGTTTGACCATTTCACAGTCATCGGCCCCTTGCGAAGAATGTCACCAAAAATAATCGGCGGCTTCACACAGCGGGAACCATAACTTTGCACCCAGCCATTTTTGGTCGCGACAAAACCTTCCAGCTGCTCGCCGAAATATTCTACCATGTCGTTCCGTTCGGCTTCGCCGTGCACCAGAACATCCAGGCCGACCTCTTCCTGATACCGAATATCGTCGGCAATACAGTTCTCAAGAAATTCCTCATAAGCCTCGTCAGTCAATTCTCCTTTCTTATACGCCGCACGTGCTTTGCGAATTTCATCTGTCTGTGGAAAGGAACCGATGGTGGTTGTCGGAAACAGAGGCAGCTTCAAACTCGCTGCCTGCACCTCATGCCGTTTCACATAGGGATGCTGTCGTGTAAGCATCGATTCGGTCACAGCCGCACAACGCGTTTTGACCTCCGTCCGATGCACACGCGGAGAACTGCGGCGGGCCTCCATCGCTGCCTGGTTTTCAGCCAGTTCACCAGCCACACTTGCGCGTCCCTGATTAACACACCGAGTCAGAATGTCGATTTCCTGCAACTTTTGCTGAGCGTAGGCCAGCCACTGTTTGATCTCAGCATCCAGGTCTGTTTCGTTATCCAGGTCAACGGGACTGTGCAGTAACGAGCAGGAAGGACCTATCAGAATTCGATCCGCACCAATCCGATCGACCGTCTTTTCAAGCAAAGCCAGCGACAATTCAAAATCGTTCTTCCAGATATTCCGCCCATCGACGACGCCCAGTGAAAGGGACGTTTCTTCGGGCAGCAAATCCAAGACATCGTCTAACTGTTCCGGCGCACGTACCAGATCAATGTGCAACGCTTCCACCGGCAGCGAAACGGCTGTCTGCAGATTTTCCTGCAGTGGACCAAAGTAGGTCGTCAGCACAATTTTCAAACCGCTGGCCTGAATCGAAAGTTGATCATAGGCCCGCTGATATGCGGCCCGTTGTGTTTCAGTCAAATCAAGTATCAGACAAGGTTCATCAATCTGCACCCACTCTGCGCCGGCGGCCGCCAGCTTTGAAAGGACTTCACAATAAACGGGCAAGAGACTGTCCAGTAAACTCACCGGATCAATCTGCTCTTCCCAGGTCTTACCGAGTAGCAAAAATGAGACCGGCCCCAGTAAGACAGGACGGGTTTCAATCCCAAGCGATTTTGCTTCGAGGTATTCCTCCACCGGTTTGGTAGAAGAAAGTTGAAACTGCTGCTGTGCTTCGAACTCGGGAACGAGGTAGTGGTAGTTGGTGTCAAACCACTTGGTCATTTCCAGCGCGGCAACGCCGGCCGTTGATGCCGCGACTGACTTACCCCCTTTACCGCCTCGCGCCATTGCAAAATACGTCGATAAATCGACATCGCCTCCGGCCCATTCAAAACGTTTGGGAACGGCTCCCACCATCGCCGCCGTATCCAACACCTGATCGTACAATGAAAAATCATTCGACGGAATATGTGCAATGCCCGCAGCCTGTTGCCGTTTCCAGTGAGCGGCCCGCAGTTTGCGACAGACGGACAACAGTTCTGCTTCGTCAATTTTTCCGGACCAGAATTTTTCAACAGCCCGCTTCAGTTCGCGTTGAGATCCAATTCGGGGAAATCCTAAATTTGTTGCAATAGCCATATGCTGGCTCCTTCTATTTTTAGATTGATCGTTTTTGAAGAAATAGGGCTTCCGGCACCATGCAGTTTGCAATTTGCGCACCGGTAGCCTGAACGTGTCTGTGACTATTTTCGATACCGGAGCGCACGCTGCGCGCAGACCGAGACTGTATTCACAAACCGTGATAAAACAATAAGTGGGTCAGATGAACTTAATGGCCCAAAACAGCACACTGCCTTCAGACAGATTCCAGCTAACAACGGTCACCGGAATGATGCCGGTTGCGCGCAGGCAGATACCTTCTTCAGATGAAAGAAAGAATTAGACCTGAAATCTGCGCAAAGGGAAATCGATTCCCCGCGCAGAGACAGACACATTCATACGGCGATGCGCGCAAAGGCAGAGTCAGTTTTAGACCAGGGGCATGTCAGACTCTGAATCATCTGGA
>TARA_R110002095_G_scaffold74507_5_pt1 | contig 17186 bp, 16 predicted proteins | sample TARA_R110002095 | Tara Oceans TARA_R110002095 (sample SAMEA4397255) | marine metagenome | biome: Polar Biome; feature: [SRF] surface water layer (ENVO:00010504); material: water (ENVO:00002006), including particulate matter (ENVO:01000060) such as... | depth 5 m | reverse complement strand
CGCGGCCGCGAAGCGCACTGGATTGCGCGAGGGTTCCCCGCAGAACGAAGCGCAGGTCGGCGTGGACGTCTTGATGAACTGGCCAGAGGCCGTTGAACAATGAAAATAAAACACAAACTGCTAGCAAGCTTTCTGGTCGCGACGCTTGTTCCCGTCCTTGTCGTGGCCCTGTTCACCATCCGCAACGTAACCGAGGAGGCCAAGGTCCAGTTTCAGGAAAGCAGCAGCCTGGATGTTCAGCTGGTGAACAACACCTTTGTGACCCTGTTCGATTCGGTCAGCCATACCGTGTCGGCGATGGCCGACTTTGCCGCCGTCAAGGATACCGAGGCTGGCGAGCTGACCACCTACTTCGGGGCGCCCGGCAAACCCGGCGCCACCGCCACGGCCAATGGGGGCCGCGAGAAACAAATCTTCGATTACTTCTCGGGTATCGGTAACAACAACCCGAACTTCGGTTACGTCTACATGGGCGATGCCCAGGGCGGTTACGTGGAGTGGCCGGGTACCGGAGATTACGGCGATTGGGACCCGCGCGGGCGCCCCTGGTTTACCCTGGGCAAAGACGCCAATTTCCAGCTGACGCGCCTGGATGGCTATTACTGGGAACCGGACGACGCGGTCTACGTGTCGGTGATCAAAGCCTTCAAGGACCAGGCCGGCAACTTCGCCGGGGTGGTGGCGACTGACGTGTCGCTCAAGGCGCTGACCGACATGGTCCAGAAAACCCGCTTCGGCGAGACCGGTTTCTTCATGCTGGTCGAGAACAGCGGAACCTTGCTGGTTGACGGCCACCAACCCGAAAACAACTTCAAGAAGCTCAGCGAGCTGCCGGGCGATTACGTCGCGAACATCGCAAACACAGAGAACGGCCTGATCGAGGTAAACATCGATGGCGTCGACTATCTGGCCAACGTCTTCACCTCGCCGACTCTGGGCTGGAAGTTTGTCGGCTTCATGCAGGTCGACGAAATCCTGGCTGGCGCACACAGGCTGGCGTGGATGACGCTGGTCGCCTGCGCAGTGCTGGTGGTGCTGTTCGGTATCGCCGGGGTCATATTTGCCAACCGCATCGTCACCCCGATCAATCTGGTCAAGGACGGGCTGCGCACGATTGCCCAGGGCGAGGGTGACCTGACCCATCGCCTCCCCGTGCTGGCCCGGGATGAAACCGGCGAACTGGCCAAGTGGTTCAACCAGTTCATCGAGTCGACGCAGTCGATGATCACCGTCATCAAGGACAACGCCGTCAGCATCGACAGCGTCTCTAGCCAGACCAACGAGCGCACCACCGCCATGTCGGACAGTTTGCAGCGCCAGTCGAGTGCTGTGGAGCAGATCGTCACCGCTGTCACCGAGATGGCCTCGGCGGCCAACGAGGTGGCGCACAACTGCGTCAGGACGGCAGAAGTCTCCGCACAGGGTCTGGAAGCGACGCGCGTTGGCAAGGAGGTGATCGCCCGCAGTACCGCCGGGGTGAACGATCTTGGCGCCAGCATCCAGGGTTCGAGCAAGGTGATTCGAGAACTCGAACGCGAAACGGTGAGCATCAACACCATCCTGTCGAGCATCCAGCAGATCGCCGAACAGACCAACCTGCTGGCGCTCAACGCGGCCATCGAAGCGGCACGTGCTGGCGAACAAGGACGCGGCTTCGCCGTGGTGGCCGATGAGGTACGCAATCTGGCCAGGCGCACCCAGGATTCAACCGGCGAGATCAACAAGATCCTCAACCTTCTGGTCAGCCGCATCAGCGAGGTGACCGCGAGCATGGATCGCAGCCTGACCGAATCGAGCAAGGCCATCGAGCTGTCCGGTGAGGTCCTGGGAGCGTTCGAAGAGATCGAGAATGCCGTCCAGATGATCCGTGACATGACCACCCAGGTCGCCACTGCCACCGAGGAACAGCATCTGGTTACCGAGGACATCAACCGCAACGTGGTGGCCATCAGCGACGCGGTTGCCCAGGTGTCGAGCCAGGCTTCGGAAGTCGAAAGCTACTCTCAGGAGCAGCGGCAACTCAGCAGCGCGCTCCGGCAGCTGGTCGGGCGCTTCCGCACGCAGTAACGTTTGCAGCGGCCAGCCCTTCGGGGCTGCCCCGCTCGGCTGAGACTGGGTTAAGCGTTGGCGGACGACGACCGCGTGCTCAACGACGCTCCATGCGCTGATGGGCATCCCGGCGTCGACCCCAGACAATTGACCAAGGCAGCAGCGCCCTATGGTAAGCGCCCGATCACGTCTTAACCGGAGCGCCCATGTCCAACCCACCGATCACCGTACTGCGCGATACCCAGCCCATGCCTGTCGTCGATGCCTGCAAATGGGAGCGAATCGAAGGCGAACCGCACACCGTCAACCTCAACGCCTACACCTCCGATGACGGCAGCAAGATCATGGGGACCTGGATCTGCACGCCCGGCAAATGGCGCGTGGAATACGTCAAATGGGAGTACTGCCACTTCCAGGAAGGCTACTGCATCATCACGCCTGACGGCATGGCGCCCCTCCACCTCAAGGCGGGTGACATCTTCGTGGTGGAACCCGGCATGACCGGCACCTGGGAAGTCGTCGAGACCGTCCGCAAGTACTTCGTGTTTGCCTGAATGGTAATGCGCAGGACGCGCGTCGAATCGGTGCTACGGCAAGCGTCGGCCGAACAGCTGAGCCGTCCGCCAGTTACACGATAGGCAGGCCAGCACTGGACCGCCGGAAGGATCATACGAAGCCGCTCGCCACGGGCAACCGTTATGGCCGCCCGCTCTGCGTCGCGGTGCATGAAAGCGTCGGCGGCGCCCAGAGGCGCCGCCGCGAGGCTCAAGCGGAAAGCTTCTGGCTGAAATTATCGGCCGGTTTGCCGATATCGAGCCGATCCGCGTTCATCACCTTGTCCCAGGCTTTGACGAAGTCCTGGACGAACTTCTCGTTGCCGTCTGCCATGCCGTAGACCTCGGCTTGGGCACGCAGCTCCGATTGCGCACCGAAGATCAGGTCTACACGGGTGGCGGTCCAGGTGGGCTGGCGGGTCTTGCGGTCGAGCCCTTGATAGCGGTTCTTGTGCTCGGTCGCGACCCACTCGTTCTGCATGCTCAGCAGGTTGACGAAGAAGTCGTTCGACAAGGTGCCCACGCGCTTGGTGAAGACGCCGTCCTGGCCGCCGTCCGCGTTGGTGCCCAGCACGCGCATACCACCCACCAGCACGGTCATTTCCGGCGCGCTGAGCCGAAGCAGATGCGCCTTGTCGACCAGCGCTTCCTCGGGCGCCATGAAGTGCGACTCGTGGTAGTAATTGCGGAACCCATCAGCGACCGGCCGCAGCGCCTCGAAGGATTGCACATCGGTCCACTCTTCCTCGGCGTCCATCCGGCCCGGTGTAAACGGCACGGTGACGTTCACCCCACCCTCCTGTGCCGCTTTTTCAATCGCGGCACAGCCGGCCAGGACGATCAGGTCGGCCATGGAGACCTTCTTGCCGCCGGTGGCCGAGGCGTTGAATTCAGTCTGGATCTCGGTCAGTTTTTCCAGCACGCGAGCCAGCAGCGCCGGATTGTTGGTTTCCCAATCCTTCTGCGGCGCGAAGCGAATGCGTGCACCGTTGGCACCGCCGCGCTTGTCCGAACCGCGATAGGTCGAAGCCGAAGCCCAGGCCACTGACACCAACTCGGACACGGAAAAGCCCATGCCCAGAATCTTCTGCTTCAACGCGGAGATATCAGCCTCATCGATCAACGGATGGTCGCACTCGGGGATCGGGTCCTGCCAGATCTGCGTTTCCTGCGGCACCAGCGGCCCGAGGTAACGACCAACAGGCCCCATGTCGCGGTGGGTCAGCTTGAACCAGGCTTTCGCGAACGCATCCGCGAACTCGTCCGGGTTCTCCAGGAAGCGCCGTGAGATCGGTTCGTAGATCGGATCGAAGCGCAGCGCCAGGTCAGAAGTGAGCATGGTCGGCTTGCGCTTCTTGCCTGGATCGAACGGATCCGGCATGACCTCCGGCGCGTCCTTGGCGACCCATTGGTGCGCTCCGGCCGGGCTCTTGGTCAGCTCCCACTCGAAGTTGAACAGGTTTTCGAAGAAGTAGTTGGACCACTGGGTCGGCGTCTGGCTCCAGATGACTTCGAGGCCGGAGGTGATGGCGTCCGCGCCCGCTCCGGTCTGGAACCGGCTGCGCCAGCCCAGGCCTTGATCTTCGATCACGGCGCCTTCCGGGTCAGGGCCCAGCAGCGAGGGATCGCCTGCACCGTGGGTCTTGCCGAAGGTGTGGCCACCGGCGATCAGCGCAACGGTTTCGTAGTCATCCATCGCCATGCGGGCGAAGGTTTCACGAATGTCGATGGCGGAAGCTTTCGGGTCCGGGTTGCCGTTCGGGCCTTCCGGATTCACGTAGATCAGACCCATCTGCACGGCGCCGAGGCCGGGGTGCAGCTGGCGTTCGCCACTGTAGCGCTCATCACCCAGCCAGGTGCCTTCAGGGCCCCAGAACAGTTCTTCCGGTTCCCAGGTATCGGCACGCCCGCCAGCAAAGCCAAAGGTTTTGAAGCCCATGGACTCCAGCGCCACGTTGCCGGTGAGCACATAGAGGTCGGCCCACGAGAGGTTGCGCCCGTATTTCTGCTTGATCGGCCACAGCAGACGGCGGGCCTTGTCCAGCGAGGCGTTGTCCGGCCAGCTGTTAAGTGGAGCGAAGCGCTGCTGACCGCCGCCGGCACCGCCGCGGCCATCGGTGATGCGGTAGGTCCCGGCGCTGTGCCAGGCGAGCCGGATGAACAGGCCGCCGTAGTGGCCGAAGTCGGCCGGCCACCAGTCCTGGGAGTCGGTCATCAGGGCGTGCAAGTCGGCGATGACCGCGTCGAGATCAAGGGATTCAAACGCAGCGGCGTAGTCGAAATCACCGCCGTAGGGATTGGAGCGCGGCGAGTGCTGGTTGAGTGAAGTGAGGCTCAGCGCCTCGGGCCACCAGTCTTTATTACTCGGACGCTTGCGCGGTGCACCCGCGCCGTGGCCGAACGGGCATCCACCGCCCGCGTTTTCTCCAGTTTCAGCGTTCATATTCTGCTCCTTAGGGTTGTGGTTGACGCGTTGACGCGCCGCTGAATAGAACTTAGCACTCGGCCCGAGACTGCCTGAGCTCCCCATCTAGCGGCAGTTTGTCGCCAACGTCGTCAAATCTTCGCTAAAAATTCGCCATAAAGCAGTTTTCCGTACGCCAAAGGCATGCAAAGCGCTGAACAGCAAATTTGCCTATCGCCACGATAGGCTCACCCTCTCCTAGCGCGTGTAAGCGGGAAGTCTTCTTCTGCGTCGCTCGCGTTGAACGCCCGGTACAATGCAGCGATTGACCCACTTGGAGCCCTGCCGATGTTCACCCTCGCCCACCTGGATACCCCACCGCCGGAATCGATGGAGAGCCAGCTGTTGCAGATGGTGGTGGACTATCTCAGCGACGTCAGCCCTGTGTCACTTGCGCCCAGCAACCCGCTGTATCAGCTGTATCAGTACGTTGTGGGTTTCGAAGTGCATCGCTACCTGGACAGCATGGACGGCGCACAGAACGGCAAGCCGGAGCTGATCATGGCGCTGGACGCCGAAGACCCGGCACGCCTGCTCGGTTTTGCCCTGTATCTGCCGTACGTGGACGATCCCGACGCCTGTGCGCTGCTCTATCTGGCGGTGCAGGCCAGCCATCGCCGGCAGGGCATCGGGCGCGCCATGGTCGAAGCGATGCTGGCGCGTTATCCGCATGGGGAAGTGGCGTGCGTGGCCAGCAAGGTGCCGTATTTTCAATCGCTGGGCTTTCAGCCATTGGCGGCTCGCGGCCCTCAGGTCGTCATGAACACCCGAAGCCAGGCGTCCAGCGGCCTGGTGGCAGTGCAGGACCTGGAGCCCATCTTCAAGTCACAGGAAGTTCGCCAGATCCATGGCTACCTGGTCAAACAACACGGCGCGCAAGCCATGAGCGACGCGGAGAAAAGCCGCGATCAACTACTCGATGAGCTGGCTCAACAGGCACTTCATCTGACGCAGACATCCTCGACGGCCAATCGGCTGCATTGATTTGTTTGCGCGTACAGACCCACGTGCCGTTCGGCCGTTTGCTTTCCATCCGATGCCTGACAGGTGCTTCTTAGAGGCGAGGAAACAATTCGGCCGCGGTCGCTGTGCATCCCTTCGCTGACCGGTTCACCGCCTATCCGACTATCCGATCTCTCTGGCAAAACGTGATCCACAGCACCAAATCGATTTGCAAGCCTTGTCCGTATAAGTTCCAAGGTTAATGTGCGCGTGCTGGCAATTTAATAGCTACCCAGCTTCAGCCTTACACTCAGGAACGAGTACATATGTTCAAGCACTTCATGATGAGCGCCGCAGCGCTGAGCTTCGCCGTACTGACCGGCTGCGCGTCGGTACCGATGGAATCTCCTGAGAAGGACTAGGCGTTCAAATCCTTCCCAGCACCACCGAAAGATCAGGCCGGTCTGTATATATTCCGCGACTCGATGCTCGGAGCCGCGCTCAAGAAGTCGGTGAAGATAGACGGGGAAGTCATCGGCGAAACCGCAGCAAACACTTACTTCTACCGCCTCGTCTCGCCGGGCCCGCACACGCTTGCCACCGAATCGGAATTCAGTGATAACCTGCTGGAGCTGAACGCACAAGGCGGCAAAAACCACTATGTTCGTCAGTCAATCAAAATGGGCGTGTTCGTCGGCGGTGCCAAGCTGACCGAAGTAGCTGAAAGCGAAGGCCAGAAAGCCGTAGCGAATACCGAACTCGCTCGCTGATAGCCCCTATCAACGGTCCGCTGCTGATCCAGTTTTCGACTTAAACAATCGATGAAAGCAGATGTAAAAGGCCCCGCAAATGCGGGGCTTTTTATTGTGTATATACAAGCATTGCGCGTTCCCAAAACGAGATGGACAGTTCTACCGTTGCAAAGCCTGACTTGGGTGCTAAACGGTAAAACCTCGCGTCAACGCCAAGCTCGTTAAGTCTTCACACAAGCAAAGATTGCGTTCCCGGACGTCCCGTTCCAGGGCAGGATCTTTTCGTAATCGTGCTCAAGGACGTGGACCTCGAAGTACGGTCGCAACAGCTCGCTCAATTCGGCGAAACTCAGTGCCACCATGGGATGTTCGTCGTTCCATCGCTGACTGTGCCCTGCTGTCTGTTTTTGAATTCGCAGCCTCAACAGTTGCTGATCACCCGTGCCCGGGTAGTACCAGCCAGAGCTGAAGTTGAATATGCCATCGGGGTGGCTCGCGTCGTGCGATACGAATGAATCATTGTCGATGGCATGTTTGTCGACAGCGTTGAAGCAGAACAGGCCACCGGTCGCCAATGCATCGTGCACGCTGGCGATGCAGGCCTTCAATCGTGCGACTTGGCCGCTGTAGTGGATGGAATACAGGAAGCAGGTGATCAGATCGACCGGCTGGCTGACTGCGAAGCCACACATGTCCTGCCGGGAGAAGCGAGCTTCCGGACAGCGTATAGCTGCCCTGTCCAGCATCGGCTGGTTGATGTCGAGCCCGGCGCTTTCAAATCCCGCGTCGATGAAATACCGCACATGAGGACCGGTGCCACAGGCGAGATCCAGGTGCCGGCTGCCGCCATTGCCGAGCAGCTTTTGCAGGCGCTGGATGCAGTGGCTTTGCGCACGGTAGTCGATATCAGCGCACATGAGATCGTAGTAATCCGACAGGTCGGTATAGATGGCGGTGCCGGGCATGATGACCTGAATGAGGTAGGCGTGGAGCGTTGGCGGGCGCGCATCATATCGCCAGTTGGAACCGGCGTCGCGCCGGGCGTGACGCTGTCGATGACGGCACCGAGCGCTATGAAGACGTTAGCCCAGCGAGCTTCAACAAATGTCGACAGCTGGCCTCTCCCCGTAGCCGCTTGTAAGCATCCGAAACACCGCTGATGCAAAACCGCAGATTCCTCATCGACGCTTGGTGGGCGCGCAAGCGGTCGAACAATGCCCGCATGCAAGATGAAACGACCGGCGGGTAGATCGAAGAGTTTTTCAAGGAACTCCCAAGTCCACCGCACGCCCAAACTTGTAAGCGAGCTGGATAGTTTCAAGCGAAATGCAGTTCGTTTCCCCGAAATCGCAAGCGGAGGAGACATAGATGAACTTCAAGCAATCGACTTCCCTATCGGCAGCAGTATTGGCCGCATCCCTCGCCATGGGGCTGCCCACCGCGGCGGTCGCCCAGCAGGCGAACCAGACGGCTCAAGCAGGCCAAAAGGCCGGCGCTGGTATGCAAACCATCTCCGTCGGTCATAACGTGGTAGATGCGGTGGATGATGTCCGCGAAACCGCGGTTGACTTCGTTGGCGCGCTGCTTATGGCAGAAGAGGGTCTGGGCCTGGGCAACTGGGAGCAGCAGGAAAAGCGGCTTTCGAAAATCGAAGAACAGCTACAGCAGATGGAAACTGTGCTGGACGAAAAAGCGGAAGCCACGGACCAGGAATGGCTGGACTGGATGGGTGGCCCAGAGTACAGCGTGACGGTCACCAAGCAGGTCAAGAGCCTGGGCGCTCACCTTGAGCAGGTCTCCAGCATTCTCGCTGAGAACTGGCAAACCAAGGGCATTCAGGTGCTGACCGGCAATAACGTGTTGGAGCAGCTGCGCGACCTGCGCGAGACCACCAGTGATCTGCTCAACTCCATGGAGCGAGCGGGTAATAACTATGGCTGGACAGCCGATCCGAAGCAGTTCAAGCAGGCGCGAGATCGCCTGGAGAAGCTGTCGAAGGACATTGATCAACCTCTGATGATGTCCGATGCCGATTGGCGCAGCTATCTTGAGTCCGACCGTTTCCACGTGGTCATCCACGACAACGTGTCGACCTTGGCCGACATCCTGCAGAACCTGACCACGCCAACCAAGGGCTAATCAGCCTCTTGATCATCGGGGCCGCGGCGGTATCTTCGGGTACTGCTGCGGCTCTGATTCGACTCAAGCGTGCGTAGGCACAGCTGCTCCATGCACTCAGCCCACTCGGTCATTCGATCCGCTTCGAGCCGCACCAGCATCGCGTAACGACGCCCGCCCCACAGCGAAAGATGAAGCGCTTCCAGGGCCGCAGCCGAAGGGCGCAGCGGCAGGTCGGTCGCGGCGTCAATGACTCGGTGCCAGGCGCCCAATAAGTCCTCATAAACCCGGCGCTGATGCTTGGGCTCGGCGACCAGCGTTTCCAGTTCGAGCATGTCCGGGTGAAACCAGGGCAGCTGTGGTTCGACGCCGGCCAGCGTACGTACCAGCCGCCCAATTCGCTCGGGCCAGGCAAGCGCCATGGGCGCTACCGCTTGCGCGTCGATGGTATCAAGCATCTGCTCAACGCAATAGCGCACATAGCCCGAGTGCAACGCGTGCTTGCTGGGGAAGTAGTCGTACAGGGTTCCAATGGCCACGCCGGCTTCCAGAGCGACCGCGCGGGTCGTCAATCGAGACCAGCCATCGCGCTGCCATATCCGAACATAGCTGTCGAAAATCGCCTGAACGGTGACCTTGGCCCGCTCCTGGGTAGGCCGTTTGAGCGGCTTGGCGCTCGGCGATGGTGTCTTCATGGAATCCGAACCCGGCGGTTAAACGAAAGGGCTACAGTCAATGCCGTCCATTTACGAAGCCAAGGTGCCATTGATGAGCGTCATTCGCCAGTTGCAAAACAACAAGAAAGACATGGAGCAGAGCCGCATACAGACCGAGCCGATGCCGGAGCTGAAACCCGGCGAAGCCCTGCTGCGGATCAGCCGACTGGCGCTGACCACCAATAACGTCACCTATGCAGCCTTTGGCGAAACCCCTCACCTGCGCTACTGGGACTTCTTTCCGACTGGCGATGCCGAGTGGTTTCACATGCCGGCCTGGGGCTTCGCCGAGGTCGTGGAGAGCACTGTCGATGGCCTGGCAAAGGGCGAGCGCTTCTATGGTTTTTGGCCAATCGCCAGCCATCTGGTCATGCAGCCGGTGCGGGTCACTGATCGGGGCTTCTATGACGGCGCCGAACACCGGCTCGAACTGACCTCTGCTTACAATCAGTACCAGCGCATCAGCAGCGACGACGCCTATCGCGCTGAGAGCGAGAACTACCAGATGCTGTTGCGCCCGCTGTTCATCACCTCGTTCATGCTGGCCGACTTCCTCGACGACAACGCCTTTTTTGGTGCGCGTCAGATCGTGATGTCCAGCGCCTCGAGCAAGACCGCGTATGGCACCGCGTTCTGCCTGCAGGACAACCCGGTCGTGCAAGTCATTGGCCTGACATCCTCGGGCAATACCCGCTTCGTGCAGCAGCTGGGCTGCTATCGCCAAGCCGTTGGCTACGACCAGCTCGCTTCGCTGGACCCCGGCGTGCCCACCCTCTACGTCGACTTTTCCGGCAGCGCCAGTCTTCGCCAGCAGATCCATAGCCATTTCAAAGACGCCCTGGTGTACGACTGCTACGCCGGCTCAGCCCAGAACCATGAATACAGCGAGCCTGATCAGGCGCTGACCGGGCCGCAACCACAGCCCTATTTCGCGCCCTACCAGATCAAGAAGCGCAACGCTGATTGGGGCGCCGCCGAGGTAACCCGTCGCTTCAACGAGGCGCAACTGGCCTTCATCGCCCGGGTAAGCGATGCGCAGCAGCCCTGGATGCAGGTCAACGAACACGCCGGTCTCGAAGCCGCACAAACGCTGGCCGAAGCCCTGATCAAAGGCGATATCAACCCGTTGGAAGGCCACGCTGTGGTCCTCGACTGAGCACATCCGGCTAGCGTGATGCCACGCCAGCCGGATGCAGCACGCTGCTGCGGCTGGCGAATCCCGAGCCACTCGCAGCGTCACTGTCGAACTCATACCAGGGATCGACGATGACCGGCGACGAGATCAGCAATACGTACCAAGGCAACATCGCTTGTTTGAACTGCTTGAGAGCCCGTACACCTGTCCGATAGATGCACGAGCGCGGGGTTACAGTCGGTTGTCGTGCAAGCCGGCGTAAAGGCGGGTCATTTCGTTGAGCTGACGAAACATTGACTCAGCATTCACGGCGACGATGGTGGGCACGAACTGCTTGGAGGTGAAGGCCTTGCTCGCGAACTTCCAACGGGCGTCGGTCTTGCGCAGGGCTTCAGCGATTTCCTGGTTAGGTGCGTCGCTGGCTTGCAGCTCGGCCATGATGGCGCCGAACTCCTCCACCGAAGCAGCAAAGTCTTTTTCCAGGGCCGGGTCCTGCACTCCCCAGGCACGGGCCATGTAGAACATGGCGGTGCGCTGCGTCAGTACGCGGTTCCAGCCACTGCGGTTGATTGAATGCGAGGCCACGTCGCCATTGTGTTGTTCGAACAGGTCGGTGACTTGCTGCGTCTGGCGAACCAGCTCTTCGGCCTTCGCCAGTACGAGCGGAGCCTGGGCCTTGTCCGGCGTACTGGCCGCCAGAGCGCGGTAATCGGCCCAGGTGCGCTCCACGTCGTTCAACGCAACGCGAATGGCGTCACTCGGCGCAGCCGCCTTGAGCTGGGCATGGTGATCTTCGAACAAGGCCAGGCTTGCGGCACGTTGTTTAGTGGCTTCGTCCACTTTCACGCCGGCTCCGATCATGAGGTAATCCTTGGCCACGATCTGCCCTAGGCTGCGCTGCAGACCGGCCATGTTCATGATTTCCAAAGGTGCTATATCCGCCCAGCACGTCGCACTCAGCAGACTGCAACCCAATAGCAGCGCGCGCAGAGATTTCTTGATCAACACGGTAAATCCTTTCTGGCTTTGAAGATGAGCGCAGGCCGCATCTGCGACCAGCGTCTGAGCCCGCCGCAAACAATCGCGTTGATGCACCGCTCAGAGCGCTATTGGATTCGCGCTACCTTTCTCTAACCTTGCAAAGGTCAAAAGCGGCGGCGTGGAGTGATGGAAGTGTGACGCGATGCACCATAAAACAAAGCGCGAGAAGCAAGCAGCCAAAGCTACCATCCCGTTGCACCCCCAAAATGCCCATTCCTGACGTCCACCTGCGGGCTTGGGTGAATTGATCCAAAGGCTGTTTCAATGAAAGCACTACGCAGGCTTTTACAATTAATCATCTTGGGTGCGGGAGGGATTACGCTTGCAGCGCTCATGTCAAACCCAACGGCCCGATTCTCTGACATCGCCGTTTTCTTGGGATTCGTAACCTTTCTACTCGCCTTGACCATGGTGCTGAAAGGGCATACCGAAAAACGGTTAAATTCAGATTGCGAGCCCAGCCTGAGACCAATAGGGATGGTCTTGATCCTACTGGGTGCATTTGGCATGTTTTATGGGATGGGCTTTCTTGCTGACAGGCAATCACTGCCGGACGGAAGCGGCCGATGCGGATCTATTTGCGGTCTCATTCTTCTCGCTACTCAATTGTTTGGTGAGTCAGTCGCACGATTTGCGGCGTTTTGCCTCTGGGCAGGGCTGGGCCTGTTTTTTTGTTTTATCGGTTTCCAGATGGCGAAAACAAAACCCGCCTGAGGATACGCATGAGTTCACTTACTCCCCCCGCCTGCGCGACGTACGTCTCGGCTGCAGCTGGTCCAGCGCACCTGAGTTCTGCCTCGCCCAGTCGTAGATCATCTCGATGGGTTGGACCATAAGCTTGCCCAGTGGCGAGAGTGCATAGCTCACGGCAGGCGGTACTGTATCGAGCGTATGTCGTTCGATCAGCCCGCTGCCCTCCAGCTCACGCAGCGTCTGGATCAGCATTTTCTTGGATATACCCGGCAGGCTTCGATGCAACGCGCCGCTGCGCGCGGTGCCGTCGTGACGGGCATGCAGGGTGTGCAGAATCATGCTGGTCCACTTGGTCGAGAAGATCTCGAGCACGCGTCTTGGGGCGCAGTCTTCGCGCCATTGTCCTTCGTCAGAGCCGGGTTGCATGGGGGATGGTTACCATTTGGTGCCGACTTGGATCGGCATTTTCGAGTGGGTAAGGTGCAGGCCTGTTTCGTTTTTGGGGTCTGAAGATGACAAATCAAGCACTGGTGGTCGGCGCGAGTGGAATCGTGGGTAGCGCGGTGTCTAGCCTGCTGGCCAAAGAAGGCTGGGCGGTCGCCGGGCTCGCGCGTCGGCCGAGTCAGGAATCCGGGGTTACTCCGATCAGTGCAGACCTGCTGGACCCGACGGCCCTGTCTTCGGCGCTGGCCGACGTTTCGCCCACTCACCTCTTTCTGACCACCTGGGCTCGCCAGGCCACCGAGGCGGAGAACATACGCGTGAATGCGCAGATGATTCGAAACGTACTCGAAGCCGTCCGCAGCTCCCACTCGGTTCGCCACGTCGCGCTAGTCACCGGCCTCAAGCACTACCTTGGCCCGTTTGAAGCCTACGGCAAAGGCTCGCTGCCGCAGACGCCGTTTCGTGAAGAACAAGGGCGGCTCGACGTCGAGAATTTCTACTACGCCCAGGAAGACGAGGTATTTGCCGCAGCAAAGCGTGACGGCTTCAGTTGGAGCGTTCACCGCCCCCACACCGTCACCGGAATCGCAGTCGGCAACGCAATGAACATGGCAACGACGCTGGCCGTGTACGCCTCGATCTGCCGTCAGACCGGTCGGCCCTTCCGCTTTCCGGGCTCGGAAGTCCAGTGGAACAGCCTGACCGACATGACGGATGCAGGCCAGCTGGCCCGGCACCTGCACTGGGCTTCGACTACACCGGCCGCCGCCAACCGGGCCTTCAACATCGTCAACGGTGACGTGTTCCGCTGGAAGTGGATGTGGTCTCGCATTGCCGAGTGGTTTGGCATCGAAGCGGCGCCATTCGATGGCCAGCCCGCTCCGCTGGAACAACAGATGGCGGGCGATGCGCCGATATGGGCTGAGATGGCTAAACAGTTCGAACTGGCCGAGGCGGACATAGGCAAATTGATTTCGCCGTGGCACACCGATGCCGACCTGGGTCGGCCTATCGAGGTGGTGACAGACATGTCGAAGAGTCGAAAGCTTGGCTTTCTGGATTACCAGGCGAGTGACGATGCGTTCTACGAGGTTTTTGCCAAACTGCGTGCGAGCAAGCTCATTCCCTGATCGCGACAAGGCAACCGGCTGGAGACGAGACTGTCCCGTATACTCGCGCGTTTTCCGCGCGAGTCTTTTCCAGTGAGCAACAAACGTTACGCCTGCATCGGCTTGAGCAATCCGAAGTCGCCTTCCAATGTCGGCGCAATCATGCGGGCAGCAGGCTGCTATGGCGCGGCGTCGGTGTTCTACACCGGCACTCGCTACGACCGAGCCAAGGATTTCATCACTGACACCAAGAAAGTCCATCAGGACATTCCGCTGATCAACATCGATGATCTGCGCAAGATCCTGCCGCTCGGCTGCGTGCCGGTCGCCGTGGAATTGGTCGAAGGTGCGCGAGCCCTTCCTGAATACACCCATCCGGATCGCGCGCTGTACATCTTCGGCGCAGAAGATGGGTCACTGAGCAAAGAGATCCGTGACTGGTGCGAGGACGTGATCTATATCCCCACCAACGGTTGCATGAACCTCGCTGCAACGGTCAACGTGGTGCTCTACGACCGCTTGGCCAAGGGCAACAACACCCGCTCCGGCCCCGGTTTTGGAGCGGCGCCTAAACCCTGTTGATCCGCTGCCGAAGATTCACTCCCAGATAGAGAAGCCCGCACTCGCTTGGCGTTTCAGGAGATATCGATCTGATACCGAAACCCCTCGGCCGCGGCACGGGTGAGGCGGTATTCCAACGGTGATCGGTCGTAGCCCAAGGCGATGCGCTCGATGGTGACGACCGGGGCGCCCTCTTCGATCGAAAGGGTTGCAGCCATGTCGCCGTCGGCCGCGCCAACGGTGAGGGTTTCCTTAGCCGAGGCTATGCACTGGCCACATTGCCGCTCGTAGAACGGATAGAGCAGCTCTCCAAAGTCCTCGGGGTCGACATCCATCAGCGCACCGAAACGATTGGCCGGAAGCCAGATATCTTCGTGAAACAGCGTGCGGCCTTCGATCATGCGCAGGCGCTCCATGTGCACGACCTGCTCGCCCTTGCCCAATTCCAAAGCGTTGGTGACCCCCTGCGACGGCTTTTGCAGCGTCTTGGAGAGGATGCGGCTGGTGGGGATTTCCCGTCCGCCACTGGCATCTACCTGACGAAAGAAGCGCGCCAGCGAGGCATCGAAGTTCGGGCGGCGCACGAAGGTGCCACGGCCTTGACTGCGCAACAGCAGCCCCTCGTTGACCAGCGTATCCACCGCCTTGCGCACCGTGCCGATGGCTACGCCGTAATGCCGGGTCAGCTCAGCTTCGGTGGGAATGGGTGCGCCGGGCGTCCATTCCCCAGCTGCGATCTTGGCCAGCATTTCTTCTCTCAGGCGCTGATAGAGCGGCAGGCGCTCGTCATATCCGAGTGTCGAGGTGTTCATCTATTTATCAGTCCATATCCGAGGCGCAGCCACTTTATCACTGCGGTGTCGATTGACAGATATCCAGCATTGCAGATATGGTCATACATTCATATATATGACTAGTTATCCAGCTTGAGTGTCAGCGCTGATTAGGCTCGCGTCTTGGCCTGCCGTCTACGTCAGTCACATCAACAATCGACCAGGGTCTTTGCTTATGGATCGCCTCCTTTCGCCCGGACTGCACGGCATAGATGCACACGCGCACATCTTCCGCCAGGATCTGCCAATGGTGCCAGGGCGCCGCTACAGCCCGCACTACGATGCGCTGATCGAGCACTACCTCGCACACCTCGACCGTCATGGCCTGGCCCACGGCGTGCTGATCCAGCCCAGTTTTCTCGGTACCGACAACAGCCACCTGCTCGAGGCGCTACGCCGTTATCCGCAGCGGCTACGTGCCGTGGCGGTAGTCGAGCCGGACGTCAGCGAGGCGCAGCTGGACGAACTGGGTGAGGCCGGCGTCGTGGGTGTTCGTCTGAACCTCATCGGCAAGAAATTGGCCGATTACCGTGGCTACGCCTGGAGCGCCTTGTTCCAGCGATTGGCCCAGCGTGGCTGGCAGGTCGAGATTCAGCGCGGCATCGATGACGTGGTATTGATCGTTCCGGCCATCCTGGCCTGCGGCGTCGACGTGGTGATCGATCACTTCGGCCTGCCCATTGGCGGCATCGACAGCACCAAGCCCAACCATGTGGCCTTTCTCTCGTTGCTCGGCGACGAGCGCGTATGGCTCAAGCTGTCTGCGCCCTACCGCAGCCAGTCGGATCTGGCTCAGGCACAGCGGGTTCTGGCGCAAGTGCGCGAGGCCGGCGGGGGTCTCTCGCGTTTCATCTGGGGCAGCGACTGGCCCAACACCCAGTTCGAGGATCAGACCGACTACGACCGACAGGTCGCCTTCATCGCGGCGCTGTTACCGGACCTGAACGAACGCGCCCAGGTACTGCTGGATAACCCGACAAAGCTGTTCGGCTTCGGCGTTTCCCGCTAAACGATCCATAACAACAATAGGACTTCTCTCATGATGAGCCTGCTTGTCGTCGCGGCAATCGTGGTTGCCGTCGCCCTTGGCTACAAGACCAAGATCAACATCGGTCTGTTCGCCATCGCCTTTGCCTACCTGATCGGCTGTTTCGGAATGGGGCTCAGCCCTTCCGAAGTCATCAGCATGTGGCCGCTGAAGATCTTCTTCATCATCTTCGCGGTATGCCTGTTCTACAGTTTCGCCACCGTCAACGGCACGCTGGAAAAGCTGGCCGAGCATCTGATCTACCGCTGCCGAACAATGCCCCAGCTGCTGCCCTTCGCAGTCTTCTTCACCGCCACGGTGATTTCGGCAATGGGCGCGGGTTATTACACGGTGCTGGCATTCATGGCGCCAATCACCCTGCTGCTGTGCGAGCGCACCGGGATGAGTCTGATCACCGGAGGCATGGCGGTGAACTACGGGGCCTTGAGCGGGGCGAACTTCGTCTCCAGCCAAAGCGGCATCATCTTTCGCGGCCTGATGGTCAACGCCGGAATCCCGGAAAACGAGGCCTTCATCAACGCCGCGGCGATCTTCGTCAGCACCCTGGTGGTTCCGTTGGTGGTGATCTCCATGCTGGTGTTCTTCACGGGACACGGCAAGGCGATGAAGGCTACGGCGTACGTGGCAGCCGAGCCAACGCCGCTGAACAGCGAACAGAAGATTACCCTGTGGCTGACGCTGACCATGATGGCCATCGTTCTGGCAGCGCCCATCACCCAGATCGCCT
>TARA_R110002095_G_scaffold77718_2_pt1 | contig 17292 bp, 16 predicted proteins | sample TARA_R110002095 | Tara Oceans TARA_R110002095 (sample SAMEA4397255) | marine metagenome | biome: Polar Biome; feature: [SRF] surface water layer (ENVO:00010504); material: water (ENVO:00002006), including particulate matter (ENVO:01000060) such as... | depth 5 m | reverse complement strand
AGCGTTAAGTAATTCCCGTGTCGAATCATCACTATAGGGTTTACATTTTTCATTTTAAGAATCTCACTCACTTCACCATCAAAAACTGCTCTAGCTTTTGCACCTTTTTCTGTAGCAATACGTACACCGTTACTTTTTATAGTTAACGATCTATCAATAGGATGCGGTTGTGTTCCATAACCTAAGCGCACAAAACCTTTCTCAACAGGCCAAGGCAACTTCCCTTTGTTAGAAATAAAGTTAGATGCTAAAACCTCTTCCTCCGCAGTTAAAGCAAATGTTTTGGAGCTTGTTGCCTTTCCTGCTTTTTTATTTGACTTTGCAATAGCCGCTTTAATAATTCTGTCTATTTCTCTATCAATTTTATCGGCTTCTTGTTGTTTTTGTTTTATTTGAGATGCATATCTAGACAAGTTCTTTTTAATAGAAGCCATTATCGTTTTATGTTGCTTACGCTCCTTCTCTAGTGCATTTTGAACCACTCTGTTTTCAGCAATAAGTTTCTTTTTATCTTCTTGCTGTTTTAACAAACTTGTATTGGTGTCTTGTAATTCTAGAGTTTTAGACTTTATAATCTCGCCTTGTTGCTTCTGATGGTCTGAATATTGTTTAATATACTGCAAGCGCTTATAAGCTTGCTTAAAGTCGTTTGAAGACAGCAAAAACATAATTCTACTTTGCTGGTTTTTGCTTTTATAAGACTTCACTATCATAGCCGCATAATCTTCTTTTAGCTGCTTTAATTCGTCTCTTAAACTTGAAATTTTATTTTGATTAGAACTAATTTCTCGGGTTAGTAAATTAGCTTGCTGATTAGTAACTTTTATTAAATTAGATAGTACGCTAATTTTATAATTAAAATCTTCAATTAAAGATAATTCAGATTTTGCCTTGGATTTATTTTCTGATCGTAGTTCGTTAATCTTCTGGATTTCTCTACGTAATTCTTGTCGGCGTGATTCCAGTTGTTTTTGTTTATCACTTTGAGAAAAACCTAAGCTTGTAGATAGTAAAAACCCTAGAATAAAAACAATCTTATATGTATGCTTACTAACGTTCATTTAAAGCTCTATTTCTTTAAATCCTGAAGGTATTTTAAATGGGAAACGCAAGTCTTGGTTTAAAGACACATTTTTCATCTCTAATTCTACAGTCATTTCTTCACTAGCTTCAACAGCAATCACTTTAATACGTTCTGGTATAATTTGTTTTTCAACATCTTGATAGGATAAATAATCAATTTGAAGATGTTTAAACTCTTTTGGTTGCGAAATTTGTTGCGATTTTACTTTAAAGTTTGAAGGATTCAATAAAAAGAATATTTCAAATAAATCGCGCTGCTGTTTGGGCTGTACTATATATGCGTCATGATCTGCGGAAGCTATGTACGCGCCTTCCTTTAAATTAAATAACGTCTCTCCTAACAATAAATTTTGTACTTTTTCAAAATCTAATTCAGTTCCTAATAAATCACTTAAATATTTATAATCCCCATCAAAATAAGTGTTATCTAACTTATTATAGAAACTCACTTTTTCAGGAGTAACTAACGCCCTAATTACCGAGAATGTTGCGTTTATCCATAGTGCTTCATCCTTTTTAGCTCTAAAGGTAACGGAATGGGTTTGAGATTTACCTTTTTGGGTATAGGTGATTTTAAGTCTCGCTTGCAAGGTTTTAAAATCGGCAGCTTGTTTTGCATTTTCTTTTACTAATTGTTTAGTAGACAGATTATAATTTGCGTCGCCATTACTAATTGTTTTTGCAGATTTGCAATTAAACAACATAATAACAAATAAGCCTAAGATAATTTTTGAGGTTAAATACTCAAAGCCAATAGTTTTTGAGATTTTTAACGCTTTCTTTTTCCTTTTTTCTTCGTTAAAATTTGCAACCGTAACTAGGGCTATGCTTGAAAATTTATGCCTTGATAAAAGGAAAAATAAATTTCTTAGATTCTTTAAAAAACTATTAGCTTTGGGTGTATGCATCAATTTGGGGGTTGTAATTGTTTTGCCTTATCACTAAACGTTTTTGCCTTGGTTGTATTGTTTAGCAAGGTATAGGCTTTACTTAACTGGTTATAAAAATCAGCTTCCATTTTGGTGTCCTCAATAATATAATCCAACCCAGTTTCAAGAGATTCAAGAGCTTCTTTTGGCTGATTTAGTTCATTTAAAGCCACACCATTTATTAAGTAAAGTAATGCCTGAGAAGGATATGTCTCCAGAGCATCACCACTCTTTTCTTTAGCCAAATCAAACTTTTTTAAATCAATATACAGAAGCATTACATTTCGCAAAACTTCAAAATTATTAGATTCTAACTTTAATGCAACTTCAAAGTTTTCTAGAGCCTTTTCTTTGTTATTTTTTGCCAAATAATATTGCCCTAGTTCAATAACTGTTTTGCTGTTATTGGTATCGCTTACCATGGCAGTCGCTTCAATCAAATCTGTTTCGTATTCAGGGTTTTCTTTAACGAACTTTACAAAATCTGTAAGTACTTTTAATTTAGCTTCCGGCTTTATTTCAGTACTTTTAATCACTATTTTCATAGATTCAATAGCCTTTTCTGCATCATTATCATCTAAATAAAACTTATATAATGCCAAATGTACGAGTTGCGAATTCGGGTTAATTTTCAGAAGTTCTTTAGCAGTTTCAAAAGCCTTTCCTTTTTCATTATTTTCACTGTAGCGGAAAATAAGCGCCAGATAATTCGATTCTTTTTCTGGATTGTCTTCAACTCGACTTTCTAAATTCTTTATTTGGTCTTTTTTACGGCCTGTAGCTTCATAAATTCGATTCCGCATGATATCTCTGCTTACTGAAATTCCGAACTCAGCATCCAACGCATCTAAAACTTCTAAAGCGGCATCATATTCTTTGGTTCTTACATAAAGTGAGGCTAAATCTTCTTTATAATCTGGATGAAACCTTACAAGCTGCTTAACCGTTTTTATAGCTTTGTCATACTCGTTTTGTGAAGCATAAAACCCATAGAGTTCATCTAAAAACCATTCGTTATCAGGATCTTTATCAACCGCTTCTTTCAAGGCATCTTCTGCTGCTCCAAAATTTTTAAGCTTATTGTAGCTCTTACCTAATTCAAAATACAAAACGGGTACCGAATTATCTATTTCAATACACTTTTGAAAGGCTTCTGCAGCTCTATCATAATTCTCTATTCCTTTTTGCTTTAAAGCCTCGTAAAATAGCTCTTGGAATTTATCTTCGTTATCACCCAAATCGTCATCAGGCGTTTTATTAAAATCTACTTGCCCATAATTTATCTGCGGAAGCAAAAGTATTCCGAAGAGAAAAAAGAATATGTAGATTTTTTGTTTCATTATTTATTCAATTATTTGGGCGTTACCACAAGGTTCGGGCTTGAAGTTTATCCTGAGCGGAGTCGAAGGGTTGCAAGTCCTCACTCCCCCAAAAAAAGGGGTCGTTGTGGGATTTTATTCATGCTTTCTATTTTATATTAATGACTTCATGAACATAAATGTTTCACTGCAATCCCTAACGCAAGCAGCAAGTCTTTAAGCATAATTTCAGCTTCAAATTGTATTCTAAACTCAAATCTATGAGATTCCCTCCTTTGAGGGAATGACAAAATTACTCTAATACCGAATAATCTCCAATGCTTATGCTAGTAAACACACCGTCATACTTCACATGATTACCAATCATAGCGTTGTCCAAATTAGCGTTTTTAATACTTGTATGGGTCTGAATTAAGCTATTTTTAACGGTTGAGTTTTCAATAACTGTATCGTTTCCAACAGAAACAAAAGGACCAATGGTTGTGTTTTTAAGCACTACGTTTTCGCCAATAAAGCAAGGTTCAATAATATTAGAATTCTCTAATTTTGCTGAAGAAGCTACCAATTGCTCTTCACCATCAGCTTTTAAAAACCCTAGCATACGTTGATTGGTTTCAATAGTAATGGCTTTATTTCCGCAATCCATCCACTCATCAACCGTTCCTGTTTTGAATACTCTGCCTTCTGCCATCATGCGTTTAATACCATCGTTAATTTGGTATTCACCTCCATTCATAATGTTGTCGTCCAATATTTCTTGTAGCTTTCCTTTTAAAATAGTTACATCTTTAAAATAGTAAATTCCAATTACAGCTTGGTCGCTTACAAAGGTTTCTGGTTTTTCAACTAACTCAACAATCTCTTGATTTGAATTTAACTTAACCACACCATAAGCTTCTGGATTATCGACTTGTTTTGTCCAAATGACGCTATCTGCTGCTGGATCTAAATCAAATTCTGCTCTAATCAAAGTATCTGCATAAGCGATGACCGCAGGTCCTGATAATGATGGTTTTGCACACATAATAGCATGCCCTGTTCCTAAGGGTTGGTCTTGACGATAAATGGACGCCTTTGCGCCTAAATTTTTAGCTAAATCTTCTAAACTTGAAACCACATCATCTCCAAACCACGCTGGATCTCCTAAAACAAAGGCTATTTCTTCAATAGGTTGCTTTAAAACTTTAGCAATATCTTTTACCAATCGGTGAACAATAGGTTGTCCTGCAACTGGAATTAATGGTTTTGGTACGGTTAAACTATGCGGCCGTAAACGAGAACCTCGTCCCGCCATTGGTACTATTATTTTCATTCCTCTCCCTAACCCTCTCCAAAGGAGAGGGGATTTTTATTAAGATTAATATTTTGTTCTATATTTCCATTTTGCCACGAACTAATGAATGTTTTTTGTTCTGAAATCAAAAATCGTTAATCGTAATTCGTCAATCACTTCGTTCCAGTACTCCCAAATCCTCCAGAACCTCGATCAGTATCAGAAAGAGTTTCAGCCTTTTCCCATTCTGCGCGTTCGTGTTTGGCAACAACTAATTGAGCAATACGTTCACCATTATTTATAGTGAATTCCTCATTTGAAAGGTTGACTAAAATTACGCCTATTTCACCTCTATAATCCGCATCAATAGTTCCGGGAGCATTAAGTACTGTAATCCCTTTTTTAGCTGCTAAACCACTTCTAGGACGCACTTGAGCTTCTATTCCTATAGGAAGTTCTATAAATAGTCCTGTACCTACAATACTCCGTTCTAATGGTTTTAAAACTCTAGCTTCTGATAAATTGGCACGTAAATCCATACCTGCTGATGCTATGGTTTCGTATTGTGGTAAATCGTGTCTCGATTTGTTTATTATTTTAATTTGCATACTATTTTTTTAACAATTGTTTTATTTCGTTTTTTTCTATGAAAACAACGAGCCCCAAAAATACTAAAACTAACATGGTATTTATATAATAGTTAGCATTTGTGTTTAAAGCAATTACAGATAATATAATTGCAAATAATAAATACCCTAAAATGCTTTTAAGACTATAAGGAACTGGATAAAATTTTTGCCCTAATACATATGACGCTATCATCATGATACCATAAGCTAATAAGGTGGCCCAAGCTGCTGCGATAAAACCTATTTTTTCTATCATAACAACATTAAATACTATAGTTATAGCTGCACCTACTAGAGACAAATACATGCCGAAAAGCGTCTTATCTGTTAGTTTGTACCAAATAGCTAGATTAAAATAAATACCTAGGCATAAATTAGCTAACAACACAATGGGGACAATATCTATGGCGATCCAGTAACTTTCATCTCTTACAATAAGAACTTTAAAAATATCTAAATAAGCTATGATAAAGATTAACATAGCACTTCCAAAAATAACAAAGTACTTCATTATTCTAGCATAAGTTTCTTTGGCATTTTTCTCTTTAGAATGATTAAAAAAGAAAGGCTCAGCACCTAACCGAAACGCTTGAATAAATATAGTCATGAAAACGGCTATCTTATAACAACCGCTATAAGCGCCGTTAATATCTTTTCCAAGCACATCCGGTAAAAGCCACTTATCAAAATTCTCATTGATAACATAAGCTAAACCAGCCACCATTATTGGTAATCCATAGTTTAATAGTTGTTTAAATATTGTTTTACTAAACTGTAATTTTGTTTTTAAAAAATATGGTGATAACAATAGAAACGTGACGCCGCTTGCAACCAAATTGGCAATGAAGATATATTTAACTAAGTCATTACTGTCATAATTTGGAAAACCTATACTATATTTTGGTATTGCCCATAGAAAGAAGAAGTTCAAAACTACTACCGTAAGTATATTGACTATTTTAATTGCAGCAAATTTGATTGGTCTTCCTGTAGCTCTTAAGTAAGCAAACGGAATTGCAACAATAGTATCTAAAACCAGTATCCCTATTAAAAGATTGAAATAATTTTGATTTAGATTCACCAATTCAGCTAGCTGTTGATTGAAAATTAAAACAACTGACAGAAACAAAACTGCCGTAACTGTTAAACTTATCATTGCGGTTGAAAACACTTTTTGCTTTTCCTCACTTTTACTGAAAAATCTAAAAAAAGCAGTTTCCATACCATAGGTTAGCAGCACATTAAAAAATGCCGCATACACATAAAACGTTGTGTTGTCCGAATAACTTGAAGTTTCTAAAGTGCTTGTATGCAGTGGTACTAACACAAAGTTCATTAGTCTTGGCAAAACAGTTGCCAAACCATATATGATGGTATCTTTAAAGAACTTCTTTAGTGTGCTCAAAAACTATTTATTTATAAAGTTAAAAATAGTGTTTTTATAACAAAAAAACCTAACTCGTTAAAGTTAGGTTTTTATAAATTTATGTAAGATGCTGAAACAAGCTCAGCATAATAATATTAATTATTCAAAGCTTCCGCTCCACCAACAATTTCTAATATTTCGTTAGTAATTGATGCTTGACGTGCTTTATTGTAAGTTAATTTAAGTTGATCTCTTAACTCAGTAGCGTTATCAGTTGCTTTGTGCATGGCTGTCATACGCGCACCATGTTCACTTGCAAAAGAATCTCTAACACCTTTAAACAATTGTGTTTTTAAAGACTTAGGAATAAGCTCTTCAACAATTTCTAATTTTGAAGGTTCAAAAATGTAATCTGCATTAACGTGAGCCGCACCTTCAACAGGAACAATTGGTAAAAACTGTTCAGTCATTACAATTTGAGTAGCTGCATTTTTAAATTTGTTATAAACAATTTCGATTTTATCAAACTCGCCAGCAACAAATTTCTCCATCAATAACTCTGCAATTTCAGCAACATTATCAAACGTTAAATCATCATAAACTTCACTTTTATTAGCAATAACACTATTAGTCTTTTTAAAAGCATCATTTCCCTTTTTACCAATAGCTAGATAAGAAACCTCTTGATGGGCATAAGTTTCAGAAACCAATCTGTTAATTTCTTTGATGATGTTTGAGTTAAAAGCACCTGCTAAACCTCTGTTTGAAGTAATAGCCACTATAAGTACTTTTTTTAATTCACGTTGCTCAGAATATGCACTTCCGGAATCTGCATCTAACGTTGCGCTTAAACTTTGTAAAAGTTCAGTTAACTTATCTGCGTAAGGACGCATTGCCGTAATAGCATCTTGAGCCTTCTTTAACTTTGCAGCAGACACCATTTTCATAGCGCTGGTAATCTGCATCGTTGAAGATACTGATGATATTCTGTTACGTATTTCTTTAAGATTCGCCATTGGCCCCACCTAACCTCCCCAAAGGGGAGGGATTTTGTTAGTTATACTTTATGATTGCGTCCTCCTTTTAACTCCTCCCCTTCGGGGAGGCTGGGAGGGGCTATTTATACTTAGCTGATAAATCTTTTGCTACAGCGGTTAATGTATCTGTAACTTCATCAGTTAATTTTCCTGCTTTTAAAGTACTAAGTACACCTGCATGCTTCGCTTTTAAGAATTCTAAATAATCGCTTTGAAATTCTTTTACTTTTTCAACAGGCACATCTCTTAATAAGTTTTTAGATCCGGCATAAATAATAGCTACTTGATCTTCAACTGTAAACGGATCGTTTTGAGCTTGTTTTAAGATCTCCACGTTACGCTTTCCTTTTTCAATTACATTTAAAGTAACGGCATCAAGGTCAGAACCAAACTTAGCAAACGCCTCTAACTCACGATACTGTGCTTGATCTAATTTTAAAGTACCTGCTACTTTTTTCATTGATTTAATCTGAGCATTACCACCAACACGAGATACCGAGATACCTACATTAATTGCTGGACGAACACCAGAGTTAAATAAATCTCCATCTAAGAAAATTTGCCCATCTGTAATAGAGATTACATTTGTTGGAATATATGCAGAAACGTCTCCTGCTTGTGTTTCAATAATCGGTAACGCTGTTAAAGACCCGCCACCTTTCACTAATGGTTTTAATGAATCTGGTAAGTCGTTCATGTCTTTAGCAATATCATCATCATTGATAACTTTTGCAGAACGCTCTAATAATCTAGAGTGAAGATAGAAAACATCTCCAGGATATGCTTCACGTCCTGGTGGACGACGTAATAATAAAGATACCTCACGATAAGCAACTGCTTGCTTAGATAAATCGTCATAGATAATTAAAGCTGGACGACCAGTGTCTCTAAAATACTCCCCAATAGCCGCTCCTGCAAACGGTGCGTATACTTGCATTGGTGCAGGATCTGATGCATTTGCAGCTACTATTGTGGTGTAAGCTAAAGCGCCTTTTTCTTCTAAATTTTTAGCAATTAAAGCTACTGTTGAAGCCTTTTGACCTATAGCAACATATATACAGAATACAGGCTCACCTGCATCGTAAAATTCTTTTTGATTTATAATGGTATCAATACAAACGGCCGTTTTACCAGTTTGACGGTCACCAATTACCAACTCACGTTGACCACGACCTATAGGAATCATAGCATCGATAGATTTGATACCCGTTTGTAATGGCTCAGTTACTGGCTCACGGAAAATAACACCAGGCGCTTTACGCTCAAGTGGCATTTCATAAGTTTTATCAGCAATAGGACCTTTACCGTCGATGGGGTTACCTAAAGTGTCCACAACACGACCAACAATACCTTCACCAACATTAATAGAAGCAATACGTTCCGTACGTTTTACAATAGATCCTTCTCTAACACCTACAGAAGGGCCTAACAATACGATACCAACGTTATCTTCTTCAAGGTTAAGTACGATTCCTTCTAATCCGCCTTCGAATTCTACTAACTCGCCATATTGCGCATTAGCTAATCCGTAAGCACGAACAATACCATCACCTACAGTTAATACAGTTCCTACTTCATCCAATGAAGCGCTAGCCTCAAAACCAGAAAGTTGTTGTTTTAAGATTGCTGATATTTCAGCTGGTTTTACTTCTGCCATCTCTTTTAAGTATTTAGACTCTAGACTCTAGACGTTAGAAACGTCATAGAAGAAAAGTCTTTTTTAATTTAATGTAAATTCTCGTTTTAGTTTATTTAATTGATTTGCAACACTAGCGTTGTACTGCACATCTCCTATTCTTAAAATGAAACCACCTAAAATGCTTTCATCAATATTATTTTCTACTTCAACATCTTTTCCTGTAAGTGCTTTAGCTTTTGCTAAAACTTTTTTCTTTAAATCTGCTGTTAAAACTACTGCTGTTGTAACAGTTGCTACCTCAATACCTTTAGACTCATCAAATAACTGATTGTATTTTGAAGCCACATGGCCTAAAATATCAATTCGGCTATTAGTAATTAAAGTATTTATTAAGCTATTGGTTATTTCATCAGAATTTTTAAAAACTTCTAATAAGGTCGCCTTTTTTATTGAAGAAGGGATTACAGGACTTTGAAGTGCTTCGCTTAAATCTTTACTTTCTGCTAAAGTATTAGCGATTAGCTTCAAATCATTATTTACAACCTCAGCTAAATTTTGATCTGATGCTAAACTTAATAATGCTTTTGCATAACGTATTGCTGCTCTTGCTCCTGCCATTTTTTAATGGTATAAATTTTTTCCTTTTTTCTCCCTTTTGGGGAGATTAAGAGGGGATTAGTTTAATGATTTTTCACCTAACATAGTTTCAACCAATTGTAATTGTTTGTCTTTGTTAGATAATTCAGTACGTACTACTTTTTCAGCAATCTCTAAAGATAAGCTTGCTACGTGATTTTTAAGTTCAGCCATAGCTGCTTTCTTTTCACTTTCAATAGCTGCCTGTGCTTGCTCAATAATTTTGCTAGCTTGTGCTTGTGCTTCATCTTTGGCAGTAGTAATCATTTTGTTTTTTATATCACGTGCTTCTTTCAACATGGTTTCACGTTCTGCGCGTGCTTCTTTTAAAATACGCTCATTATCTGCATGAAGGTTTTCCATCTCTTTACGAGCTTCTTCTGCAGATGCTAATGCATTTTTAATTCCATCTTCTCTTTCTTCAACCGCTCCTAAAATAGGTTTCCAAGCAAACTTTCTTAAGATTAATAATAAGAACAAGAACGTTACTAGCGTCCAAAATACCAATCCTAAACCAGGTGTAATTAAATCCATTTTGTTTCTGTTTTAAATAACTTAAATTTTAAAAAGCACTGAAATAACCAACCGTTACTTCAGTGTTTTTAGGTTTTTTACCCTTGTAAGAAAGCAACAACAACACCAAATAGTGCTACTGCCTCTACGAAGGCTGCTAAAATTAATGCAGACGATTGAATTTTTCCGTGCATTTCAGGTTGACGCGCCATAGCTTCCATAGCAGATCCACCAATCTTACCAATACCAATACCAGCTCCAATGGCTGCTAAACCAGCTCCAAGAGCTGCAATTCCAGTAATAGTCATAATATAAAATTTAAATTAATTAATGATGTTCTTCTTCTGTTGCCATGCCAAAATAAAGGGCCGACAATATTGTAAATATATATGCTTGTATTGCTGTAACAATAATTTCAATGACTGTAATAAACAATGAGAATGCTACAGATACTGGTGCAATTGCATAAGACTTAAATACAAATATTAATGACATTAATGCTAATATGATTACGTGACCCGCAGTAATATTAGCAAACAAACGTATCATTAATGATAGTGGTTTTACAAACATACCTATAATCTCAATTGGCATTAAAAATATTTTCATTGGTACAGGCACTCCTGGCATCCAAAAGATGTGTTTCCAGTAGTTTTTGTTACCACTAAAAGTGGTTATGATAAAAGTAATAGTGGCAAGTGTAAATGTGAACGCAATATTACCACTCACGTTTGCTTCATTTAAAAATGGAATCAACCCAAAAATATTATTGACCCATATAAAGAAAAAGATAGTCAGTAAATATGGCATATATCTTTTATACTTGTGCTCACCAATCATTGGAATGCCAATTTCATCACGTACAAAAATAACTAAAGGCTCTACAAAGCTTGCGATACCAGATGGCACAAAATTCTCTGACTTCTTGTATCGACGTGCAGCGGATAAAAATATTAAAAGCAATACCGCAATAGAAACCCACATCATAAAGACGTTTCTTGTAATAGACAAATCTAAAGTTGGCCTGTGTGCATTTGTTGGATGATGCTCGGCATCATAAGTTACAGCCGTTGCGCCTTCATCTAATATGTACATTTTTTCATGTACATTAACAAAACGTAGGCCGTCTTTCTCTACGATGACTTCACCACTATAATCATGTTGAAATTCTGAAGAGGAAAACGTTGTGAAACCATTACCTGTATATGCTATAATAGGCAGTGGGATTGAAACAACGTGACCATCCCAATCAAATAAATGCATTCCGTAAGCATCCTTAACGTGATGTAAAATCATCTCTTTAGGATCAAATTTCTTATCATCTCCGCCCTCTTTAGCGTCCTTGGCAAAACCCAAGCTAAATACTGATAAAAACAGAACGGTAAATACTGTACGTTTAATGGTGTTTAATGTCATTATTTGCGGCTTTAAAATACCTTGCTTTAAATTCGGTGCAAATGTACACACATAAAATGAAATGACAAATAATAATTTAATGATTATTTAGTAGTATGTTTTTAAATATAGTGTGATGATAAAATTGTTACTTTTTTTGAAGAATTCTGGTCACAGAGTACACTTCAAAAGCAAGAAAAATAAAATAAGGAACAAAAAAGTTAGTAAGATCGTAACCTTTTTGTTCTGGTTTAGATAAGATCCACGGCAACAAGAATACTATAATTAATACCATTTTTAAAAGCATTCCTAATATAAAGGCATTGAATACTTCTGTTTTACCAACAGACTCTCGGTAGTTAATTAGTGTATAAATTAGAATAACAGTAATTACATGAAACCCATAGATGTGCCACAACGGAAAAAACAAAATCACTTCTTTAGCAAAATGAAAGCTTAGATAGCTATGAATACTAAATAACAGAACACTTAAAGCAATGAGTTGAATGAGAAAGTTAGACTCTCTCTTTTTAAAAATATTATTCATTTATTGATCTTCATTTGAAGTTGCAATAATACGTCTAATTACATATACAATAGAAATAATTACAGAACTTAAAGTCAAAATTAATGTGAATAAATCGAGCTTATTAGGAAACTTTTCATCTAGCTTAACACCAATAAAAGTGCCTACTGCAATAATAGCAATCATTTGGAAGGCAATACCAGAAAGACGCGCGTAAGTATTAAGCTGTTTTCCCGGTTTCTGGTTTTCTTTGTTGTTGCTGTGGTTGTCCGCCATTATTCATTTCTTTTACGGTGCCCTTCATAACACACGTTACATTAAATGTGGCTCCTGGTTCAACGGCTAATTTACCAACTACTACTTCGCCTTCAATATGTGCAGATGATTTTAAAGTTAATGTTCCTGACAAAGCTAGTTTTCCAGAAAATTTACCTTCAAAATAAGCATCAGTTCCGTGTAAAGTGCCTTTAACTAAGCCTGCTTTACCAACAACCACTTTTCCTGAGGTTTTAATATTTCCTTCAATAGTTCCGTCAATTCTAAAATCGCCTTCGCTGTTAAAATCGCCAACCATTTTAGTGCCTTGGGCAATAATGTTTTGGCTTGATGTACCTTCTGTCATTTGTTTTTCTTTTTTGTTTTCAGAGAACATAATGTGTTAAGTTTAATTATTATCGATATTCAAATAAGCATCCAAATTTTTATGGATTTGAATGATTTGATAATTTGTAGATGATGCTACAAAATAAGGGACTTTTATTTTCTTTTGATCCTTTTCATTTAATAATTGATTAAAGGTTTTTGCTACTTGCGATGTTTTTAACCCATGAACCACTACAAATTTTGTATTCGGATTATAAACATCTATTGAGGCATTCAATTTATAATACCTTACATTTTCCAAAACGGTATCTAAGGTTTCTTTGAAACTTGAAATAGCCTCTGGTTGTGGGTCTTTAAATTGAAATATAACTTTATAATTATCAGAAATACTATCTGTATCTACAACAAATTCTTTAAGTGCTAATTTAGGTAAAATATTAGCTTCAATATTTTGTGCCTGCTTACCTTCAGGCGTATTTGCATAGGTAATTGCTAAATAATTAACCGCTTTTTGGTAAGCTTCATAACCATATAATCGACCTGTAGCTGTAGCTTTTAATAGTTCAAACTTTGGCACCATCGATTCGCCATCAAACGTTTTTATGTACTCCTCACTTTTTGAGACTACATCAACATATTCTTGATTTTCATGCTGAATATACAAGGCTTCATATAAACTTTCAGGACTGTTCTCGTCTCTTTCCGTAACTAATTCCGGATTATTTAATATGGTTGCATATCTAGATTCTGGATATTCACTGATAATATCATTCTTGGCAATTGAGGCTTCATCGTTTTCGCCTAACAATTCATAAATTTTATACAAGTTGTATTTTGAAGGCAATATTAATCTTTCCTCAGGATTACTATTTAATAAATTTTGAAATTTACTTTTTGACAATTGGTATTCCTTAAATTTCTCCTTGTATATCAATCCTAATTGGTAATAAGCATAATTACGTTCTTTAGAAATGCTGTCTATTTCTTTTTCTTCGGAAGGAATTTTAGATATATAAAATTGAGGGTCGAAACGTTCTTCATCTGAAGCAGAGGCAACAATATCAATTGTAGTATTATTATTTGCTCCACTTGAAATGTCTTTGCTAGACCACCTCCAGTTATCTTCTAAAGACCTATCACCCCATTTTTTTACAAATTCGTTTTTTCCGTAAGCTACAGTCGTTGGATTGTAAAAATAAAATACAGTGGATTGGGTTTGATCTCCAACTCTATTTGGTTGCGCACCAAAAGTGTTAACGGTTGCCAAACCAGTATTACGTTCAGCAGCTTCTTGCTTTTCTATTTCTTTTTCGGCTTCAGCTTTTAAGTCTTCAACAAAAGATTCAAAATAAGCCAACTTTTCCGCTTCTGGTAAATTCACCAATCTTAAAACACTATCATTTACTTTGGCAATAGACTCATAAAATATAACGTCTTTTAAGTTATCACGTTTACGTTTTATAACGCGATAAGGTTTCGAGTTAAGCACCAAATTACTCATGGTGCTATCATAATACTCTCCCGCATCGGCGTAAACAGAAGCATCAAAATTCATGTCGCCTAAAGTTTCATAATTCTTAGCCTTTAAGAGCTTATCTCGCGTATTCGTTCGCAAAGATTTATTGTAATATGCTACAGCCAACGAGTCTGAACCATTTTGTAAATGGTACGCCCCTATTTGGTGATAAATTTTATCTAAATATGGGCGGTTTTCTCTATTTTCTTCAAGTTCAGCAAGCAACTCCGTAACTTCCAGCTTATTTCCATTGTCAAAGTCGAAGTTTTTAACTTTTTCCAAATAGGCAGAAATCATATAGATTCTAGGTGTTTTTCTGTTAAGCTCAATCACTTTATCAAAAACGATATTGGCACTGTCTTTATAACCTAGTACATTATACAATTGGCCCTGAATAAAACGGTAACGCCCGCGCTCATCATTGTTTTTTGTGGCATTTGATGCGATTTCTAACTGTGTAATTGCAGTGTCAACAGATTTAGTGTTTAAATAAGCTTGCGCAAGTATAGACGTTGCATCAGCTAAATCTTGACCTTCTAGATCTTCTTGTTTTAAAAGTCGTTTTAGATTTTCTATCGCTAATTCGTTATTATCTAGCCTAATATTTGCTTTTTCTCGCCACACCTTAGCTTGATTAATCTTATCGCTTGCTGGGTATTTATAAAGAATATAGTTAAGTGCTTCTAATGCGGGCACAAAACGCTGATCGAAATATCTAGCTTTACCTAAAAGCAAGTAAGCTTCATCCATTTGCGGATTATTCTCCTTTCCATCAATATTCATATTGTGCTTTTGAATCGCTTTTGCAGCCTTCTCTTCAGCTCTAGTAAAATTTTCGTTTTTAGATTGACCAGGAAGTACTATATCTTCAAAAATTTGCATGCGTTCTATGGGTAAAACTTCCCAATAGTTATCAAAATACGCATCATTAAGATTGCTTTTACCTTGCTCTAAAGCATTGTAACCATTATAAAGCGCATTGAATTCTGCAGTAACCGCATGAAAATTTCTATTTATAAATTTATCCTTTTTCCTAGAACAACTTATTGCAAGAAAAGTTAAGAATACAACTAGTAGTATGGTTTTAGAAGGTGTTTTCATTTACTTAAAAATTTTTATTTCTAAATGGAATAAAATAAAAATTTCCTACGTAAATCAACCGTTTCGCTTTGTCACAAAAAATTATATTTTTTATGAAATTAAACAAAAAAATAAATTTATTTGTGCTCATTTCAATGCTGGTGTTTTAGTCTAAATAATAACTATAAATGCTTGATATTATTATATAGAATGGTAAAAATAAGCATCTTTTTGTATTTACCTAAAAAACGGATAGAGAAAATGGTCTCGCAAAGACGCTAAGACGCAAAGTTTACACTGGGTTTAAAAGGAATTTCGCTGAGATGCACAGACTTTTCACAGAGATTCGCAGAGAGAAACTAACTAGATTTGAGAGTTAAAATATCTCAAGTTAGAGTTTTATCTGCGTTAAAGAAACAATGCTGGCGGTTAGGTGCGCAAGGGATTGAGGCATTTGTTGAAGCTCTTTTTGTGTTGTTGCACCTATGCAACACAAAAAAGCGACTGCCGAAAGCCCGACCCTAAAGGGATGCGCCCAAAATAAAATATTACAAAACCGTTTCTGAACCAGAAAAATGCGCCTCAAGTTCTTTTAAAGTAGCTGCGCTTGTAGCTAAGTCTTTTACCACTTCGCCTTTTTCTAAAACCACTATGCGCTCGCAAACATCGGTAACATGCGTTAAATCATGACTTGAAATTAATACTGTAACACCTTGTTTTTCAGCTAATTCTTTAATAATATTTTTAAGTCGGATTTGAGTTGTTGGATCTAGGTTTGCAAAAGGTTCATCTAAAACAATAACTTCTGGATTTCCAATTAGCGCTGCTACAATACCAGCTTTCTTTTGGTTGCCTTTACTTAAATCGCGCAAGTACTTCTTTTGCCCAATTATTTCACCATGGAAAAAGTCTTCAAACTTTGACACAAGTGCGTTAACGTCTGCTTTATTTTGTCCACGTAATTCCCCAATAAAGTAAAAATACTCTTCGGGCGTTAAGTAGCCAATTAAAAAGCTTTCGTCTATAAATGCAGAAGTAAATGGTTTCCAGTCTTCACTTTTATTTACCTGCACATCATTATTCTTTATATAGCCAGTTGTAGGTTGAATTAAATCTAAAAGTAAGCTGAAATAGGTTGTTTTTCCAGCACCGTTATTGCCTACTAAACCGAAGCTTTGACCTTTAGGAATCTCTAAAGATTCAATATTCAAAACTTGGTTTCCGCTGTATTTTTTTGATAAATTAGAAGTTGTTATCATGATATAATCTATTAGTTATTTTGATCGAAAGCATCAATCATTTTATATTTTGAATCTAAATATTTCTGAGTTATTGATTTCATTAATTTCTGATGTAACACGATGCCTATCACTCCAAGAATGACTAAAACTAAACATGCTATTTCAAAGCCAATCAAAAAATAGAATCCTGCAAATAATCCCATTGGCAAAAGCAATAGAGGAATCCCAATTAGCCATTGTACTGCGCCTGTACCTTGGTAGTTAAATGCTGCTTTTTGACTTAAATCTATTTTTTTTCTGTTGAAAGACCCTCCAAGTAAAATAACATGGGTATTAACTCCAATATTGTAAATAGCTGCTGCAAAATGTGCCAATAGTATTTTCCATCCAAAGAATACATAAGGAATACCTAAAACAAACAAAATCATTACACTTACAGCCATTAAGGTAAATTTTGACTTTAAATATTGTTCATATTTAATATTCTGACTCATAAGTAGTTTATAG
>TARA_R110002095_G_scaffold195914_2_pt1 | contig 17344 bp, 12 predicted proteins | sample TARA_R110002095 | Tara Oceans TARA_R110002095 (sample SAMEA4397255) | marine metagenome | biome: Polar Biome; feature: [SRF] surface water layer (ENVO:00010504); material: water (ENVO:00002006), including particulate matter (ENVO:01000060) such as... | depth 5 m | reverse complement strand
CAGATCTGTAACAAGTGCCGAGATCCCTTTATCCAGCTGGGGTAGATTCTGATTCTTCAACGAATCAAAGACTCCCTGATGCAGGTCCCAGCTTCCGACCGAAGCGGAAACTTCGATAAACGGCACCCCGACTTCAACCAGACGTCGAGCCAGCAACAATCCCTGACCGAAATTGCCAGTTCCATAAGCTTCTTTTAAGGCCGCCGGTTCCTGATCCACTTTGAATGCTTCCATTTGCTTGGAAGTCATCAGGTTAACGGCTTTCTTATAGATGTCCTTGTGAGAATTGGCAGACTCACCTCGTTTGGACTTAATAAATCCGGATTCCAGAACCTGCAGCATGTCGAGCCGTTGCCCCAACCGCTGTTGTTCTGTCATGTTAATGTCTGCGTTCTGAATTGTTCCATTGCTGGAAACAACAAATGGAGAATGGGACATTCCCAAAAATCCGGCACTCCCCCGACTGCCACCAATTGAGATGAAAGAGGGAATATCCAGTTCTTTGCGGCGGGAGCCTAATTCATAGCTGACGACCGAACCAAACGTGGGGTGAACCACAGTCGGGTTAGGAACATAAGCGGAATGCATGTAATAAGTGCCACGGGCATGATCGGCTTCGCGAGTGCTCATGGAACGAATCAGTGACAGGTCGCCCATCACTTGAGCAGTCTTGGGCATATGCTCGGAAATCTGCATATCGCCTTTGGTGCTGATCGGCTTGAACTCTCCCCCGTTCTTGGAACCAGGCTTCAGGTCCCAGATATCAATCGACGGCGGGCCACCGGCCATCCAGATCAGAATACAGGCTTTTTGCTGTTTTTTAACCTGGTTGGCATTCGCTTCCAGATGAGACAGGAAGTGCATCGTAGGAATCGCGGTCGCAGCACCTGCGACATGATTCATGAAGTGTCGACGCGTCATTCCGTAGGGATTGAGAATTGTCATAACGAATGCCCTCTTTTGATTCTAATGTGATAAAAAGGTTGTTTGGTGAAATTTCTATGCAAAACGCTGTTTCAGTTTTAATGGTTGAATACAAACTCATTCGAGTTGAGTAATGCCCAGTAAAGATCCTGATACGCGGCCAGTTTATTCGGCGAACTGCCAATCAGTTTCTGGGCACTGGTTGACTCACGACGATCGGGAAAACGACTCAATGTGGACAAAAACATTTTCTTGATTTTTGCCTGATCATTCCCCTTCTCCAATAACAGCTGATTCAGGTAACTCCCGTTATCTGCACTGATGGCATTTTTAGTCAATTCGCCATTCATCATCATTAACGCCTGTGGGATCGTTCCGTTAAACGTAGTGGAATCATCGCCTGAATCATTATCAAACGCGACCATAAATTGACGCATCCACTGACGCCGCTGCTCTTCAGCCCGCTCCCAGTTGGACTGCCCCGACTTGTGAGCACTCGTGGCAACAATTAAAGAATCATAGAGCTGCTCAGCCGTCATGTTTTTCACATACATATGCGAGAAGAGAGGGGTTTCCCCTCGCTCAGGACTGTCAATTTCATTCTTGCGACCGAACTGGCTGGTCAAGTTGTATGCTTCACTATTACAGATCCAGCGGGCCAGCTGCTTGAGGTCGTATTTTTTCTTGACCAGTTCTTCGGCCATTCTGTTTAATAATTCCGGATGGGATGCAGGATTATGCGGTCCCATATCATCAACAGGACGGGTAAAACCGTAGCCGATGAAATAGCCCCACATCCGGTTTACGATTGCCTGTGCAATCAGCGGCTTTTCTCCCTGGACGATCAATTTGGAAAATTCCTTGCGACGCTCGACGCCCCCTTCCGGATCCACTTTCACATCTTCGAAAATCGGATAGGCAACCTGCATCAGACCGGAACGTTTTTCAAAATAGACCGGACCGTTAAACCCCGTCGATACGACTTCGGAATAATCGTCCACCTGACGCCCTGTTTTGGGATCGGTCTTACGGTGGTTAATCCGTCGCATCTGGCGAAAGAAGCTGTTGTATTCCCAGAACTGATTCTGCTTCCAGTCATTAAACGGATGATTGTGACACTGCGTACATTGCACCTGTATGCCTAAGAACAAACGGGTGGTTGACGCCGTCACCTGGACTGCTTCATCATTATCCTGCATTTGTGCCAACAGATAATTGACGGCACCGTTCTCTTCAAAATGTCCTTCTGCAGTCACCAGATCCTGAACGATTTCGTCCCAGGGACGATTTTTGGCAAATGCTTCCCTCAGAAATTTCTGCATCCCGTTACGACTGACACGGCGCGGAGTATTGCGGCCGATCAGCAGGTTGGTCCACACATTAGTAAAATTATGAACGTAAGCAGGATCTTCCAGCAGTTCATCAATGACCTTAGACCGTTTAGCCGTATCAGAATCCTTGACAAATTTTTCTACCGTTTCACCGGAAGGAATCTGACCAATGATATCCAGGTACACACGACGCAGCCATTCTTCATCAGTGGCAACGGGAGACGCTTCTACTTCATTGTCTTCCCAGCCCTGACGAATCTGTCCGTTGATATAATCGACAAAAGGATCAAACGATCCGGTAGAATATGCCTTCGCTCTGCTTTCCGGAGGTGCAGCATCCACGCTGGATAGCAGGGAACTGGCACAAACGACTAAAGCACCAACAACACAGAGTTGTTTAGAAAAACGACGCATTTTCTGATTCTCCACTTTAAAAAGACAGGAAAAATGCCCTGCTATACACTCTATCGGCTCCCCTCTCCCAGACAAATTGCTAAAAGAAGATTGCCTCGCTACTGTATTAACTTCCCGAAAGTTCAAAACGTTCGAACGGACTCTGAATAATATCAGTATTTTATACCAATTACCTTACAATACGCTATTTGATTATACACATTTTCGCATGTGGCATCAATCATTCCTGATGTAACCCATGAAACATGTCTACTGAAATAATCTTCATAAACCATTTATCTAATACATCTTATAGACATACTATCACCTCGCTGGTATCACAATATTTACGAGTCGGCAGCCTGAAGACTGCCAAAACCAGAAACACAGAACACACGAACAGATACTTTCTCCTTTTTTCAGCCGGAACCGGAAACCATGACAAACAGCTATAATTTCCAGGATCAGGTCGCCGTTATCACAGGTGGAAGCAACGGAATCGGACGCGCCACCGCCATTATGCTGGCCGAAGCGGGTGCCCATGTTTTTGCCGGTGATGTCAAACATCTCGAAGAAAACAGAGAAACGTTCTCCCGACTGGGAATCGTGGAAGTGGCCTGTGACGTGCGTCGGGAATCCGAGGTACAGGCTTTGATCGAACAGGCCATCAGCACATATGGCAAAATTGATATTCTGGTCAACAACGCCGGGATCGGATTAGTCAAGCCGATCCATCAGGTCAGCGAGTCGGAATGGGACGCCTGCATCGACACCAATCTTAAAGGCACATTTTTTGGCTGTAAGCACGCGATCAAATATATGCTGGCAACAGGATGCGGGGCCATCATCAATACAGCCAGTAATGCGGGCCTGCTCCCCCGCACACACGATCCCGTTTACTCAATCAGCAAACACGCCGTTGTGGCGCTGACCGAGAGCCTGGGTCTCTGCCACGGCAAAGACAATATTCGCGTGAATTGCGTCTGCCCCGGGCCCGTCGGAGAAACTGGTATGATGAATGACGATCTCGCCAAAGCAGCGGACCCGGAAGGACTCACCCAATCGATGATTCGTGCCAGCCCGATCGCCGCCGCCCACAGAAGAATGATTAAACCCCAGGAAGTTGCCTCTGCAATTTGTTATCTGGCAAGCAAAGACGCGGTAATGGTTACCGGCACCGCACTTCGCATTGATGGCGGAAAATCACTGGGCGTCCCACCACAGGGGCTATAGAACCTGTTATCCTGCATAGCAGGAAGGAACATACTCTTTTAAGTGCGCAACCTGCTGATCGCTTAATGGAGTCACCAGTTTGCAGTCAATGCGCCAGAACTGATCGTCCAATGGCGTGGCACGCACGACCGAAGCAGTCACCTTAAGGGTAAATTCCATCCGTCGATCTTCCATCTGCAGCTGCAGTTCATCCCTCAGGTTGTATTGCGACCGAGTAGCAAATGAGATCCCGTTCTGGCTGACATTGATCGCATAACCCTGATCGCCTGAGTGCCCCCCTTCTCCGCAAAGACTTGATTCATCCTTACCAAAGGCAAGCACAATCGCTTCACTCGAGTGGCGCGGAAACTCGCGACGGTCGTAAGACTTTGTTTCCTGCTGCGAAACCGGCCTGGGCGCCTTTGTGATTTGCGGTGTGTTTGACTGCACCTTTGTCAGAATACGATTCCAGGAACAATCGTGATCAGGCTTCCGGACCTTTAACGAACCGCCTGAACCATTCCGACATTGCCGGAATGCGATCGGTTCTGCCCGCTTCAATTGCAATGAAGCAGACAACGTCTCTGCGGCAGGAATTTCGTTAGAAACAGTCTTTGGTTCGGTATCCAGTAATATAGTCATTTGCTTAAACCTATTTTTAATCAAAAACAGAATCTCGACTGGTTAATCTCGTCACCGGCAGCCAGATACCGGTATTACACCACTTAAAACCTAGTTCACTAAAAGGTTATGGTCAAAAAACTTAGACTCTTTTTTTCAAAGAACGATTCGATTGAGAAATGAGACGACCCCGAAGTATACAAACACGGACTGGAAAACAGGGCCACCATAGACCGTAAGCCATTACAAACAGATCACTTACAACATCCGTTTACAAAACGTTAAAATTTCATGGGATTTCAGGATTGTCTGGCAAGCAACTAGCTTGAGAAACCGGTATCAGGGAATTATACTGCCTCGTTTCCTATGACTCTTAAGAATCGAATGAAGTTTTGTCGGTTCGATCATCGATAGGGGTTTCTAGATTTAAATCGGTTTGACAATCACAGTAAATTTCGTGAGTCTCATCAGCAGACACGCTTCTGCTCTCCCGGTTTACCCGATTACTGCCCTTCCCTGACAGGTAGCGAGATAATACAGGCATGCGATTTTCGCTCGTCGATCAAATTTTGGAACTGGAGAAAGGTAAGTCGATTACGGCTATCAAGAATCTTTCTCTGGCAGAAGAATATTTACAGGACCATTTCCCCGGCTTTGCCGTCATGCCGGGTGTATTAATGGTGGAGTCAATCGTGCAGGCTGGCGCGTGGTTGATGCGTTATACAAATGATTTTCAGTACAGCACAATTCTGCTCAAACAAACCAAAGCCATACGTTTTAATAGTTTTGTGACTCCGGGGAAACAACTTCGAGTCTTCCTGAGCATTCAAAAATGGGACGGAAATCTCTGCACGTTAAAAGCCTCCAGCGAAGTGGAAGGCGAAACTGCCGTCAGTGGTCGCATTGTCCTGGAACAATTTAATCTGCGGGATAACACCCCCTCCATGGCGGAGAATGATGCAGAGCGAATTAAACATCTGCAGTCACAGTTTGGGCAACTCTGGAACCCCAAAAAGCAAACAGGCTCCTGAAATTGGGTTTGCCTGTCTGCTCGGATTCTGTCAAAGTAATCACGACCAATTTAAATAACTAGTTAGGGATCAGAATGAAACTGGATGGAAGAGTAGCGTTGGTAACCGGCGGCAGCCGCGGTATTGGTAAAGCCGTCGTGCAGGCCCTGGCCCGTGAAGGGGCAAAGGTTGCTTTTGTGTACCGTTCCAGTGCGGAAGCTGCCGAACAAATGGTAAAGGAACTCGCAGACCAGAATTGCGAAGCGATTGCCATTCAGGCAGATGTCGCGAACAAAACAGAGGCGGATGCGGTCGTCAACCAGGTCATTGAAAAGTGGGAAAAGATTGACATTCTGGTCAATAATGCCGGCATCATTCGTGACGGACTGTTGGCAACCATGTCTTCAGAAGACTGGCAGGCTGTGATTGATACCAACCTGACCAGTGTATTCAACTTCAGTCAGGCAGTAACCCGTCCTATGATGTCAAAGCGTTATGGTCGCATTATCAATATGTCGAGTGTCGCCGCTCACTTTGGAAATTCCGGACAATCGAACTATGCCGCCAGTAAAGGGGGAATCATTGGTTTTACCCGTTGCATGGCGACAGAACTGGCAAAACGGGGTATTACCGTCAACGCGGTCGCACCCGGTTTTATTGAAACGGATATGACGGTCGACGTGCGGAATGCAGCCGGCGATCAGATCAAAAAACATATCCCCGCCCGTCGTCTGGGCCTTCCGGAAGACATTGCCAATGCGGTACTGTTTTTCGCTTGTGAAGAAGCATCCTACATTACCGGCCAGACACTGGCCGTCGATGGCGGATTGACTTTGGGTGGAATTTAATTTACGTCAAACCGAAGCAGCTCGTTGCCGTTTTCGGAAGAAATATTTTGTGTTAGCGATATACCGCGAATTGGGTCAATTCAGCTTATCACTAACGAGAACCGTCAAAACTATTCTTCCCGCCGAATAGTTTTTTAAATCAGGCTGGGTCGGCGGGACTAATCGACCACCTGGTCGAACCAAGGAGTAATTACAGATGCCAACTAGAGATGAAATCTTCGATTCCGTTCGTGAAACACTGGTGGACGCTCTCGGACTGGACGATGACGAAGTCGTGCCTGAGGCCACTCTGATGGGTGACCTCGGTGCCGAATCTATTGACTTTCTTGACATCGCATTTCGGCTGGAAAAAGCCTTCGATATCAAAATCCCACGCGGTGAACTGTTCCCTGAAAATATTGCTTCTTCGGGTTCCGGTTTTGTCAAAGATGGTGTTTTCACCGAAGCAGGCATCGCAGAATTACGCGTCAAAATGCCTCACGCAGACATCGACTCATTTGTAGACGATCCCAAAGTCGAAAATATGCAGGATCTGTTTACCGTCGATATGCTGGTCAATTTCCTGGAATCGCGTCTTGCCTGATCGGTAATCGGCAACGATCTGATCAAACCAACTGACATCAGGCAGCACAGCTCGCGACTGTGGGCTGTGCGCCTTTGTCAGAATTTTTTTGATACAGACCGCGATCAATAGATTAATCCGCTGGATTAACCCGTGCTTCAAGTCAGCAACTCAAAGGTTCATCAAAATGCGATGGTTCTGGATAGATCGCTTTATTGAATTCGAAAGTGGTTCTTATGCAAAAAGCGTGAAAAATGTCACGCTTGCTGAAGAACATTTGCATGATCACTTTCCCGGTTTCCCGGTAATGCCGGGGTCCCTGATGATAGAAGGGCTGGCGCAAACCGGCGGCATCCTGCTGGGCGAAATCAATGATTTTGAACATGTTGTGATTCTGGCCAAAGTCCCGCAGATGACCTTTCACAGCTGGGCCTGCCCGGGAGACCAACTGATTTATACAGCAAAAATCACCAATGCCGGTGAGGAAGGTGGCGCCGTCGATGTCACAGCCATGGTGGGGGATCGCCTGGTTGCAGAAGGCAGCATCATATTTGTCCACCTCGATCAAAGTAATTCGGAATTCGGAGCGATTAACCAGAAAAACTTCGTTTTTTCGATGAATCTGCTGGGAATTCTTGATGTCGGAAAAGCGGGAACCGGTGAAGATCAGGCCTGAGTCACCTATTTTTGGAACCTTTGGTATGGAGGCCTTGATTCTAAATTGACTACAATAATAATTCTACTATTCGAATTACGGATAGATTATCTGGCAGCAAACCACTTCTGGCTGGGTCAAACAACATTGTGATTTGCCTGCTGTTACAAAATTCAATTTAAAACTAGAATTTGAAGCTATGAACCGCCGTGTTGTCATTACAGGAATAGGCGCTATCACTCCCTTGGGGAAAACTGTGGAAGATACCTGGAAAGCACTCCAGGAATCCAAATGCGGAATTTCCAATATCACTCATTTCGACGCCTCGAATTTCCCCACCCGGTTCGCTGCCGAAGTACAGGGCTTCCGCCTGGAAGACTATGTCGACAATGTAGACCGCTTTGAACATTCCGGACGCAATATTCGTTATGCCATCGGTGCGGCAACACAAGCCGTCAGAGATTCCGGTATCATGGACGGCGATTTTGATCCTGCTTTGTTCGGTGTTTACCTGGGTGCCGGCGAAGGACAACAAGACTTTTACACCTTCATGAAAATCATCGCGCAGGCACAAAACGATGGTCACGTCGATCTGGAAAAATTTACCAAAGTCGGACTGGAACAGCTCAATCCACGCTTCGAACTTGAACAGGAACCGAACATGCCCGCCGGCCATCTGGCCAGTCTGTTTAATGCTCAGGGACCGAACCTCAACTGTCTGACTGCCTGTGCTGCCTCCAGCCAGGCAATTGGCGAAGCATCTGAGCTGATTCGTCGCGGCGATGTAGACATCATGCTTTCAGGTGGCGCACACAGTATGATCCACCCGTTTGGCGTCACCGGCTTCAGCCTGCTGACAGCACTTTCCACGAATAACGATGATCCTGCCAAAGCCTCTCGCCCCTTCGACCGTAACCGGGACGGATTTGTCCTCGGAGAAGGAGCCGGCATGATGATTCTGGAAGAGCTGGGACGCGCCCAGAAACGCGGTGCCCGGATTTATGGAGAACTCGTCGGCTACGGTTCCAGTGCAGACGCGTATCGCGTTACCGACATTCATCCCGAAGGACGCGGTGCCATCAAATGCATCAAAATGGCCATGAACCATGCGAACCTCAATCCGGAAGACATTCATTACATTAATGCCCACGGCACGAGTACCGCTGTGAATGATAAAGTAGAGACCAGAGCGATCAAGGGAGCATTAGGAGAACATGCCTATAAAGTTCCTGTTTCCAGCATCAAGAGCATGATGGGGCATTTGATTGCTGCAGCAGGCAGCGTCGAAGCGATCACCTGTCTGATGTCCATTCGCGATAATGTGATTCCTCCCACAATCAACTACGAAACCCCCGACCCGGATTGTGACCTGGATTACATTCCGAATGAAGCACGCCAGACGAAAGTGACCTCAACGCTCTCAAACAGCTTCGGTTTTGGCGGTCAGAATATTTCACTGATTTTCTCAGAATTTAAAGACTGATACTTCCTGTCGTTGGTCTGAAAGATACCCGGACCAGATTGAATTGAAAACAACGCACAAGCAGTAACTGAATACATTGCGGCAGGATCATCCCTGATCAGTTCCCGCAATCGACCTTGAATATAGATAGATGATATAATCACGGGACAACAACGCCGGTAGACAAGCGGAGCTTGCCCGGTTGCCAGGCAAGTGAGATCAGCACCATGGAGAGAAGACTGTGAGTTGGTTGCTTTGGTGTATATCGATTGCGATACTGATAGAACTGGTCGTACAATATTGCATTATGCGCGCTGCGTTTCCCGTGCTCTTTTCTCCCATGCCAGACCGTTTCAATCTGACCGGAACGCTGGAACAGCTGCCTGATAAAGATGAAACCATCCGGATTGAGTACCTGGCTTTTCCGACCAGCAATGGATTGACATTACACGGCTTTATCGCCATGCCGGAAAATTGTGCACCGCGAGGACTGATTCTCTTCTGTCATCCGTTTAAGTCAACGGGGGAAATCGCCCTGTTCCAATGCCGCGGCCTGCTCAATGCCGGTTTCGCTGTGTTCTCGTTTGACTTTCAAAATCACGGCGAAAGTGACAACGATCCCGCATACAAATCAATTCATTGGTTATCCAATCATGAAATCCAGGATGTCGAGGCAGCCTTGCAATATATTCAGAATCAATCTGAATGGGCTCATCTGCCGGTCGGGCTCCTGGGTATGAGCCGCGGCGCAGGTGCGGCATTGGCTGTGGCTGCTCGCGCTTCCAATATTCAGTTTGTCGCCTGTGAAGGTGCGTTCGTAAACGAAGAACTCTTCCTGGATCATTCCATTCGCTGGGGAGCACGTTTCTTACCACCGATGTTCATTCAGTTGGTACCGACCTGGGAGGTCATCCGGGCTTTTCGGATCATGATCTGGTTTTCGCAACGCAGTCAGGGCTGCCATTACGTAAATCTGAAACCGCTCCTCAAATCGCTGAAGAAAAAAAATCTGCTGTTTATTGTCGGAGAAAATGATCGAAGCGTCATTCCGCAAATGACAGATTTGATCACAAAAGAAATACGTACCCCCCGGACCCGAGTCTGTTCGATTCCGCAGGCCATCCACAATTCAGGCCGCTTCACACAACCTCAACAGTACGATGCTGCGTTAATCGACTTCTTCTCACAAATGTCTCCGAGTGGTTCACCTCAACGTGAAACTATCTCTCCACATCAATTCACAGACACACCAGAATCTGAGCTGATTGCAGGAGAAAGCTTTGGCCCGCACCCCTGCAGCAAATTCAAAGAACATTTTGCCTAACCTGTGCCCAGATTTGCTAAAGCATCTCCCTGATTTTTCAGTCATGTCGCGCATTACTGCCTATTTGACAGAGGAAATGCCTTTGTTTGTACAGAAAACTTGCAGATCTGGTTCAGAAAGAAAAACCGTTCCGCAAAACCTCTAGCCTAACCACTTTCGAAATAAACACTTACAGTCAAACATCAATATAAATTCGCTAATGGTATCTGATTTGCTTATCCTGATCTTGTTCATTCGATATTTGCATGGTTTGAATTTTGGGCTAGGCTTAGCTTAAATTTCCGCTGATGTAGTTGAACTTCCGGATTATTTGGTGAAATAAATCATGGTGATTGCCAGAACTCAGACTCCCTATCAATTACTCATCGCCGATGACGATGCCGGATTCCGTACTGTACTAAAAGAGCTTTTTGCCCCTTATTTCAAGCTGTTTGAAGCAGAATCGGGTGAAGAAGCGGTCGAACTCGTAGAGCATATCCGGGTGGATATCGTTTTACTCGACATGCACATGGACGTTCTGACAGGATTGGAAGCAGTCCGCATCATCAAACAGATTAATGCCATTCTGCCCTGCATTCTGATTACCGCGGACGCGACTGATGAATTACGACAGGATGCCAGTGCCGCCAATGCCTATGAAGTTCTGTCGAAGCCTTTCAAACGGCAGGAATTAGTCTCTACCGTCTCCCACGCCTTACTGGATACCTACCACGACCCGGATATCCCCTCCTGGTTAGGTAACTGATTTCCGGCCAGTATCATCGGCGTTGCTTCTGCTCACACGCTCCAGAAGCTCTGCGCTCCTGCCAGGTCAGAGCCACATTTTCTGCGGACTCGACTTTTCATAAACTGCAGAGTGAAGTACACTTCCACTCGAATTTATTTTTCTTAAAAGCATACCTGCTTCCAGTGGCGTCACGCGGAATACCACACAAGCAGGTCGTGCGGCGGAAGGGAGTCTGCCATGCCATTCGTACCTACACGGTTCATTCACGCCAGTAATCTGCGCCTCGACCACCAGCCTCAGGGTGTCGGTGCGGTTTCCAATGCATCGCAGAACAGTCTCGAAGATTGCACCTTAACCACCTTTGAAGAGATCATCAAAGCGTGCCTGGAACATGAAATCGACTTTCTGCTGCTGACAGGCAATACCTTTATCGATGAAGATCACAGTATTCGCGCCCGAATTGCGCTGATCGACGGATTCCAGCAACTGGCGTCTGAAAATATTCAGGTTTTCATCATTCCCGGCCAGCACGATCCACTCAGCGCATGGGATTTACAATACCACTGGCCCGGCAACATCACGTTTCTCTCTCCACAGGATCATGAGATACTCGATATCATCCGTGATGAAGAAACCGTGGCGACACTTCAGATTCTGGGTGCCTCGCACTACAAAAAACAACAGTCTTTAAAATTGAATCAACGCAATCAGCTGTTCAGCAAGCACGATCAACGCGCACTTACGATAGGCTGCATTTCCGCCAGCTTACCAACGGGGTCTCCCCCTCAGCCAACGAGAACAAATCCAACTGTTCCCCCCACGCTCTCAGGCGAATTTTTTCCTCTCGACTGGCAGACTGATGAAATCGATGAAGTCGCCGTAGACTACCTGGCACTGTGTAAAGGAACTCAGCGACACACGTTCGAAATGCAACCCGGGATAGCCCATCATCCGGGTACCGCACAGGGACTTAATTTCGACGAACACAAACAGACTGGCGTGACGCTGGTCACCGTCGAACCCGAATCGCCACTGGTACATCGTCTTTTGAAAGTCGCCGTCGTTCGCTGGCTGGTCATCGAACTGAATCTGGATCTGAAAACAAACCGAATCCAGCTCAAGCAGCTGATGCAGGAAGCACTCCTCGCTCATCAACCGGCCAGTCATGAAAAACTATGGATGGTGCGCTGGAAAATCAAAGGGGCAGGCGAACTGTTCAATACCCTGAGAAGCTTCAAGAATCAGAGAGGCTTGAGTGTCGAACTGGCGATCGAAATGAAAGATCAGCTGCCCGTACTGATTGAACCCTCTTTTTATCTACAGGAGATTGACGCGCATTCCCTCCGCAAACAATCTGACCTGATTCTGCTCTATCAGCAACAACTTGATGCTTTTAAGACAGAAACAGAGGCACCACTCAAACAATTACTCACACACACGGCTCAGCCTGATCAAATCTGGCAGCAGCGTCTCAGTCTGCTGTCAGAACAACTGGATGAGCAAACCGTCTTCAATTCAGCCATCAGCAATGGACAGAGCTGGCTTAATATTACGTCGGATGAGGAAGTTCACTCATGAAAATAACCAGAATCCACGTCGACCAATTTGGAAACTGGAACGACCTGAATCTTGCTCCCCTGAATGCAGGCATCAATGTATTTTACGGCCCAAATGAAACCGGCAAATCCACTTTGATGCGCATGATTCGCGGTATCCTCTATGGTTTTCAAACAGAGGAAATTCGAGAACATACCCGTGTCTCAGATTCGATCCCCTGGTCGGCACTGCTGGATATTCAGCATAACGGTCAGCACTATGAAATCCGCCGTCAGACCAATGCCCAGGGTAGAGGGATTTTTTCTGTCCAGGGAGAATCGCGGGGAGTATCAAGTCAAGACCTGCTGACATCACTGCACGCGGGCGTGAATGAAAGCGTTTACGAAAATGTATTCGCCATCGGCTTAAATGAATTACAGGAATTAAGCACACTGCACGGTGACCAGGTTGCCCAGCATATTTATGGACTCACACTGGGGCCGGAAGGTCAGGCTATCCTCGATGCTTCGAGTCGTCTCAGCCAATCACGGGAAAAGCTCTTGAGCCCTGACGGCAAAACGGGAAAACTGGCCGAGCTGTATCAGCAGCTTGACCGCGTGAACCAGGAACTCGCCGACCTGGAACAGCAGGCACAGCGTTTTTTCAATCTGTCCAGTGAATTACAGGAGTTACGGGCCGAATCGGACAGTCTCAAAAATCGCAAAGCTGGACTGCAGTATCAGATCCGGGGACATCGTTTTCTGGATCGAGCCTGGCGCCCCTGGCAGGAAGCTCAAACCTTACGACAGAAACTGAAGCAACTTCCCGTCGTACATCAGTTCCCGGAAGAGGGTGTAGCTTTACTGCATGACTATGAACGGGAATTGAAACAGGTCGAAGGAAAACTGCATGAGGTGAAAGCAGAGATCAAACAATTACGCAAAGAAATCGAGCAATATGAGTCGGATGATGAACTGCTCAATTTCGCGCCTCACATCCTGAGTCTGGCTGATCAAAAAGTCTGGCTCAGCGATCTGGAACAGCAGTATCAGCAGGGCGAATCCCGGGTTCAAGCTGCAGAACAGAAATTAAACCAACTCCTTGCACAGAATCAGACACTCAAGGCTTTCAACCATCTCAAAACAACACCCGACAATAATCAACGTCTGATTCATGCCGCCCGCGCTTATCGGCTTGCTTTCGGAAAACGCAAAAATGCACACCAGCGTTATAAAAAAGTTTCCCGCAAATATCAGCAGACTCTGGCCCAGCTCCAGGAACAATCTGGTCGTCTGCTTGAAAAACATTCGGTAGATGAAGAACTGCAAAGAGCCCGTGAACGAATGAAACATCTGGAACGTCTCAGCCAGCTGCGGGTTCGCGAGTCAGAAATATTAATTCGTCACGGAGCAGTCAAAGAACAGCTGGCGCGCCTGCAAAGCCACGCACGTATTCCCGGCTGGGCCAAACGAACTTTGTTTTCCTTTGCCCTGGCCGGTATGCTGCTGATTGTTGCCGGCTTCTGGCGTGCTGTCTCAGACGCAGTTCTGATCGGCCTGATTTTCAGTCTCGCAGGCATGTTTTTAGGTGGAACCGCCTGGGCACTGAAAAAACATTATGAAATAGATTACGACGATCAGGCAGAAGAATTACAGGACGAGAGCTGGGCCTTAGACGTTCATCTACGTGAAACAAGACAGGAAATCGAACGACTCCTGGAAGACGAATACTTCGCTTTAAAGCACGTTACCGAGGGACACTCGCTGAGCAGCCACAGACATCGTGAGCAGATTCCCGCATTGAATTACAACGATGAAAACATCCTGCGCACTGACCTGCTGCATGAGCTCACATTAAAAATTGGCGAACTGGAACAATTGAAAGCAGCACAGGAACGGTCGCAGAAAACCCGTCAGCTGCTTGTGAAGCTGCGAAACCGTTCTCAGGAAATCCAGCGTCTGTTTAGCGGCAAACGACATGAATGGTGTGAATGCCTGAAACAGCTGGGCTTAATGGAAACACTCAAAACCGATGAAGCGTTTCAGATGTGGCATCAGGTTTCGAATCTGAATTTGCATGCGAATCAACTCGATCAGGAAAAACACCGCATCAAGCCACTGGGCGAAATCATCAGCATGTTTTACAGTCGCGTTCGCGATCTGGGGCTGCGCATGAATCGCAGCCAGCATGATTTCGATAAACCGTTCGAAGTCGTCTCCGCCTGGGAACGTGAACTCGATACGCTCTCCGTACATCAACAGGAACGCACGCGTCTGCGTAAAGCAGAGAAAAAACTGCGTCTGGAATCAGACGCGCTGCAATTGCAGATTCAGGAACTGCAGCACACGCTTTCGAGTCTGTTCATTGAAGGAGGCGCAGCGAATCGGGAAGAATTTATCCAGCGGGCAGCCGCGTTTGAAGAGCAGATTCGAATTGAGAATCTGCTGAATGTCGTCCAGGCCGAGCTGGAAAAAGTCAGCCGCTCTGAACAGGAAATCGCCATCGTCGAAGAGGATCTGCTGAATTTCAATCCGGACGAAAACACCAAACATCTGGAAATGCTGAACCTGGAACTGGAAGCCATTGAAGGCGATCTGGTGAGCACTGCAGAAAACATGGGTCGATTCAAACAGGATTATCAAAATGCCAGAACCGATCGCAGCACGGCTCGTTTACGCTTCGAACGCGAGCAGCTTCTTGAACAAATCAGGCAGGCAGGTACAAAGTGGTTTGCCGGCGAACTTTCTGCAGTCGGCTTGAACAAATTACGTTCCGAATATGAACGCACCTGTCAGCCGGAAACACTGGCGATTGCGTCCGAATATCTCCGCCAGCTGACGAATGGAAAATATCGAAATATCTGGACTCCTCTCGGCGAACAGTTCCCTAAAATTGACGATCAGCAGGGACGCACGCTCACGGTCAGTGAACTCAGCAGTGGCACGCGAGAGCAACTCTTTCTGGCGATCCGACTGGCAATGGTCGAACGTTTTCGAAATCAGGGTGTTGAACTCCCGATGATTCTGGACGATGTGCTGGTCAATTTCGACCAGGACCGGACCATCGCCGCCATCGAAACCTTAAAAGCCGTCGCAGAGAAAGGGCAGCAAATCCTGTTTTTCACCTGCCATCTGCATCTGACCCGCCTGTTTGATGAACAGGGGAGTTCCCCCACCTGGTTACCCGACACAAATTCGTCGCAGTCAATTCCCGCCGATTTTGCGCCTCAGAGGACTCACAATCTGAAACCGAAATCCGATGCGGAAGTCGTGACCAGCCCCTCAACTCCCGTCTCAGTAGAACCGGCTTCCTCTATGCCTGACTTCAGTCTGGACTGGGACTCTCCCATTCAAAGCCTGAATGTTCTGAATGAGTTCCAGATCGATGCGTTCAATCACGCTGGCATTCGAACGGTAAGTGATTTACTTGACCAGAGTGCCGATCAGATCGCCCGGGAACTGCGACAGGATCAGCTGACGGCTGGTTTAATCTTTGAATGGCAAAGTCAGGCGCGACTGGCTGCGTGTATCCGTGGAATCACCCCAGCGCAGGCTGCTCTGCTGGTCGCGTGCGGCATCACGGAAACAGACGAAGTCGCCACAATGCCGTTCGCAGATCTCTGGTCACTCGTCAAATCCTGCCCGCAATCAGCAGCAGAGAATGCTGACCCCGAGATTGATCAACGGCAGGTCCAACAATGGATTCACTGGGCGCAGCAGGCGCGTATTCACCGTCCCGATCGAGGCGACGCTGCGCAACAGGCTGAACCGAGGCAATCAGAGCCTTCCCGGGAAAAGCGGGAATACCGCAGAGACAGTTCACACAATTCCCCGGATCATTTCAGCCCGACGATCCCCCCGTTTTATCTGAATCGATCGATGCCCGTAGATGCCGCCCCTTCGATCGGGTTAAAAACGGCACGCCGACTGGAAAACATTGGAATCATTACCATCAATGATTTTCTGGAATGTAATCCGGAATTCGTTTCCGGAAAATTAAACGTCCAGCACATCAAAGAGTCCACCATTCAACAATGGAAGAGTCAGACGAAACTGGCCTGCTGCATTCCCGGCCTGCGAGGTCATGACGCACAGATTCTGGTTGCCTGCGATTTTCTTGAGCCGGAAGCCATAGCCTGTACGTCACCGGGCGAGTTATTCGAAAAAGTGAAGGCCTTTGTTAAAACCAGCGAAGGGCAGCGCATCATTCGCAATGGTAAACAGCCGGATTTGAAAGAAATAACAGACTGGATCAACTGGTCCCAACAAGCCAGAGAGTTACGGGCCGCTTGAAGACTTTAAAATCTGACAGCTCATTTTTTCGTTGAGATCAGGTGCCGCCTTAACAGATTGAGTGCTGTTTTTGTCACGCGGCTTTTCGCAATCGCCTGATTGACGGTCAGGCCAATTTCTTCCACCAACTCGATTTCTTCACCTGCCAGAGCTACAAACGCCTGCGGAACATTTTCCTGATCCTGCCAGGACTGATTCACGTCCAGAACGATCGACAGCGCAAAATCACTCGCATGCTTTGTGCGTGCTGTTTTTGCCAGCGAGACCGCAGTATCGGCGTTCAACACAGATTGCCCGCCTGCCGGAGTATCCTGCTGAATCGAAACACCATGCAGTGTGGAAATAATACCTCCGGCGTACCAGTCTGCTGAACCTGCGACATCCGTCAGACGGTAAGACAGCAAACCGCCGGTCCCACATTCACAGGTTGCCAGAGTCAGATGTCGC
>TARA_R110002095_G_scaffold702_2_pt1 | contig 17491 bp, 19 predicted proteins | sample TARA_R110002095 | Tara Oceans TARA_R110002095 (sample SAMEA4397255) | marine metagenome | biome: Polar Biome; feature: [SRF] surface water layer (ENVO:00010504); material: water (ENVO:00002006), including particulate matter (ENVO:01000060) such as... | depth 5 m | reverse complement strand
CTTTGGAATATTCGTCATACTTTTGCCGTGAAATATATTAGACTTTTCCATAGGTTTGCATTTAATGGATTGGAGAGACAGGGTTGGCAAGGAAACGGCTTTCCGCGGTTTTTATATCATTTTTCCTGGTTGGCTTGACGGTACAGGCAACCGCAGAAGAAGTGGATATGCAGCTTGTGCTGGCGATCGACGTTTCTTCCAGTGTGAACTATGATGAATATAATCTGCAAATGCGAGGGTTCGCCGCTGCATTTCGTGATGATCTGGTGATTGAGGCGATTACCGCTGGGCCGCGCGGACGGATCAGTATTGCGGCCACTCACTGGGCGGGTCTGAGGGAACAGCAAACAATCCTGGACTGGCAGGTTATTGCATCCGGCGACGATGCCCGTGCCTATGCCGACCAGCTTGACAGAGTGCCGCGCAGCTTTCCCTATGGGGGAACCGCGATTGCCGGCGCCCTAGATCATGCGTTTTCCCTTTTCGCCGGGGACCGGAACCTATCGGCAAGACGGGTCATTGATATTTCGGGAGACGGCGTCGTTTCCATCGGCCGTGCCCCGGAGGTCGCGCGCGACCGCATAGTTGCTGCCGGCGTCATCATCAACGGCCTGCCAATCCTGAACGATGAGCCGGAACTCGAAACCTACTATCGGGATCGCGTGATCGGCGGTATCGGCGCCTTCACTGAAAAAGCCGAAGGGTATGAAGATTTTTCCCGGGCGATCGCCGAAAAACTCGCGCGGGAAATCCGGGGGACCTGGCAGGGTGTCTAGCAGGTTCCGCCCGCAGCGTGTTAGACCTTCGGTCGTTGCATTGCGAAGACATCCTGAACATGACAGTAGTCCATATATCCAAGACGGGCGAGCGGACGATATTTCTGCATGTCGATCATGCCATCGACGATAATGTCATCACTGATATTAATACCGATGACCTCTCCAAGAACCATGGTGTTGACGACATTCGCATTATTAGATGGCAAGACAATGGTCTTGTAATGAATGCATTCCAGATGGGCTGGGCTTTCCTTAACGCGCGGTGGCTTGACCAACGTTGAAGGTTCCTTCGTCAATCCCGAATGGTCAAATTCGTCAACCGACCTCGGATACATGCCTGAACTCCGGTTCATCTCTTCACGAAGATCATACGATACCATGTTGCAAACGAATTCCTTTGTCGCATGGATATTTTCCAACGTATCCTTGGCGCCGCCCTCGCTGTGACTACCGTTGATTGCCATCGCAACAATCGGCGGATTCTCGGCCATTGCATTGAAGAAGCTGAACGGCGCAAGATTGATCGTTCCATCTGCAGCAAGGCTGCTGATCCAGCCGATGGGACGCGGAGCAACTATTGCCTTGAAGGGGCCATGCTTAAGGCCATGGGGTTCGGAAGGTTTATAAAACATTCAGGAATTCTCCAATTGAATGGAAGGGTTGCGCGCCCGGTTCATTTCAGATGCATTGAAACCTAATCCCTGTATTTGGCAGGGGCAAGCTCTGATTTATTTTCTTTCAATGCCCCCATGCTTGTGATATCTGCGACATATGGATATGCAATTGATCATACGACGACGACAGGCTGCCGCCCTTTTTAGTGCTGCCGCTTAAGTTTGCCTTTGCTTTGGTCATTTGAGAATTCGTGACGGTTCGGGGCTTCATTAAGAGGCGTTTTCGTCCAACCCGACATTTAAATGGAACCCCGTCATGCCCCAATTTATTCAAGAACGCCCCGGTGACGCTGCGCTGATTGAGCCGCTGCTTGATGAATGCTTTGGCCCGGACCGGTTTAAAAAGACCGCGTATAAAGTTCGTGAGAATATAGCGCCACAACCGGAATTAAGTTATGTCGCTGTCGATGGGGAGCGCCTTCTCGCAACAATACGGTATTGGCCAATCACCATTGGCGGCAAGACGCCAGCCTTGCTTCTTGGGCCGATCGCGGTATCGCCTCGGCTACAGGGGAAGGGGATTGGCGTTGGGCTTATTCGTGAAACATTGCAAGTTGCACAGGACCTCGGGCATCGTCTTATTGTACTTGTTGGTGATCCGGAATATTACGGCCAGTTTGGCTTCGAAAATGCAGCCAGACGTGGTTTTCTGTTGCCGGGACCGGTAGAAGAGCGTCGGTTTCTGGTGAAGGAATGTGTCCAAGGGGCTTTGAAAGACGTTTCGGGAATGCTTGCCGGAGCGCCGCTCACGTCATTACCGCCTGGTCGTGTTGCGACGGAAGCTGAAACAGAGCGATTGACAGGACAACTAGCGGCCTTCTCGCCACCAGCCGACGCATAGAAATGTCAGCGCAAGAAGCAGTGCGACCAGAGGAGGCAGCATTGCTTGCCGATTGTAGCCGGTAACTTCATAATTTTCGTTTGCACGAAGACCAAACCAATAATCGGCGGACTGACGGTTGTCCGGTCTTGTGCGGCGGAAATCAGGCAATCCATCCGTCGCCAGCCACCGAATTCCGCCGTCCGTTGCCTTTGCCGCGCCCATAACCTTCTCTGTACTTGCCCTGATTTCATGCAATTCTTTCGGGTTGAGAGCTCCGACCGCCACCAGTGATTTCCGGGCGCCGTCATCAAGGACATGCAGGCCGTTTGTTTGCAGTGGCACCGACCCGGTTTGAACACCGTTTTCGCCTTCAGAGAGATCCGTTTGTGTGACTTTCCCGTCCGGATCGGTCACTGTCACCTGGGCTGTCGCGGTTTCGAGAGAGCGCCGTTGAATTCTCAGCATGTCACCGGATACGATAGCTTTCAGCTGTTCTTCTTCCAGTTCCGGCTCCTTCATCAGCCAGTGAGATATGCGCCGCAGCAATTCCGATTGCGGTCCGCCGCCTTCATAGCCACGTCCCCAGAGCCATGCATGATCGGACAGGAGCTGGGCAACGCGGCCTTCGCCGCTGCGTTCCAGGATAAGCAAGGGTTGTTGTGACGGTCCGGTCATCAAGGTATTTCCGCCAAGAGCCTCCGCCTCGATCATGCGAAACCAGCGCCCCCAGCTTTCGTCGGCTGTCGCCTTAGCCTTTAATAGGCCAGTCACAGGATGCCGTTTACCGATGTCACTCACGGCCGGTACATAACCTTCATTAAAAACGTAACCCGTTGGGCGACCTGGCAGCACTTCCGACAACGGGGTCTGATAAAGACTGAGCGGTGTGGCGAAGGCGGGGCCTGCCGCCTCAAGAAGGGCGCCGCCCTGTTGTACATAGCGGGAGATATTCTGAAGGTAGCTGGACGGCAGGACACCGCGCCGACGGTATCGGTCGAAGATAATCAGGTCAAAATCATTTAACTTTTTTTCGAACAGGTCGCGGATCGGAAAGGGAATCAGGGACAACTCTGTTATCGGGGTTCCATCCTGTTTTTCCGGCGGTCGTAAAATTGTAAAGTGAACCAAATCAACAGATGGATCCGACTTCAGGATATTGCGCCACCCCCGTTCTCCCATATGCGGCTCGCCAGAAACCAGCAGCACTTGAAGCCTGTCGCGAATACCATTGACGGTAATATAGGCGCTGTTGTTCTTTTCCGTGAGCTCTCCTTCCATTGGATCAACAGTGATCTCGACGAAATTGGCGCCGGCATGGGTAAGCGTGAGTTCTATGGAAAGCTCTGAGCCGATCGTTGCGAGTTCCGATGCGAGGGGATCACCATCCAGTTTGACGGAGACACGCGCGGCTTGAATTGGTTCATCCAGTCCAAAGTCCTCTACCTTGAGCGTCAGCTGCAATGGCTGATCCACAATACCAAAGGCGGGGGCTTTCACAATGCGGAGTACACGGTCTTTCTCTTTCGGGCTTCCGGACAGGAGGAAATGAACCGGCCCCTCGCTTTTTCGGATGCTGTCCTCTGCGGGTACGTCATGTATCTGTCCGTCCGTAATGAAAATGGTCGCTGCAATCCGTTCTGGCGGAAGATTTTTCAACGCCTCTTCGCGGGCGGCAAACGCATGGGTACCGTCTTCCTCTCCCTGCAGGGAGCTCGCCTCGTTCTTTACTGTAACGGTCTCAACCTGGAGGTTGGGAGTGGCTTCAAGTCTGGATTTAAGTTCTTCAAAGGCAGAATTGGACGTCTCGTTGCGGGTGCCGATTTTTTGGCTGTTGGTTTCATCCAGAACAATGAGCACAACATCGTCCAGAAAACTCCGCTTTTCGGTCAATAAAACTGGATTGGCGATCATCAACAATAGCAGGGAAAGCAAGGCAGTCCGCAGGAATGCTCCCCGTCCTCGCCGCCAAAATGCGAAAAGGATAATGATAGCGGAAATAATCGCCAGTGCGATCAGCCAACCCAACGGCATGTAGGGATGAAAATCGAGCGCGGAAACGAAGTTTTCTTCCGTCATTGTCCCAATCTTTCCAGAATGGCAGGAACATGGACCTGATCCGCTTTGTAATTCCCCGTCAGGGTATACATCACAAGGTTTATGCCGAAGCGGTAGGCCAGTTCCCTTTGACGTTCGTTCCCCGGGAGTGTTGCGGCCTGATATCGGCCGTCCTCATCGATTGCCCAAGCGGCGGCCCAGTCGTTGCTGCCGATCACAACGGATGCGACCCCGTCGTTTCCCTGATTTCCGCTGGTGTCCTCAATCCACACTTCGCCTCCGTCATAACGACCTGGAAAGGTCTGCATCAGGTAAAACGCGCGGGTGACGACATGATCCGGAGGCACCTGATGCACCCGCGGTATGTCCAGCCGTGCCGTTAGTTGGCGAAGTCGGATATTTTCCGGGCTGTTATAAAGATCCATGCCGTAACTGCTGACGCTGTTCTGGTTGCGTGTGTCGAACAGGATTGTTCCGCCGCCGTTGAAATAGTCATTGAGCTTGAGGATGGCCTGCTCTGACAAAGTCGGAAAGTCAGGTGTGATCGGCCAGTAGATCAGGGGATAGAAAATCAGGTCATCCTGTTCAATATTTATGGCAATCGGATCCTTTGCCTCCACTGCAGTCCGGTTCCGAAGTTGCCGACTTAATCCGACAAGACCGGCCCGGCTCATTACGTCGATTGTCTGATCATTCGTGCGAATGTAGCCAAGACGTGTGTCAAGCGTGGCCGCCAATGCCTTGGCATCTCCGCTCAGATCGGCATCCTGAGCTTCGCTATTGATTGGGAAGTTGGCAAGACCGAGGCCGACAGAAAGGAGTATGGCTGAGACCTTGCCGGTTGTTCGAAAGGCGGGAAGCCGTCCCTGCAAATAGAGTGAAATGATTTGATCAATCAATACCAGCAGTAATGCCGCGACTAACAGGGGCATAACGAGCTCAATCACCACGGACTTGTCAAAATACTGGACGGTTGCCGGAAACTCGCTGGCATCCATAACCGAGTAACTTGTATCGAACTGGCCGATATTCAGGGCAATGCTGAAATTCTCATCCCCATAATAGCCGGGCGGATGACTTGCGTTTAACGATGCCCCTGTCATTTCTGACATATCAAGAGGCTCAGCTACTCCTGTTTCGGCACCTAGTCGGCCAAATCCGTCCAGCATCTGGAATGGGGGCAAACTCCGCTGATCCGATAGATTCTGGCCAGTGAACTGCCCGAGATTTCCGATTTCGCGAAGCATCTCAACAAACAGCCCGGAGAGAGCCAGATTTGACCATTCCGGTGTCGCGGTCGTGTGGAACAAGACCAGCCAGCCCGCTCCTTCTCTTGCCGCGGTTACCAGGGGCGTGCCGTCTTCCAGTTGGGCCCATGTCTTGTCGAGAAGACCAGGCGATGGGTTCGCCAGCACTTGCGTTGTTACGGTGATTTCGTCAGGGATATCAAGGCGGGCGAACGGGCTGTCTTGTGGAATCGGACCAAGCGGCGCGGGTTGATTCCAAGACATGGCCCCCTGCAAGCTGCGATTGCCGGAACGAAGATCAACCGGGACTAGGGTGCTGGTAGAGTTCGCAAGTTTCGGGCCGGCAAAGCGAACGAGGACTCCGCCTTTTGCCACCCAGTCAGCAAGTGACCGTTCAACCCCTTCCGGTAAGTTTGCCGTATCACCAAGCGCGATGAGAGAATGTTCGCCTTCCAGAAGTTCCTCAACTGTGCCTTCTGCAATGTCAAAAAAGGGCTCCAGAGCTTGAACAAGATAATGCGTCTCGTTCAGGAGGGGCTGATCAAGCTGGGTAGAATCGCTGCTGATCAGTCCCACCTGCCGTCGCTGCCATCGTTGATCAAGCAGGAAAAGTGCGCCCGTATTCCGGCTATTGGCTATTTCTAGGCGACGGATATTATTTCGAACCTTGTTGGGAACATTAAGGGCGACGGTTGTACTATCCTCGCCTGCCTCGAATACGAAGGGTGCCGAGGCGACAATCTGCCCCGATCCGTTCCGCGCCGTCAGTAGTCCGCTCGTACCCGTTGCGCCAGTTGGCAAGCTAAGCGGTATACTCAATATCTCACCCGCAATTTCCGGTGTTCCGATAACCGGCGAGACGATCAGCTCTTCAGAATGGAAAATCGTCAGCGGCCCTAGCGCGCGAATGGTTTGGAAAAATTCAACCAGTCCTGAAATTTCATTTTCTGGCAGAACGCTGCTGGAAAGCCAGATGAATTCCGGGTTATCGAGAGTCTCCAGACGTGGCATCAGTTGCGAAAGATCATCATAACTTGATGGCCATGATTTTGGTTCAATGGATGTCGCGATGCCGAGCGCTTCCCTGTCCGCCAGGGGGCGAAAATCAGGCAGTACGCCGGTTGCCAGAGCCGAGGTGGTTACAACATAGACTTGCCGTTCCTGCCGATTGGCCTCGGTTACCAGCTTGCTAAAAGTAGTTTTCAGGCCTTCCCATGATTCGGCGGCAGTCCAGCCGTCATCAACAATCATAACAACATCGCCAGAACTATTTCGCTGTTCAGGCAGATTGATAACGGGGCCGGCAATTGCAATGATGATCAGCGCCGCAATTAGAAGTCGCAGCAGCAGAAGCCACCAAGGGGTTGTTGCCGATGACTGCTCGTCCTTTTTCAGATTATAGAGAAACTGGATTGCCGGGAAGGTAACGGACTTTGGCTGTGGCGGGACGATTCGCAGCAACCACCAGATAAGCGGCAGTGCAATCAGGGCTGTGAGGACCCATGGATACAGAAAGGAGAGGGAGGAAAGTGCCAACATTACTTGGTGGCCCCTCTAATGTTAAGGGCTTCATATAATCGGGCAAAAGCATTGCCTGCGGCCTCATCCGTGAGGTGAAAGTCATAGTCCCATGAAACATTCTCCGTCAGAGACATAATCGCTGCGCGATGTGCCTCAAATAACGACTGATATTCCTCGCGCACAGCCTCTACGCGTCCGAGGGTGAGACTGTCTTCTGCGGCCATCGAGAGAAATCGGGTGCGGCCCTGAAATGGCAGATCAACTTCCGCAGGATCGGCGATATGAAGCAAGTAACCATTGCAGCCAAGATTTACGAAGTGACGGACTGTTTCCGTGATTTCCGGTAATTCGTGTAAAAAATCACTGATAAGCACGATTGTGGACTTATTGGAGAGACGGTTCGCGGATGTAAGTTCGCGAAGAGACGGAGTTTGCATTTTGACAATGCGATCAACAAGCCTGTTAAATGAAGCAGGCCCGGTAGACGCTTTTTCCTCTTGCCCGAGCAGGCCAAACTTTTCCCCACTTTTTGAAAGAGAGAGGGCGAGCGCGAGGCTCAAAACCGTCGCTCTGGAAAGTTTCGACGGTCCGTTCGTCTCTGATCCGTAAGCCATGGTCCGGGCCTCGTCACGCCAGATCCAGACTGTTTCAGCCGTTTCCTGTTCCTTCTGTCGAATATAAACATGTTCTCGTTTGGCGCTTTGGCGCCAGTCAATGCTGGTTGTCGAATCGTCCGGGCCATAGCGCTTGAATTGCCAGAAATCTTCACCGGTTCCGGCGCGGCGGCGGCCATGGACGCCCATATCAAATGCATTTACCAGATGCTCTGCGGCTAACACCAAGGGTGGAAGAGTTTGCGCAAGGCTCTCAGCGCTATCCCTTTCGTCCGGTGTTCGGGCTTCTACAGGGCGCGGTTTGAACATCTATTACTCCAACGGGGCGGTAAGTGACTCGATGATATTCTCCATCGTGATATTTTCGGCCCGCGCAGCATATGAAAGCGCCATGCGATGACGCAGGATCGGTTTCGCCAGGGCAACGACATCGTCAATTGAGGGGCTCAATCTTTTTTCGAGCAATGCACGTGCCCGCACCGCAAGGATGAGGGCCTGGCTCGCGCGGGGCCCCGGACCCCAGGAAACATACTTGTTCACCAGGTCGTTTTCACTCTCGCCGGGTCGGCCTTCCCGCACCAGCTTTAGGATGGCGTCAATGACAGCATCGCTGACCGGCATTTCGCGAACCAGATGTTGCGCCTCCATTAGTTCCTGCGGTGACAGGACCTGTGTTGGGCGCGCTTCATCATTTACTGTAGTTTCGAGCAGGATACGCCGCTCAGTCGCCCGGTCAGGATATCCGACATTGATCTGCATCAGGAAGCGGTCTAGCTGCGCCTCTGGTAGCGGATATGTACCTTCCTGCTCGATAGGGTTCTGGGTCGCCAAAACATGAAAGGGTGTCGGTAATGGGTAGGTTTGCCCGGCGACCGTAACCATCTCCTCCTGCATGGCCTGCAGAAGGGCTGACTGCGTTCTCGGGCTCGCACGGTTTATCTCGTCGGCCATAAGGATCTGGCCAAAAACCGGGCCTTTCAGGAACTTGAAGTGTCGACTGCCGTCTTCCGCTGTTTCCAGAATCTCAGACCCGAGGATATCGGCGGGCATCAAATCGGGCGTGAACTGAACACGTTTGTCATCCAGCCCAAGAACACCTCCGAGTGTTTCCACCAGGCGTGTTTTTGCAAGCCCTGGTACCCCGATTAATAATGCGTGACCGCGGGCCAGCAGCGTGATTAAAGTCAATTCGACAACCTGATCCTGACCGAAAATAAATTCACCAATGCCAGATTTCAAAGCGGAAAGTTTTCCAGACAGGTCATCGACTTTTGCAAGGATTTGCTGTTCCGTAATGCGAGTGGTATTCATGCGAGCCTGTCATCCTCAGCGAAAAATGGTTAAGCTAGACTGGCGACTTGGCAGCCAGCGACGACTAACCTAGATATAGTATCAAATTATGAGGGTTTAAGGCCAAAAATTATGACAACAGCAGATACAAAAGACGGACTAAGCGCTATCATCAAGCAGATTGACGGGCAGAAACACCCGCCCGTTCATTTGTGGAATCCCGACTTCTGCGGCGACTTGGACATGCGGATTGCGCGAGATGGAACATGGTTCTATTTGGGCTCCCCGATCGGCCGAAAGCCGCTTGTAAAGCTGTTTTCCGGGGTTATCCGGCTGGATGATGATGACAAATATTATCTGGTTACACCGGTGGAAAAGATTGGTATCACCGTTGACGATGTCCCGTTTGTTGCTGTTGAAATGTTTGTCGAAGGGGAAGGGCGCGATCGGATAATCAGCTTTCGAACGAATGTTGACGATTTCGTGATCATGGATGAAGATCACCCCTTTCGCCTCGAAATTGATCCCGAAACGAAGGAGCCGTCCCCCTATGTTCGTGTTCGGACAAATCTTGATGCGTTGATTAATCGTCCGGTGTTCTATGATCTTGTCAATCTGGCTGGCGAAGAGATGATAGACGGGAAAGCCCGTTTCGGATTTTGGAGCAGCGGACAGTTTTTCGAACTCGGATTGGTGAATGACATCTTTGGTAAGTGAAGAGCAGGGTCTAATAAGGAAGTTGCGCACAGTGCTGGGGCCTGTGCCAACAGAATTATCGCCAGCGCTAAGTCTGGACGGGAAGGTGCGGGGCGATCATGACCTCAACCCCGCAAGCGCGCCGTCACGGGAGCTGCCGTTTATCCCCGCCGCAGTTCTGGTGCCGATCGTTTTACATGACACAGGACCCACGGTTATTCTTACCCGTCGCGCCACTCATCTGACCAAGCATGCTGGCCAGATCAGCTTTCCGGGCGGGCGGGCAGATGCGGAAGATGAAAATGCCGTTACAACGGCCTTGCGAGAGTCGCAGGAAGAAATCTCTTTGGATCCAAATCTGGTGGAGGTGGTCGGATCCCTGACAACCTATATCACCGTGACGCGATATTCCGTAACTCCGGTTGTCGGGCTGGTGCAGCCTTCCTTTCAACTGCGCCCCGAAGCGGGAGAGGTCTCAGAGATATTCGAGGTTCCGCTTGATTTCTTGATGGACCAGCAAAATCGGGAAAAACATAGCGGCTTTCATAACGGTGTTGAAAGATTCTGGTATGCAATCCCGTTTGGAGACTATTATATCTGGGGTGCAACGGCGGGGATGATCAAGGATTTGTCAGAACGGGTAATATTAAAATGATCAGGGCGATACTCTTTCATATAATTCCTCTCATTCTTCCCTTCGTTGTTTATGGCGTATACCTGTATTTCAATGCCCGGGCAGGAGGCGATAAAAGCTGGGGGAAAACCTCCCTTGCGATTGCCACCATTTCCGGCCTTCTTTTAATGGCGATTAGTCTGATCACGCTTGGGCTGGTAAGCGGGGAATCGAGTGAAGGCACAATCTATGTTCCCCCCCGGTTTGAAGATGGGCGTATCATAGATTCGCAAATTCTGCCTGCAGACAACAAGGACTGACGGCTTAATGCCGATATCAAGGCACCTTGTCGATATTCATCAACATCCACCGCGCTGGCGCCGTTGGCCCGAAACCGAAGCCATCATTGAGGCGCTAACTAGTGATGGCGGCAGTGTAAGGTTTGTTGGGGGTTGTGTTCGTGATTCCCTGCTCGGTATCGTGACGGAGGATATTGATATTGCGACAGACCTGTTGCCGGATAAGGTGTTGAAGCAACTTGAAAAGGCGAATATCACCGCGATTCCCACAGGAATTGAACATGGCACTGTGACAGCGGTCATGGGAAAAAAGCATTTTGAAATAACGACGCTCCGCGTTGATACCAAGGGACACGGGCGCCATGCTGATGTGGCCTTTACTCTTGATTGGCAACAGGATGCGGAGCGTCGTGATTTTACATTTAATGCCCTTTATCTCGATCCGGCGGGACATCTTGTTGATCCTGTCGGCGGGCTTGCAGATTTAAAAGTGGGCTACGTTCGCTTTATCGGGAACGCAAGGGCACGAATTCGCGAAGATCGCTTGCGCGTGTTGCGGTACTTTCGTTTTTATGCGCGCTTTGGCGCAGATAACCCGGATAAAGACGCGTTGCAAGCCTGTGCGAACTTTGCCAGTGAACTTGGCAATCTCTCAGTGGAGAGAGTCCAGAAAGAGTTGATGCTTCTGCTCGCGGCGGAGGACCCCTATCCGGCGCTGGTTCTGATGAGTGAAACCGGAGTTCTTGAGGCGCTCGTCGGCCCTGTGGACCTTCAGAAGCTAAAACGGTTACTTTCCCTCAACATTGAAAGTGATGCAGTGCAGCGGTTTGCTGTTCTGCTTAAGGGGAATCAGAAATCGCTTCATTCTATGGCTGACAAGCTCCGTTTCTCAAACAAACAGAAAGAGCGAATTTCTGTGATGTGTGCCGGTCAGGTCACGGAAAATATGTCACCGCAAGATCGCAATATCGCATTATACCAGCTTGGGCCACTCGGTTTCGTCGATCAGACTTTGATGCGTTGGGTGGATGAGGGCTCTCAGTATGATCTTACACCTTACCTTGAAGATGCAGCGCGTTGGACGGCTCCTGTTTTTCCGGTCAACGGCGGAGATTTGCTGGCCCATGGCATGGCAGAAGGCGAGGCCCTCGGGCGCCTCCTGAAACAAATGGAAGCATGCTGGATCGCTTCCGGCTTTAAACTCTCCAAAGCAGCGCTCATTCGTGAATTTTTACCGGACGCCTAAAATCCATCCTTCTTCCATCCGGCATTTCTTTTCGTCTTCGGTGGAAAGCCAGGCAGGTCGGGAAAACGCTTCTTGCGCTGTTCCGTCTGCGATTTTTTCAAGTAACCAATCACGAGCGGCCAGAACTTGCCTTGCATCTTTGATCGGATGATCATAACCCCCATGATTGTTCAGGCTCGGCCAGATTTCCGTCAAAACAATGCCATTAATGTCTGCTTCCCAGTTTGTTTCAAACGGCCAGAATTTGACGCGATGAGCAGTTTCCGGAATTTGAGCAAAGTCGCCAAGTTCTTTAAGGCCGGTGAGGGACTGGCTACCGACGGATCCGGTTGTATAAAGTTTCCAGACAGATGAAATTGTTGTTTGTTTCTTTTTTTCACGAAGATACTTTTCGACGATGCGCCATTCATGGAAGTTATCATGGGAGAAAACAGGCTTTTTGATGGTGAGTTGAGGCGATGCCGACGCAGCCGGACATCCCCAGAAAGGGCCCGGCGATGAAGAAATTTCTGCATTCAGCCTTGCCGCAACGTCAAAACGATTGTTTCTGTCTTGCTTATCCGACTGTAAAATTTTTGCAATTCGCGCGGCTGCGGTTCTTCCGCCGCCCAGACCGCTTCCCGCCGGATAGCCAAAAGGGAAATCGAATCCGACACAGGCGGAAGTGTCGTGACTGACAAGCAGGTCACGAATGCGCTTCATGCAGTCGCGGCGGGTTCGAAAATATTCCGCATCCGATCGAAAACCGCCGGTAGCCCATGCTAGCCAGCATCGGTCCGGCGAAGGTTTGGCTGGGCCGGCAGAGGCCGCCGCTGACCAGTCCACCATGATCACAAGATCAAACATTGTCTTTCTCTGCGGCAAAGGCCGCCATAATGATAAGGAAAATTATGTTATGATAAACAAGTGATTTTGTCGCGTAATTGACTACATTAAGAGGACGCAGATTATACTCAACCGCAAAAGGAATATGCGATGAAACATGTCTTGCTGGCATCCGCGGTAATAGTTCTTGTCTCCTTTGCCCAGCCAGCTCTGGCGGATAACAAGGAGGATGATCCGGGAAATCTGGCCGTAGAGGGGATTACCAGGTTAATGGATGCGCTTGGCGCCTTTATTGCCTCCATACCGCAATATGAAGCGCCGGTAATGAATGAAAATGGCGATATTATTATCCGCCGCAAGAATCCGGATATGGAGGAAGAAAAGAAGGCTCCGAAGCTTGAAGAAACCTCGACTTGAACTGGTTGGGGCAATGAAGCCAGTATTCATCACGGAAAGCGGATAGTTGGCAGTGTCTGATTCTCCTATTTTCATCTTAATGACGAATGAGATGGAGTTTTAAAATGATAGAAGAAGCAAAGCTGCAGGCGATCTTATCCCGGGATAGAGACCAGGACGGCAAGTTTGTTTATGGTGTGACAACGACAGGGATTTATTGTCGTCCGTCGTGCCCGGCGCGAAATCCAAAACCGGAAAATATCCAAATTTTCGATTTGCCGGAAATCGCGGAAGCAGAGGGCTTTCGTGCCTGTCGCCGCTGTCGGCCAGATCTTGTGAAAATAGCTGATCCGGGACTGTCTCTTGTTCGCCAAGTTTGCCAGCTGATTGAGCGACATATTATTATGGAGCAAGGTTCCAGGGTCACATTGCGATGGTTGGCAGAAGAAACCGGATATAGTGAGGATCACCTCTCCCGCAGCTTCAAGAAGATTCTCGGGGTTTCACCAATCGACTATTACGACAACCGACGGACGGCGCTCTTCAAGAAGAACGTAAAGGCAGGAGATAGCATCGCCGCGGCGGCTTATGGGGCGGGCTTCGGTTCGGCATCACGGCTCTACGAGAAATCCCATGCTCGGCTCGGCATGACGCCGGCATCTTATGCCAAGGGAGGCGCAGGGGCGGAAATTGCCTATGCCTTTGCGGATTGCTTTCTCGGTCTGATGCTAGTGGCGGGCACGCGTAACGGTGTCTGCGCTGTTTATTTTGGTGATAACCAGCAGGCGTTACTGGATGAGTTGATGCGCGAATTTCCTCATGCGGAAATTGCGGCTGATGTTGGACGCCTGGCGGATTGGTCGAAGTCAATTGTGGATTTTCTTCAGAAAAGTTCTGAGGCACTTCCGGGAATTCCGCTAGATATGTATGGAACCGCCTTTCAGCGACGTGTCTGGCAAGCACTGCTTGATATTGGACCCGGTAAAACGAAAACCTATCGTGAACTGGCGGAGGAGTTGGGGGCTCCTAAATCTGCGCGTGCGGTGGGGCGGGCCTGCGCGACCAACCCCGTTTCATTGATTGTTCCCTGCCACCGTGTAATTGGCACGAATGGAAAACTCCATGGCTATCGATGGGGACTTGAACGAAAGGAAGCGTTACGGGAGTGGGAAGCGACGCTTTGACATGGGTCAGGACGCTGGCGCCGATGTCAATTTGCGAGCGTTTTCCTCAGTAAAACGGCGCTGGCTTGCTTCTTTTATCCGCTCGGCCAATTGTTCCCGTTTCAGCTTATAGGCCTTGCGGGCGGCATTCATCCGGGCATCGGTGGCCTTGCGTCTTTCTTTTCGCCAGATTTTCATGACTTTTTGGCGATAGGGAACATAAAACTTGCTGTTGCGGGAATGATAGTGAGCAATGGCAAGGTTCCAAGAGCGACTTTCATCGCGAAGGCTTTTCAGGAGTTGTGCGGCATAATGCGTATTCTGGGTTGGGTCCAGAGCGCTTTCCAGATCTTCGAAGGCTTCTGGATGATAGTAAAGATTAACTTGCATACAGCCGACATCGATATTTGTGACACCTTTTGCTTTCAGCATTCTTACTTCTTTGACCGCGGCGGCTTTGTTCGGCAGGTATCGGCCGCGACCCTCGGCATATACTGTCCAGGGCCAGGCAATCATTTCCTGCTTTTCCTTGTGCCAATGGCCACTCTCGGTCAGGGAAATTGCCGCCAAAAGGCGTTTGGGAAGCCTGTGCTCTCGTTCCGCTGCGGCCACCGCTTCAGTACAGACAGCCGCATATTCCGGCGATTTGGCAATGACGCTGGTCGCATTGGCGGGCAACGTGCCAACTGCCGTCAGGATAAAGGTTATTGTCCAGATCAAAATACGCATTTATTTCCTCCTGCCTAGAAGGAAGCAATAACCGCGCCAGTTTTTGAGGTTTAGTCGTCAGCCAGGTTTTTTTGCATGATCACGGTATCAACCCAGCGCCCATGCTTGTAGCCAACGGCTTCCAGAATGCCGACAAGCCTGAAGCCAAGGGATCGATGGAGTCCGATAGAACCACGATTTTCCGAGTCACCAATCACCGCAACGATTTGCTTTTTCTCAGCACGCCGACAGTGCTCAATCAAGTCAGTGAGAAGCACTTTACCGACACCGCTACCTTGCGCATCTTCTCGAACATAGACGGAGTTCTCGACAGTATTTTCGTAGGCCGGACGGGTTCGATAGAGGGCCGCATACGCATATCCAACCACTTTTTCGTTACGCGTTGCGACCAGATAAGGAAGTTGTTGCTGTAGCACATTGTTGCGCCTTGCCGTCATTTCCATGACGTCGGGTGGTTCAATCTCGAAGGTTCCAAAGCCGGTCCTGACGCACACGGAGTAGATGTCCGTGATAGCGTCCATATCATCGGACATTGAGGGACGCACAATTATGTCACCGGATGACATCGGCGTGTTCAGGCCGTCAACAATGAGCTGCGACCTTCGCTCATGTCCTGGATAAAGGCGGCAATATCCTGCTGGAGCCTTTTGAACCCCTCATTTGTTGTGAGGTTTTTCTGGTCCATATAGAGGCCCCGATTAATTTCGATCTGCAAGGCATGTACGTTCTTGTCTGGTTTACCGTAGCAAGCCGTGATGAAGCCTCCAGCGTAAGGTGTGTTTTGCCCGACATTATATCCGTAGCTTTCCAAGCTGGCGAGTGTTGCATTAAAGAGCTGCGGCCCACAGGAAGTGCCATAGCGATTGCCAAGAATAATATCGGGGCGCTGCACGCCGAGAGATGTCCGGCTCGCGTCAGGCGTGGGTGCCGCAGCGGGCATTGAATGGCAATCTATGAGATAGACATAACCAAATTTTTTTACACCCTCTTCCAATAGCTGACGCAGCGCATGGTGATAGGGAAAGTAGCATTCGTTGATGCGTCGATGAGCCTCCTGGAAATCGAGTTTGCCGGAATAGATTTCCTGACCGGCGCCGACAACCCGGGGGATAGTACCAATGCCGCTCGCCAGGCGGGGACTCGCTGTCATCACATAGTCCGGTAGCGGCGTATTATACATATGCGGGTCGAGCTCGAACGCTTCGCGATTGGCATCACAGTAGGCGCGGGGAAATTCAGCCATTAATATCGGGGCACCATACTCCGGAGCGCATGCAAACAATTCATCAACAAGGAAGTCTTCAGACTGGCGCAAGTGGTCGAACTCCAGCATCGAGCTTTCAACAAACCTGTCTGGATAGTTGCGTCCGCTGTGGGGGGACGAAAAAACAAACGGAACACGCCATACTTCGGGCCAGTTAATCTTTACAGGGGATGTAAAGGCCGCCATGATCGGTTAGCTCTCTTTTTTTGCCGGTCCTAAAAATTCGTCCATTGGCGTTTTGCCAGCAGAATTTGAATAGTATAGTCTAATTCGTACCCGTATTTGAATGACAATTATATAGATTTTACCATGGCCCGTATTTTGCTCGCAGAAGATGACAATAATCTGCGCCCTTTCCTTGCTCGCAGCCTTGAAAATGCAGGTCATGAAGTCCTCGCTTTCAGTGATGGGGAGGACGCTTTGCCCGCGCTCAATGTCGGTGAGGTGGATATTCTCATATCTGATCTCGTCATGCCGGGAATGAATGGAATTGAGCTGGCCCGCTATGCGCGAAAACAGGAACCAGACTTGCCGGTCATCTTTATTACCGGTTTTTCAGCGGTCGCAATGGAGGCGCTGGATGCAGTAGACGGGGTGAGCAAGGTGCTTTCCAAACCCTTTCACCTTAATTCTCTTGTGGATGCTGTGCAAAATGCCCTTGAGGACCGGGCGATCTCCTGATCCCCCTTCATTTTTTCTTTATCCAATATAGCCTAGATTAGGCTTGCAATGGTTTTCGCAGCAGATTATAAGTCGCCAACTTTGGTCGAAATTAATGCGACTGTGAGGGCGTATAGCTCAGTTGGTTAGAGCGCTGTGTTGACATCGCAGAGGTCACAAGTTCGAATCTTGTTACGCCCACCATTCCCAATCCAGTGAAGTACGAACACAATGACGCCCGGGCCTTTTTCTCCGGACGCCATGTAAGTTATTTCCGTTGGGGCAAACGGCGTGGAATTCCCGCTGAACTCAGCAGCCAGATTTATTGAGCAGCTGCGTTTTTCAATAAAGTCGGGCTTGTTTGCGGGAAGCGGATCAGGGTTTGTTCTGGCCCCTCCTGCTGCAGGATGATTTTCCATTCAAGAACAAAGACGAAAGGTGCTTTCGGCGGGTTGGCAATTATCTCGCCTGTACTGATATTTAAGTACATCAGATTATGTGACATTCGGCCGGATTTGACCGTCAGATATGTCGCATCCGAGCTTTCGATGACAATTCCCGGCGAAGGCCAGTATTCATTGTCCATCAGGATGGAAC
>TARA_R110002095_G_scaffold159707_2_pt1 | contig 17499 bp, 17 predicted proteins | sample TARA_R110002095 | Tara Oceans TARA_R110002095 (sample SAMEA4397255) | marine metagenome | biome: Polar Biome; feature: [SRF] surface water layer (ENVO:00010504); material: water (ENVO:00002006), including particulate matter (ENVO:01000060) such as... | depth 5 m | reverse complement strand
CCGTCCAGGCGCACGACCTCGCCGTTCAGCATGACGTTGTCGATCATGTGCATGGCGAGCTTGGCATATTCGGCGGGATCCCCCAGGCGCGACGGAAACGGCACGCCCTCGCCCAGTGATTTCTGCACCTCTTCGGGCAGCCCGAACAACATCGGCGTGCCAAAGATACCCGGTGCGATGGCCAGCACACGCACCCCGCTTTTCGCCAGCTCACGCGCCGCCGGTAACGTCATCGACGCGACACCACCTTTCGACGCCGCATAGGCCGCTTGGCCAATTTGACCCTCAAAGGCGGCGATCGACGATGTGTTGATGATCACGCCGCGCTCACCCGTCTCCAATGCATCCAATCCGACCATGTCGGCGGCGGCCAAGCGCATCACGTTAAACGTGCCGATCAGGTTGATGTTGATGACCCGGGCGAAGGTATCCAGCGGCTGTGCGCCGTCGCGGCCGACGATCTTTTTCGGCGGTGCGATCCCGGCGCAGCTGACCAAAATCCGCGCCGGACCGTGGGCGGTGCGGGCGGCTTCAATCGCTTCTTCGGCGCTTTCTGCGCTGGCGACATCGCAGCCGATGGCAACCCCGCCGAGTTCGTCGGCAAGCGTGCCGGCGTCTTCGGCGTTGAGGTCCAGCAACGCCACTTTGGCGCCCGCCGCCGCCAGCGCCCGCGCTGTCGCCGCCCCCAGCCCCGATGCTGCGCCGGTAACGATCGCCGCGTGACCCGTGACGTCCATATCAGTATCCTCCATAAAACGATGCATCTATTTTACCAAGAGACCGAGGTGGCGACAACGTGAGCCGAACACCCGAAGAAAACGAACACATCGTCAAAGAGGGCTTTGTCGACAAGGCGCGCCGCACCTTGGGCCGCGTGCCGTTTTCGGACGAAGCGGTGGCCGCCTATTATTGCGCCAAAGACCCAATGACGCCGACGTCTGTAAAGGTCACTGTGATGGCCGCGCTGGCATATTTCGTGATCCCCACCGATGCGATCCCCGATTTCATTGCCATGCTCGGCTTCACGGATGATGCTGCCGTGTTCTGGATCGCGTGGCGGACGATTTCAGCCTACGTCACCACCGATCACCGCGACAAAGCCAAGCTGTTTTGGCAAAAAGACAACAACGACCAAGGGCCGCGCACAAAAGACGCGCCCGATTGATAAACATGAGGAGGAACAGGTGAGCACAAAAACGCAGCCACTTTGGCAACCCAGCGCGGCGATGATCAACGAAGCGCGGATCACCGAATTCAAACACAAGGTCGAAGCGGATTGGGGCGTCACCCTCGACGACACCCAGGCACTTTGGCAGTTCTCGGTGACCGAGCTGGAAAAGTTCTGGGACTCGGTCTGGGACTATGCCGAGATTATTGCCGAAACCAAAGGCGACCGCGTGCTCGTGGACGGCGACAAGATGCCGGGCGCGAAATGGTATCCGGACGCACGGCTGAACTTCGCGGAAAACCTTTTGCGACGCCGCGACGACGGCGAGGCGATGGTATTTCAGGGCGAAGACAAAGTGACGCGCCGTCTCAGCTTCAAAGACGTTTACGATCAAGTATCGCTGTACGCGCAAATGCTGAAAGGCCTGGGCGTCGGCGTCGGCGACCGGGTCGCGGGATATTTGCCGAACATGCCGGAAACGGTGATCGCGATGCTGGCGACAAGCTCGCTCGGCGCCGTGTGGTCTTCGTGCTCACCGGACTTCGGCGAGCAAGGGGTGCTCGACCGCTTCGGTCAGATCGAGCCGAAGGTGCTGTTTTGCACAGATGGCTATTGGTACAACGGCAAGCGCCACGATGTGCGCGCTAAGACAGATGTCATCGCCCGACAAATCCCAAGCTTGGTGACATGCGTGCTGCTGCCGTATGGCGACCAAGACGCCGACACCGGGCCGCTGCAAAATGCCGTCACCATCGGCGAGGCGACCAAAGACCTGCAGCCGACCGAGATCGACTTCCAACACCTGCCGTTCGCGCATCCGCTGTATATTATGTTTTCGAGCGGCACCACCGGCGCACCGAAATGCATCGTGCACAGCCAGGGCGGCACACTGTTAAAGCACGCGTCCGAGCAGCCGATCCATTGCGACGTCCGCGACAGCGACCGGGTGTTCTTTTTCACCACGTGCGGGTGGATGATGTGGAACTGGCTGGTCACCAACATCGCCTGGGGGGCGACGTTGATACTGTACGACGGCTCGCCGTTTTATCCGTCGGGCAACGCATTATTTGCCTTGGCTGAGCGCGAAAAATTCACTTTCTTCGGCACGTCTGCAAAATTCATCGATGCGCTCAACAAGGCCGAACTCAGGCCCGGCGATACGCATGATCTTTCGAGTCTCCGTGCATTCGTATCCACCGGGTCGCCGTTGGCGCCCGAGGGTTTTGATTACGTCTATGACGCGATCAAGCCGGACGTGCATTTGGTATCGTTTTCCGGCGGCACCGATTTGATGGGATGTTTCTGCGGTGGTGATCCGACCCGGGCCGTGTGGCGGGGCGAAATCCAAGCGCGGTTCTTAGGCATGGCGGTCGAGGTCTTCGACGATGAAGGCCACCCCATGCAGGGCACCAAGGGCGAGCTTGTCTGCACAAAGCCGTTTCCGTCCGTGCCGTTGGGTTTTTTGAACGATCCGGACGATGCACGCTTCAAAAATGCATACTTCGAAATGTTTCCGAACATCTGGACGCACGGCGACTACATCATGCTGACCGAACATGACGGCATCATTATTTTTGGCCGCTCCGACGCGACGCTGAATCCGGGGGGCGTGCGCATCGGCACGGCGGAGATTTACCGCCAGGTCGAAAAGCTGGACGACATTCAAGAAAGCATCGTCATCGGCCAAGAATGGGATCACGACGTGCGTGTCGTGTTGTTCGTGGTGCTGAAACCGGGTGCGACGCTGGACGACGACTTATCTCAGCGTATCCGCCAACAGATCCGCGACAACTGTACGCCCCGCCATGTACCGGCGAAAATCATCCAGGTCACCGACATCCCCCGCACCAAATCCGGCAAAATTACCGAGCTTGCGGTGCGTGATATCGTGCATGGACGGGCTGTCAAAAACAAAGAAGCTTTGGCCAACCCCGAAGCATTAGATTTGTTCGTCGACCTGCCCGCGCTTGCGACGTAAGGCTTAAATTTCGATGTTGGCGACGGCGCGATAAAGCGCTTGCAATGCACTCGGCGCATCGCCGTCGGCACGCTTGGCGCGGGCTTCCAATTCGGCCACGCAGGCTTCGGCGACAGCCTTCAACTCGGACGTTTCAAGTTCACCCAGGAATTGTCCCGGGTTAGTGCGGATTGCCATGATAAATGGGTTGCTCATCTATTCTTCTCCCGTCGCACGAAGCTTTGATGTTGCCAAATGCGTCGCCGTCATTGCGGCCTCACTCATCAGCCACTGTCGAAACGCGTTGACCTTCGGGCGGTCCACATTCGCGGGCGTGGACGCCACGTAATATCGGTAGCGCGCCGTCAACGCGAGATCAAACGGCTTTACCAAAAACCCGGCCTGAAGCGCATCGGCAACCAAGATGCCACGGCCGAGCGCGATCCCCTCACCGTTGATTGCGGCTTGGATCACCAGATTTGAATGGGAATAGCCGGGGCCCCGCATCGGGTCGATATCCGAAACACCTGCGGCCTTCAGCCACATTTTCCAGTCTTCCATCATGTCGTCGTGGATCAGCGTGAAGTGACGCAGGTCGCTCGGCACCTTAAGAGGGATGTCGCCATTGATCATCTCGGGTGCACAGACCGGAAAGATTTCTTCGCGCATCAATTCTTCCGCTTGTAATCCCGACCACTCGCCCAGACCATAGCGAATGCCGATGTCGATACCGTCACGGTCATAATCCATAATCGCATCGGATGTCGCCAAACGTACATCGATATCCGGATGCGCGTCCCGAAAACGGGTAAGGCGTGGCATCAACCACGTGGCCGCCAAGCTATCCATGGTGGCGACCGTCAAAACGCCCGCTTGGTCGCGCCGCTTAACTCGCGCCAAGGCGGCATCCATCCGATCAAACGCATCGGACATATCCGGCAACAACGCCTGCCCCACATCGGTTAAAATCAAATTTCGGTTGCGACGTTGGAACAACGTCAAACCGATCTGCTCTTCGAGTGCTTTTACCTGATGCGAGATCGCGGCCTGGGTTACGTTCAACTCGTCGGCAGCACGCGTGAAACTGAGGTGGCGGGCCGCAGCCTCAAACGCACGAAGCGCATTCAAAGACGGTAAACGTCGGGTCATAGCCGTGTCGCTTTTCTGTAAAAATTTTCATTAATATCTATTATCTATATATTACGGATTAGATCCCATGTTATCCATAACATATTGATTAAACGTTATTTTTAAATTGTTACCAAGACATTCAGATTAGCATAAGTAATGTTTAAATAAGAATATGTCGTTTGTGGAAATTTCCGGGCCGACGTACTCATGATGCGTGAACAGGCCGCTGACTGTCGGCGCCACTGTAAATCAGGAGTACCTACAATGAGCACCTTCAAAAGCACGATTTCGTTGGCATCCCCCTTCAAGCGCACCGGCGTTAAAGGTGTGGCGCTTAACGTCTTCGCATTGCCGGAGCGCATGTGGGAAGTCCTGATCATATGGCAGCATCGCCTTGCTATGCGCCACGCGCTAACACGCATGGAGCCATATCTGCTGAACGACATGGGGATAAGCCCTGAAGACGCTGCGCGGGAAGCTGCAAAGCCGTTTTGGCAAGCCTAAGCAAACCGCGTGTTCCCAAGTTGTTCGAACAGCCGACAGCGGGGCCGATGTCGAATGTCGCGGCCCCGCTGCTTGCGGCGCAGTGACATTTTCACGCATGATATGTAGATCAAAACAACGGAGGCTGTTATGTCGATGATGCTGGATCATTTGCGCACGATGGCGCGCTACAATAAATGGGCGAACGCACGGCTAAGCGCGGCGGCAATGGCCATCAGCGAAACCGAATACATGGCCGAGCGCGGTGCTTTCTTTGGCTCGATACATGGCGCGCTTAATCATTTGCTTTTGGTAGACCGGCTTTGGCGGGGCCGCGTGGAAGACAAGCCTTATCCAGCCGATAGCCTAGGTGAAACCGTCGCCGATAGCCGGGGCGCCTTGCTCCAACTGCGCGCCGTCGAAGACGATATCCTGATTCAGTTTACCGACGGCTTCGATGCCGAAAGCCTCGCACAAAAGATATCGTACAAAAGCTTGGTTGGCTTTTCAGGCGAAGATCAAGTCAGCGTCATTTTGGCGCACATGTTTAACCATGCGACGCACCATCGCGGCCAGGTGCACGGCCTGCTCTCACAGGTGCCGAGCGACCCGCCGCCACTAGATCTGATGATTTACCTGCGCGATATAGAGACCGCTTAAAATACGCAATGCTTGGCAAAGTCGGCTGCTTCGTTGGCCGACCAATCACCTTTCGGCTTTTCTTTCAAGGATGCACACCATTCATCGGAGCCAACCTCCGGCGAACACGCGCTGAGCGCGCCAAACGCAACGATGACCAGCGCCAGCGTGAAAAAGCGTGAAATGTGTTTTGGCATAAAAATTCTCCCATTAAATGACGCACCACTGATAACGGAATTATGAGCAGACGGGAAGCGCCATTACCAAGGCTAAAATGACCGCTACGTCGTCGTGCGGAGCACCAGTATGGAAACATCGTCGCGGGTCTTGGCATCTCCTTGAAATGCTTTGATATCGGCCAGAATATTTTCACACACGGTCGCACTGCCGTGCCCGTGAGCCGCCCTGATTGCCGCTTTTAAGCGCTGCAGGCCGTACTGCTCGCCGTTGCCATTGACGGTTTCGCGTATCCCGTCGGTTACCGCCACGAGCATACCACCCTCAGGAATCTTCGTGGTATCTGCGCCGTACGCCCAATCTGCATCGACGCCCAACGGAATCCCTTCACCTTCTAACTGTGAAAACGTGTCATTTTTCGGGTCATAAATCAGCGCCGGCTCATGTCCTGCCGAGATCCATGTGATTTCAGGTGTCGAGGGGTGGATATGCAGATACAGCAGCGTCAAAAAACGCCCACCGCCGGCATCTTCGGCAAGGCGCTCATTAACCGCGTTCATCATGGACGCCGCATCACTAAACTGACCGGCCGCGGCGCGAAGCGCTGCGCGCGCACTGGTCATCAGCAAAGCCGCACCCAATCCATGCCCGGTAATGTCGCCAATTGCGACCCCAAGGCCCCGCGCACCATCGGCACCAAGCGGGATATAATCCTGATAATCGCCCCCGGTTTCGTCGCAATACACAGTCTCGCCTGCAAGATCAAAACCTGCAATGGTCGGCGCCGAATCCGGAATCAGATGCTGTTGGATCTCGCGGGCCGCGTCCAATTCACGGCGCACACGCAATTGTTCTTCTAACGACGGCACCATGTTGTTGAAGTCGCGCCCCAAATCTCCCAATTCGTCGGCAGATGGATTGACGACACGGACCGAAAAATCCCCCGCCGCCAACTTTGCCGCAGCTTGGTGGAGTTGCAAAATAGGCCGGGTCATCGTACGCGCGGCAAACAGCCCAAGCCCAGCCGCCAACAAAGCGGCCAATAGCGAGAACGCAATCGCATTACGCGCTTGCGCTTCGTATGCATTCTTGACGGTTTGCTCGGCGGTCGCATGCGCTTGATCAATAATGGCTTGCGGAAACACGGTAGCAATGTTCCAAGCCGAATCAGCCGCCCGCCCAACCGGGCCGAACGCCCAAACCTCGGGCACACCGAGCCGAGTGACGAATTCCACGCCCGGCACACCGGTACGAAGATCACTAACGACCTTGAGCCATCCGTCATCGCCATCCAAGAAAAACGGTATTGGCGCCGGAGCTGATGTCCATGCTGTTGCCCCAGGCTTCAGTGTAGCCACTTCGTGAGGCAGCAGTTGTGGGGCATCGTCGGGGATGCTGATCAAGTACGCCGTGGCTTCGGGCGGCATCCGGGTTGAGTCCAACGCCGAAGCCAGGGCATCGCGAAGATGAACGCTAAAACGCACCACACCGGCGCGCCGGTCATCGGCAAAGGTAATCGGCGCAGCAACGATGGAGACGCCTGGGGCCGCGCTTGCCACTTCGGTGAACAGCGCACTTTCTCCGCTCAGCATCGTTTCTAGATACCAATTCTGTTCGCGAGGATCACGCCCGGCGTCATCGTCCGATACGCCAATTGGATAAGATAACGTGGCCCCGTCTTCCAGCACGATGGCCATATCCCGGATCAGCGGCACGTTGCGCGCATACACGGTCCGGGCGACCTCGTTGATACCGTTCAGCTTGGACAACATGCCGGCCAGATCATCGCGGGTCGCATCGGCTGCGATGCGCACGCCGATGCGGTCCAGATCGCTTGTTGTCTTACCCGTATCTAAAAGCTTGAACGTTTGATCATCCCAGGCACGTTCAGTGGTCTGTTCCGGCGCCGCCAAGCGCGCCGCCACGTCACCGGCGATGAACACGGCATCACGACGCAGGTCGCGCGCCGTCTGGGCCAGCGCAATGGCGCCGCCTTCAGTCGCACGTCGAAGATTTTGTATAAGACGCTGGGTTAGCAATGTTTTGCCTTGCTGCGCCATCTCGCGCCCGAACTCAGCCGTCGACGCCAAATAGACAACCGATGCCGCACCCAAAGGCAGCACTGCCAGGACAACAAACCAAACCGCGAGTTTTGGGCCGAATTTCATACCACGTTATTTACGGCGAAATCGCCCGGATGTCGACGCTAAGCCTCTTTGGCGCCGCTTTCCGTCACCACCACAACTTTGCCAGTGGATTTACGTTGCAAGATGGTCGACATGGCCTCGCCGATTTCGTCCATCCCAAACACATGCGAGACATGCGGCTTAATCTTACCGGCTTTAAACCACGCCAGCAGTTCAGCAAACGACTCGTTCACGAGCGTCGGGTCGAGCTTGCGGTGCGCACCCCAATAATACCCGATGATGGTGAGATTCTTGACCAGCAAAATGTTCGCCGGTATCTGCGGCACCGTGCCGCTGGCAAAGCCGACGACCAATATCCGCCCAAGCTGCACCGTCGCGCGAAGGCTCGCATCAAACGCCGAGCCGCCGACCGGGTCATACACCGCATCGGCGCCGCGCCCATCGGTCAATGCCTTGACGCGCTCGCGGATATCTTCGGTGCGATAATCGATCAACGCATCTGCGCCGTAACGCTCGGCGACGGCAAGCTTGTCCGGGCCGCCTGCTGTTGCAATCACCTTTGCGCCCAAAGCCTTGCCGATCTCGACCGCCGTTAGGCCAACGCCGCCGGCAGCGCCATGCACCAAAAGCGTTTCACCCGCCTGTAATTTCAATTTGTGCTTAAGGCCGATATGCGATGTGCCATAGACAATCGGAAATCCCGCCGCTTCAACGAACGTCATGCTGTCTGGAATAACATAGGTGTCAGACGCACGCGCGACCGCGTCTTCAGCGAATCCGCCATAGTCCACGCACGCCATCACGCGGTCACCGACCGCGAAGCCAGCAACGTCGCTCGAGACTTCGCTGATGAAGCCGGCGACTTCCAAGCCTGGCGCAAACGGCAGCTGCGGTTTTACCTGGTACTTGCCGGCCGCCATTAACGTGTCTGCGAAGTTCACACCCGCCGCCCGCACCGCAATGCGCACATAGCCCGCCGGCAAATCCGGCGACGGCAGATCACCGATCTGCAACGCATCGGGACCTTCGAATTTCGAACAAACCACGGCGCGCATGTCGGCTCCTCCTTGAAATTAGTGTGTCGGTCTGGAATTCTGCACACTCACTCCTGGAAGACAAAACGAATTCCAGGTAATGACTATTTTCAGCACCGCTCAGGAGAACATAGATGCGTGGTTATTTCGGTATCGGCGCCGAAGGCATTTCCAAAGAAATGAATGTCGGCAACTTATTCCGAACCGCGCACGCGTTCGACGCAAGTTTCGTGTTTACGCTTGGTGCCAATTATTCCAAGCGGATCGGCGGTCGCGCAGACACATCCGATGCACTCGGGCACATGCCGTTTTATGAATTTCCCGACATGGACTCAATGTCGTTGCCGAAGGGGTGTAAAGTCGTCGGCATCGAATTGCTGGATGAAAGCATTGAGTTGCCGAGTTTCCACCACCCAGCCCAAGCTGCCTATATTTTGGGACCGGAACGCGGCGAGCTATCGCCGGGCCTGGTCGAAAAGTGCGACCATGTCTTGAAAATTCCGACCAAGTTCTGCGTTAACGTCGGCATTGCCGGTGCCATCGTCATGTATGATCGCATTCTATCGATGGGCCGCTTTGCGCCACGCCCGACACGACCGGGTGGGCCGGACACACCGCACGTTCGCGCGCGCCACGGCGGGCCAAAATTCCGTACCGAAGCGGAAAAATTTCGCGCGCGACCGCCGCTAAATTATAACGACTGAGAATCGGCGTCAGAGTCGGGGCGCGCCGGAAACAAGACCGTCACGATGGTGCCTTTCCCGGGCTCACTCTCAAGGCGGACCGTACCGCCGTTCGCTTCGGCGAGACTTGTCACAATCGACAGACCAAGCCCCACGCCTTCGCGTGCATTGTATGGGCTATTGGTGGCTTGGCCGAACGGTTGCATGACCTTGTCAATATTTTCCAGTGCAATACCGATGCCGGTATCTTCAACGGCCATCGACACCGTACCGTTTTGGTCGCGGGCCATGCGGACGGTGATGGTGCCGCCAGTGCGCGTGAATTTCACTGCGTTCGACAACAGGTTCAAAAGAATTTGCTGCATTGAGCGGGAATCACCTAAAAATTCATAATCTCCCAACAGCGAGACAAATTTAAGAGATATACCAGATTCTTCGGCGCGCTTACGGACAAAGTCCATGGATTGCTGCGCGATCGCTTCAAGGTCTAACGGGGCCGTGTCCAACTCGCGCTGGCCACCCTGCAACGCGGTCAGTGACAGAATGTCCTCGACCAACTGCAATTGAATTTTGCCCGCTTCTTCGATGGTCTTCGCGTACTCGTGATAATGCGGATTGCCGAGTTTACCGAACACTTCTGAAGCCAACATTTGTGCATAGCCGATCACCGCATTAAGCGGCGTGCGCAATTCGTGGCTCATCTGCGCCAAAAACGCCGACTTTGCTTCACTTTCAGCGCTGGCCTTGCGCGCCGTTTCCACCAAAACGGCGTTCATCGAACTCAACTGCTCCGTTCGCTCCTGGACGTCATCTTCGAGGGCACTGCGGATTTTAATCACCCGGTCTAACGTAAACGTCAGCGCCAAGATCATCAGTACGCCCATTACACCCAAAACCATATAACGGTCGTCAAAAAAGGATAATGTGTCTCCGGTCCTTGGAAAAAATTCGAGCGCCCAGACCCGATTGCCAAGGACCAGATGATTAATGATCGACGCCTCAAGTTCGCTGGGCACACCCGGGCTCGAAAAAATCACGGTCTGTTCCGTATCAGTGACATCTGTGACACGTGCCCAAAATTGAATGGGTCCCGTGAATTTCGTCATCAAAGTGTCGATGGCGATATACGGAGAATAACTGGCCGCGATAAAAAGAGTGCGGTCTGCATTCGCGTCTTTATAATTTCGAAGGCCCATGTTCCCGCCGCTTTTAACACCGACGATAAACAACACGCTCAACAGGTCTCGCCCCGTGTCTTGCGACAAACGGATAGGCGAAGTCATATGCGCTTGCGACGACGTGAGTGATGCTTGCGCGGCGCGCCATCGGTCCGGACTGCTGGCAATATCGAACCCAACAATGTCTATTCGGCTTTCCGCCGATTCCACATAAATCACCGGCGCATGAATATCGCGATGAGGGTCTATGGTTATTTTTGTTTCCGGATACCCCAAAATCTCTCGGATTTTGCGGCGAGTTTTCAACTCTGCCAAAAATTTCGGCACCTCATCGCGTTTGAGCATCGGTATCGCCCCGATGGCGCGCAATTGACTAAGTTGCGATAAAATACCTGCACGATTGATGAACCGTGCATATTCCCGCTCATCGACAACGGTACTGGACTCAAACAGGGCTGCGACCGCTTGGGTGCGATCAATCATGGTGCGGACTTCGTTTTCGACACGATCCGTAAACGACGATGACGCAGCAAATAGCGCGCTGTCGCGTTCATTATCGGCGACACTCCGCAACTCGATCATAAATTCAATCAAGATGACGATCGCTACACAGGCAACGCCATATAGGATTAGACGGATGAATCCGACCCGCACGTTCTTCCCCTCAAAGCACGGCCATTATAATGATCTTTGGTGACCTTATTTTTTGACTCTAAGGATATAGTGTCGCTGAATTATACTGGCGCAGCAACGCGGATCGTGCCGGCCTCGGTTCCTGCGGCATTAACGATCTGAGGACTTATATGCGCTTGCAATTTTTTGCGCCTGGCATCGTTAAACACACCGACTTGTTCAAGCAGCCACGCCATGGCCACATCGCCAGCGCGCTTTTCGCCGTCTTCGGTCTTGAGCGCGATGCCGATCTTGTGCTTACGCAAAATCGCCACATGCACGCCTTCGGCCCCGCCTTTGGTGGCAATCTCGCCGCCAAAGGCCGTCATCACGTCGGTATCGAAGCGACCGCGCCCGGCGACTAAATAAGGATGGGTTGAGACCGCATCCAGCACGCGATCTGCCGCGGCCCCCCTGACTGCGCCTAAGCTGTGCGGGTCCGCCATCCGCTGTGCTGCCCGCACCAAGGCGCGCAGCGTCATCCCATAAACCGGAATGCCGCATCCATCGATTCCGCGCCCCGTGCCAGCCAAGTCTTCACCGCCAAGATCGGTCAAAATATCATAGAGCCGCTTTTGTACTGGGTGATCCGGATCAAGATAGCCCTGGGTGGTCTCGCCCAAGGTCAAGGCCGTCGCCAAAAAGCCAGCGTGCTTACCCGAGCAATTGTTGTGCAGGCGGGTTGGCGCGATACCTTGCCTAATCAGCGCATGTGCCGCTTCCATATCATAAGGCAGATGCGCCCCGCAGCCGAGTGCATCCGCACCCAACCCAAGCCGTTTTAAGAAAGCCGCAACCCCGTCAACGTGTTCCGAGGCGCCTGAATGCGACGCGCTGGCCAGCGCCGTTTCCGGCCCCGTGACCGCGAACTTGTCGGCAGCACCACTTTCGATCAACGGCAAAGCCTGCATGAACTTAATAGCCGAGCGAGGATAGAACATCAGATCAGGCGCCCCCCAGACCGCCCGCACACCGTCAGCATCCGCAATCATTGCATGCACGCGATGGCGGCTTTCGACCATAGTGCCGCGGGTGACTTCACAAATCAGCGGATCGTTCGACATCAGTTTCTCCAAAATAAGACGCACGCCCGATCAATCATCGGGTATGATAAGACGCCCTTGCGAGCTTATACGCGGGTGCCGCAGCGGCGATCAGGCCTTGCGGAACGGATAGGGTCCGGTATATCACGAACTACATGAAAACACATATCAACATCGCACGATTTTGCACCGCGACCGCCGCGATGGCGATAACGCTGATTGCCGCTTCGCCGGCGCACGCCAACTTCCTGGGGAAGTTCGGTGATTGGGAAGCACACGCGCGTTCGGATGGCGGCACCAAGGTCTGCTACGCCGCCAGCGTGCCGCAGAAATCCGCCGGCGACTACACCAAGCGCGGCGATATCTTTTTGCTGGTCTCGCACCGCCCGGCAGACAAAATGTTCGGCTTTATCAGCTTGGAAGCCGGCTATTCGTATGATCCAAAGGCCAAAATTACCGCCAAAATCGGCAGCAATACGTTTTCGATGTTTGCCGACGGCGGTCTTGCCTTTGCCTACCAAGACAAGCCTTTCGTCGACGGGATGATCCGTGGGGCAGATATGGTGATCCAAGGCACATCAAGCCGCGGCACCTTGACGACCGACACGTTTTCGCTGACAGGCTTCACCGCAGCCTACAAAGCTGCGTCCAAAGCCTGCGGTGTGGAGTAACCCAAATGAGCAACGCAGCTGACAACTTAATGTCCTTGGACATCGTCCCCGTGCGCTGCCCGGTGTGCGGCGAAGCGCAAAATACCCTGGACGGCGCCACCGACCCTATGGCACCGGGCGCGCGGATCGGCTGCATGGTGTGCGGTCACGCCTTTGAGCCGGCCGAATATCTGCAATTGTCGATTGAGCGGCGTGCCGAGTTGGACAGCGCCGGCATCGACCCCAAAGCCCGCGCCAACTGACAGCCCATAACCCCGCCGCCTGCAACCTGACGATAAGGTTGGAAAAGCAAGCGGTCTGATGATACATACCCGCGCCATGAGCAACACCGCCAACATTCGCAACTTTGCCATCATCGCCCACATCGACCACGGCAAGTCGACGCTTGCTGATCGGTTGATTCAGGAATGCGGCGGCTTAACCAACCGCGAGATGAAAGAGCAAGTACTCGACAACATGGAGTTAGAGCGCGAGCGCGGCATTACCATCAAAGCGCAGTCGGTGCGCCTGAACTACACCGCCGAAGACGGCCAGGAATATGTGCTCAATCTGATCGACACCCCGGGCCACGTGGACTTTTCCTACGAAGTCAGCCGTTCCCTCGCCGCCTGTGAAGGCGCGTTACTGGTCGTTGACGCGACGCAGGGGGTCGAGGCGCAGACGCTCGCCAACGTGTATTTGGCGCTGGACAACGATCTTGAGATCATCCCGGTGCTGAACAAAGTCGACCTGCCCGCCGCCGAGCCCGACAAGGTCAAAGAACAAATCGAAGAAGTGATCGGCTTGGACGCGTCTGACGCGCTGATGATCTCGGCGAAAACCGGCTTCGGTGTGCCGTCTGTGCTAGAAGCGATCATCAAGCGGATGCCGCCGCCGGTCGGCAAAATCGAAGACCCGCTGAAAGCTTTGCTGGTCGACAGTTGGTACGACTCCTATCTCGGCGTCATGACTCTTGTCCGCGTCTATGACGGCGAACTCAAGCGCGGCATGAAAATCCGCATGATGCAGGAAGAACAAGTGCATCAGGTCGACCAAGTCGGCGTTTTCACGCCCAAACCGACCCGCGTCGACAGCCTGACGCCCGGCAGTGTCGGCTATTTCACTGCGGCCATCAAAGCGGTTTCCGATACCTCGGTCGGTGATACCATTACCGAAGACAAGCGCCGCACCGCCAAAGCGCTGACCGGCTTTAAGCCGTCGATCCCGGTGGTGTTTTGCGGTCTGTTCCCGGTCGATGCGTCCGATTACGAAGATCTGCGCGACGCGCTCGCCAAGCTACATCTGAACGACGCCAGCTTCCATTTTGAAGCCGAAAGCTCTGCGGCGCTCGGCTTTGGCTTCCGCTGCGGGTTCTTAGGCCTGCTGCACCTGGAAATCGTGCAAGAGCGGCTGGAACGGGAATTCGATCTGGATCTGATCACCACCAGCCCAAGCGTGGTCTACAAGGTCTATAAGACAAACGGCAACATGGTCGAATTGCACAACCCGGTCGACATGCCCGACACCGTCCACATCGATTACGTCGAAGAGCCGTGGATCCGGGCGTCGGTGTTGGTGCCGGATGAATATCTGGGCTCGGTACTGGCGCTGTGCGAAGAACGTCGCGGCATCCAAGAAGAGCTGACCTACGTCGGCTCCCGCGCCATGGTGGTCTACAAACTGCCCTTGAACGAGGTCGTGTTCGATTTTTACGACCGATTGAAATCGGTGTCACGCGGCTATGCCAGCTTCGATTACGAAGTCACCGGCTACGCCGAAAGCGATCTGGTCAAAGTTTCGATCATGGTGAATGCCGAGCCGGTCGACGCGCTGGCGTTCATCGCGCACCGCAGCCACGCCGAAGGGCGCGGTCGGCAAGTTTGCGAAAAACTAAAAGACCTGATTCCGCGGCAACTGTTCAAGATCGCCATTCAGGCTGCCATCGGCGGCAAGGTAATCGCGCGGGAAACCGTCGGCGCCATGCGTAAAGACGTCACCGCCAAATGCTACGGCGGCGACATCACGCGTAAAAAGAAGCTGCTGGAAAAGCAGAAAAAGGGCAAAAAACGCATGCGCCAGATCGGCAACGTGGAAATCCCGCAGTCGGCGTTCTTGGCAGCGCTTAAGACGGGCAGCGATTAACCTCCCCTACGTGTGCAATCTTGAAAAATCTAATGCTTTGACGGTCGGACGAATTCCGGCACCGGGTGGTTGGCGAGATCGTCGTCTTCGTCATAATCCCGGCCGTCGATGAGATCAATCAGGTCATGGGTCGGCAGGCGGTCGTCGATGTCGGTGTCTTCACCGCTGTCGCGCGCCCACTGTCGCGCCTCGCGGGCGAGGTCGTCGTAAAAGAACAATGAGACTTCGTGTTCGTGCAGTTCTTCTTCGGCCTCCGGCGACAAGTCCCGACCGGGGCGGCAGGCCCAGGCCAAGGCGACACCCGGCAGGCCGAGCAACAGCCACGCCGGCAGTGTGAGCACACTCGAAATCACCGGGTCCCAGAGCCAAGGTGCGATGGCGACGATCTGCACTTCAGACAGCAAGAACGCGCCGGGCCACAGCGCGCGCCAAAGCTCGGCGGACGACAAAACCCAGCCGCTGCCGCCGGGCAGCGTGCGCGCAATGGTTTCCGCCGCCGCTGCAGCGAACGCGGCCAACAACAAAATCCAACTTGTAAAAAAGGCAAAACGCATCCGGCTATCATCACGTTGAATGGTTAAGAAGTCATTTACCATAGGCGCTACTTTAGGCCTGTCCGCCCGGCACTCAATACGTGATGCAAAAAACACCAATCATACTTGCTACGGCGCCCCGGCTCGGCTAGGTTCCGCCCGGTTCCAGGAGGGGTGGCCGAGTGGCTGAAGGCGCACGCTTGGAAAGCGTGTATGCGGGAAACCGTATCGAGGGTTCGAATCCCTCTCCCTCCGCCATTACGCTCGATCCCCCAGTGATTCCAAGTATGGGGTCAGCCGAACTAGCATTACGACCTTCAACCAAACAGTGATTGGCAGAAGAACGACCCTCGTCTAAATTCGCCGAATGGGTTATTGCGTATTCATGCTTCGTCCAGATTCGGTCTACGACGACAGTCCGGCAGAGCAATACCAGTTTCCAAAACAGTATCTCGCCCGGGCGCGGGGTGCGACCGGCGACTGGATCGTTTATTTAGAACCGAAGAAAGTTCTCAATTCGCGCGGCTATTTTGCTATCGCGCGCATTCAGAAGATCATTCCTGACCCAAAAGCACCTGGCATGTTCCTCGCGGTGATTGAGCCGGGAAGCTATCTCGACTTTGCCCGCCCGGTTCCATTCAGTGATCGAAATGGGCCGATCGAACTCGGGTTGCTTAATGAACACAACCGACTGTCGGGTCGCACCCAATCCGCCGTCAGGCCGATCTCGCCAGCGGACTTTCTGCATATCCTTGAAAAGGGACTCGACGAGACTGGGCAGATACCGCCGCGCCTGAACCCTGCCGAACACATGCCAGGATTTTCTGAAGATCAAGCAATATACACCCCTGAAACAGGACGGCAGCGTCTCCAGCAGATGACGAGCCGCGTCATACGCGACAGGGTATTTAGACGAGTCGTGCTTCGCGCTTATGACGAACGCTGCGCTGTCACAGGCCATAAGTTCATCAACGGCGGTGGACGAGCCGAGGTCGATGCAGCACATATCCGACCGGTGCAACACAATGGCCCCGATATCATAAACAACGGCATCGCCCTGTCCGGCACAGCTCACTGGATGTTCGATCGCGGTCTCATTAGTTTGTCAGACAACTTTGAAATACTTATCTCTCGACAGGTCAACGATACCGACAGTGTGAGAGCCTTCGTAAACAAAAATGGCCGCGCAATCCTGCCGGCACATCCCGCAGACCGGCCTCATCCGCACTTTCTTGGATGGCACCGCGACAACTGCTTCAAGGCTTAAACGAAAACGAGCACAGTTGGTTCTTCATGGTGACCCTCGCGACAGGTCAATCGTGATTACCTGCTCCGCCATAAAAAATCATATCAAGGCTTCGTGACCGGCGCACCGGTTGCCGGATCAACCGTACAATACAGAAACTTTTTCTCCTTCCATGCACCAAATCCGCCTTTCATATGGGCGAGTGGTGACAAAATGCGGAAAGTTTGCTGGTTTGATGCTTATGGTTCCTTCACAATCGGTAGCTTAAAAGGATCAACCATGACAATTCGCGTCGGTATCATCGGACTTGGCATCATGGGGCAGCGCATGTTGAGCAACATGGCGTTGCATGATGCGTTTGATGTCGTTGCCGTGTTTGATCCGCATCAAACGGTGCCGGACCTTCCTTATGCAGAGTCCGCCGAAAGCTTAATCGCGCATCCCGATGTCGACCTCGTCTACATCGCGTGTCCGCCCGAGCATCATGCGGGCTATGCGATCGCGGCGGCAGAGGCCGGCAAGCCGGTGTTTTGTGAGAAGCCGCTCGGTGTCGATGTCGCGCAATCGCAGAAACTGGTCGAGACCATCGAGGGCATGGGCGCCCGAAACGCGGTGA
>TARA_R110002095_G_scaffold139707_1_pt1 | contig 17600 bp, 16 predicted proteins | sample TARA_R110002095 | Tara Oceans TARA_R110002095 (sample SAMEA4397255) | marine metagenome | biome: Polar Biome; feature: [SRF] surface water layer (ENVO:00010504); material: water (ENVO:00002006), including particulate matter (ENVO:01000060) such as... | depth 5 m | reverse complement strand
GCTGTAAAGGGTCGGTTACTGGTTGCGGCAAGCGTTGCGCGCAATCGGCGAGAAAGTCGACGAGTGTGGCCAGATGCGCTTCAGCCTCATTACGGAATATCTCCAGCAACTGCGGATCTAGCACATCTTCATCTGCTTCTTCTTGGGCCGGATGGTCTTGTGCGACGCCGCCTTGCGGGTCAGGCTCTGGCACCTGACCTCGGGCCAAGGCGTGAGCGTTTGCGGCCAGCAGGTCGACGTCGTCGCGTTGGCGTTGGGCCTTGGCTGCAAACTCTTCGACTAGCGCCGGCATCAACGCCACCACATCTCTCACCAGCTTTTTGACTGGCTCGCCAGCTTCAATGCTGCGATCCAGAACCCGGTTGAGCAGGTTTTCGACAGACCAGGCAAGTTCTCCAATGACCAAAGCACGGACCATTCGCCCGCTGCCCTTGAGGGTATGGAAGGCACGCCGCACCTCGCCGAGCGCCTCCTTGTCCATGGGATCTTCACACCAGCGCGGCAGGTAATCACTGATGGTTTCGAGAACCTCGGCAGCCTCCTCGATGAACACCTCCAGCAAGTCATCATCAACTGCCTCTTCACCCTCAGGAGGCGGCAGAAGGCTTGGCGGAACATCCCGTGCAGGGGGATTGACGGAAGCAACAGGTGTTGCCAATACGTCCGCCACGGTCATGACCGGCTCGTCGTTAGCCGACTGAATCACCGGGTCGGGCAACAAGACTTCGGGCATATCGAGTGCCGTCATCTCCGCTTCGCACCAATCGACTTCGTAGCCGATCTCGTCATCGGCAGGCTGACCTTGGGAATCGCTCAACGTCTCGACAGTCTCAGTGCTAATCGCCTGCGAGGGCTCTGCCTCGGTCAGCTCGGCATCCTCTCCCGACCAGTCGAACGCTTCAACCTCAACGACATCGGCGACGTTCAACTCTTCGTCGTGGATCAGATCGACATTGGTCTGCGAGTCGAACCCGATCTGCGCAGGGTCTGACCAAAGCGAGCTCGCGTCCTGAGTCTCAGGGGTACTTATAGACTCTGATGCCGGTTCGAGAGAGAGCACTTCGATTTCATCGAGCGGATCTGACAGCTCGAAACTCGTCTCCGAGTCCGTTTGTTCAAACTGACTTGGAGCCTGCACGCTGAGCGGATAGCCCAACGCCTGCAAACTCTCTTCAGCCACATCGAGAATCAGGTCACCCTGTGAGCCGCAGTCTTCACTGAGGCGCTCCAGGTAGTATTCGACGCTGGTGATTGCATCAGCAAGCGTATCCAGGCTTTGCCAATCAGGGATTGCCTGTTTAGCTAGCAGCTGTTCTTGGATGTACTGGTTACAGGCATCCAGCAAGGCCGCGGCGCGGGCAAGGGGAACCATTGCAAGTCCGCCGCGGGATTGGGTCAGCAACTCCGGAACACGCGCCAGGTGTTGATGATTCCATTGGGAGGCAATGAACTCGATGATGGCGTCTTTCGCCTGCTCCAGCCCCGTACGCGCCTCGCGGATAACCAGGCGATGGATCTGCCCGACATCGGTGGTTGGGAGGTGACTGTCCTCGCCAATATGCTCAGCTGAAGTGCCGCCCACCATGCCGGCGAGCGTCGCTTCGACGTACAGCAGCGCGCCTGCGACATCCATCAGAGCTGCGTCGTCAGGCTGCTGGCGCCCATTCGCCAAACCTTCGACCAGGCTGATCTGGTCCAGAATGATCCGCCGTGGTTGACCGAAACCGAGCACAGCGAGCGTATCGGCTATCTGCTTGAGCGGCGACTGTAGCGCTCCGAGATCCGTGAGGCCCGTACGATCGCTGCGTACGAACAGATCCAAGCTGTCCTTTACCCGAACCAGCTCCTCGCACAATGCAGCCACCACCGAGCGCATGGCGCCGCGGTCCGGTCCAGCAAGCTGGGCCCGCTCTTCGTCGACCAGCGTGCTATCGGGTAGCGCATCATCCAGGCTGTACTCAGCCTTCAACGCCTGGATTCGCGGACTCTGGGCCGGCGCCTTGGCTATATAGAACAGAAGATTTTTGGTCAGCTCGTCAGGAGCTGCCTGATTGATGCCCTCAGCGCCCTCCGCGACCAGACGCTTGAGCTCTCTGTCTACCTGACGTAACAGGTTTCGAACCGTGGTGCCGTTAGCGACAGCGCCGCTGGCGAGCCCCTCCACCACACCGGATGCGATCTGCCATAGCGCGCCCAGGGGCGCATCCTTACAGAGCATTTCCAGGCGCGCAAAGACACGTGCCATGTAGCTTAAATTGGTGGATAGATCCTGGTTACGAATGACCCCGACCAACGCGACCTGCAACATCTGCCGTAGTTTTCGAAGCAGCGTTGGCAAATCCTCGGTCTGTCGCTGCGCCAAAAATTCGCCCGAAAGCGCCGGCGCTCGCACGGACATGTCTGGCGAAAACAGGCTGGTTTCTGACAACAGCTTCTCGCCACGTGCCGCTCGAAGATCGTTGAGCAGCGGCAGGACCACCATGGGTAGATCGCGCCGAGCACTCTGGATACGATCCAGATAAACCGGCATCTGAAGAATCGCCTGCATGAGCACTTCAAGCGCTTCGGTCTGGCTGGCGACGCTTTCATCCAATAGCGCACGAGCTAACTGCTCCATTTCTTCGGCAAGCAGTGCAGCGCCATAGAACTCAACCATCTGCAAGGTGCCATGCACCTGATGTACATAGGTCAGACAGAAGCGCATCCGCGTCGAGTCTTGCGGGTTTTCGACGAACGCTTCCAAGGCCTGCCGTGCCTGCTTCAGCGTTTCGGCAATCTCGCCTTTCACCCACTCCAGGGCGACATAATCGTGCCGATCACCCATAGCGACTCCGCTCATAAACATTTCCGGGTAAAGGCCAGAACCTGACTATCAGCCACCGGAACCAGCTCCGGGTGCTGCCAACCGACCACCTCACCCGCGCCAATAACCAGCAACCCTCCCGGCGCCAGGCGCTCGGCAAGACGATTGAGGATTTCGCGGCGGCGCCAGCGACGGAAGTAGATCAACAGGTTCTGACAAAAAATGACGTCCACATCGGACATTGGTGCACCGGCCAGCTCCAGCACGTTAAGTCGGGCAAAGCACACCCTCGCTGCCAGACTGGGTACCACCTGAAAACGATCACCCGCCAGTGGTTGGAAATACCGCTCGCGTAGGTCGGGGTCCAGATGTTCGAGTCGACGTAGACCATAGAGGCCCTCACGTGAACGGCTCAACGCACTGAGACTGATATCGCTTCCTATCACACCAAACTGTGTTTCGCCGTCGGTGCACTTAAGCGCCTCAGCTGCACAAATCGCCAACGAGTAGGTTTCCTCGCCGCTTGCACAACCAACGCTCCACAGCGACCAGGGCCGAGCAGCATTCCGCGACTCCACACGCTGCTGTATGTAATCGGAAAGCATTGCAAACGACGGCGGATGACGAAAAAAACGGGTCTCTTGTACAGTCAGACTGTCCATCAGGGTGGACCATTCAACAGCCCCTCTAGGACCGTCGGTGACCTGGCGGTAGTAACTCGCATAATCCTGCGCCCCGACTTCGCGCATGCGGCGGCTCAGATTGGTCTGGAGAAAGATCCGTCGTTGCTCGGTCACAACCAGGCCAGAACGTTCCTCGAGCAGGGTCTGCCAGTCATTGAATTCCGCTGCCGACATATCAGCCAAGGGTCTCAGTGACCAATCAACACCTGGCTGCATACCCTGCCCCTTATCCATGAAATTCCACAGCGGCCCGTTTCAGGCCGCCGCGCTCTCAAATCAGGCCTGATCCTGCGTTTCCGGCAGAGTAAAGCCGGATACCGAATGCCGCATCTCATTGGCCATCTTGGCTAGGTTACCGATGCTCTTCGCGGTAGCTGTGGTACCGGAAGATGTTTGCGAGGTAATTTCCTGAATGACGTTCATGGTGTTGGAAATATGACCAGCCGACGACGCCTGTTGGCGAGCCGCGTTGGAAATGTTCTGGATGAGCGCCGCAAGGCTCTTGGATACCTTTTCGATTTCCTCCAGAGCGACCCCTGCGTCCTGGGCCAGGCGGGCACCTCGAACCACTTCGGACGTGGTCTGCTCCATCGAGATAACCGCTTCGTTCGTGTCTGTCTGAATGGTCTTAACCAGCGCTTCGATCTGCTTTGTTGCAGCAGAGGAACGCTCCGCAAGACGCTGTACTTCGTCCGCAACGACCGCAAAGCCTCGACCGGCGTCGCCGGCCATGGAGGCCTGAATCGCGGCGTTCAGTGCGAGGATGTTGGTCTGGTCGGCGATGTCGTTAATCAGGCTGACGATATCGCCGATCTCCTGCGAGGACTCGCCGAGACGTTTGATTCGCTTAGAAGTGTCTTGAATCTGCTCCCGGATGTTATCCATACCGGTAATGGTGTTATGCACCACCTCGTTGCCCTTGTTTGCGATCGCTACCGACCGCTCGGCTACTGCCGAGGATTCGGCGGCGTTAGCCGATACCTGGTCAATCGACACGGCCATTTCATTGATCGCTGCGGACGCACCAGCAATTTCCTGAGCCTGGTGCTCGGATGCTTCGGCCAGATGCATTGCGGTTGCCTGGGTTTCCTGGGCCGCACCGGACACCTGTACGGCGGTCTGGTTGATCGTTTCAACCAGGTCGCGCAACTGGTCAATGGAGTAGTTGATCGAGTCAGCGATAGCACCAGTGAAGTCTTCGGTAACAGTGGCGGCTACCGTCAGGTCACCGTCAGCCAGGTCGCCGATTTCGTCAAGCAGACGCAAAATCGCTGTCTGGTTACGCTCGTTCTTTTCCGCGGTTTCGCTCAACCGACGACGCGTAACCTGAACCATGACCATGCCGATCAGCAGAATCGAAGCCAGTGCCAATGCACCAAGGACATAGCCAGCGAGGGTATTGACGTAACGGGCTTCGGCACGACTTTGAAGCCCCTGGGTCAGCTCGGACGTTTTGTCGAGCAGTGTCTGCGAAACCTCGAAGATGCTGTTCGATGACTCACGTACCTGGAACAGTTCCGGTGAGGTTTCCAGAATCTCGTCTACCGATCCGGAAACGAACTGGAACAACTCTGAAATGGCGGCCAACCGATCCAATGCTTCGACGTCGCTGACCCGGGTAATGCCCATGGCCTCGTTGCCTTCCAGCATGGCGCTGAGCACGCGACCGAACAGGCTGGCGTCGCGACCAAACATGTCTGCGGCCTGCACAGAGTCCTGATCACCGGAAAGCACCTTGTTGACCGACCCCAGGATACGTTCCGCGAGCAGCGATTGACGCTGGGCCACGGAAACCTGAGCGGCTGGAGCGCCACTTTCCAAAAGGATGTCCACGACCTCCTCATACTCAACCTGCAGCTGAGGGATCGTTTCGGCGAGGGTGGCTGCCACCTGATGCAAGGACAGTACTGTTTGTTCGCTGGCAAGGATCGCGTCGGTGTTCTGCCGCAGCGTATCCCAATCCTGCTGCACTGCTGCCACTTCGGATTGCAGCGCTTCAGGTACCGCAGGCAATCCGATGCGATCATCGCCAACCGAGAGGTAACTCCAACGCTCGCTAAAGTCGTTGCGAGCATCTTTCAGCGAGTCGAATGCCTCGGGGGTACCGGTGGCCGCCTCAACCGCGTTCTTCGCGATGCGCTGGGAGAGAACTCGCAGCTCACCTGCGTGTCCAACGTATTCGTTATCGTAGTCGGCCTGTGTATTGATGTACGCGAAGTTCACGAACAGCAACACCATCGAGACGATCAGAAGGATAAACAGGCCGGCGATCAACGTATTGCTACGTACCCCTGCCAGCAATGCATTCGCGTTCATTTTTTTCATTTTTCCGGCCCCCGCCTGGACCACCTGTACGTTTCCTTCCAAGAACCAAAAGGCCGGCATCAGCCGACCCCACCTAAATCAATACGCCACGTCCAGAAATTTCTGATGCGCAGCAAGCGCGTGCGGACTGAAAACCAGCCAGGGCTGCTCGCGCTGAAAGACACCGTGAATGAATGGCTGAATCGAGGCTTCGACAGGAGGCAACTGTTCGGAGAATGCATCTACCGGAAAATGCTGCATGCCGAACACTTCATCGACCGTCAGTCCCGCGAACACTTCCTGGTGGTCCACCACCAACACACGCCGCTGCTTGCGTAAAGGCGACAACTCGAGCCCTAGGTAGCCGCACAGGTCCATAACCGGCAAAAGCCTGCCACGGACGTTGGCCACTCCCTTTACCCACGCCTTCACACCGGGAAGCAGGGTATAACGCGGCTCATGGAGTATTTCGCCAACCTCTCCCATAGGCGCAACGAACAGTCGGCCTCCCATTCGGAAACCGATACCAGCCCATGTCTGGACAGCTTCTTGCTGCGACGGCAATCCGGCAGCCGAGGCCCTGCAACGGCTGTCGATATCCAGGAGTCGCTCAAAAGGCGTAGGCGTATCCGACATGCTGGTAACTTCCTTCGTCCGAATCCCGAAACCGCTAATCAACCGGTAAGTACGGCGCTCAGGGTCTTCAGCAATGTCGCTTCGTCCACCGGCTTGGTCAGGTAATCTTTGGCTCCCTGACGCTTGCCCCAGACCTTATCGGTTTCCTGGTCCTTGGTCGTCACAATGATCACTGGAATGTGACTGGTTTCAGCATCTTTGGTCAGTTGACGAGTCGCCTGAAAACCGTTCAGGCCGGGCATGACGATATCCATCAGCACCGCGTCTGGTTTCTCCTGGCGCGCAAGCGCTACGCCATCGGCGCCGTTTTCGGCCTTGAGAACGACGTGCCCGTGCTTCTCCAGCATGGCCGTCAGCTTGTACATTTCGGTCGGCGAGTCATCAACAATCAGAACGCGAGCCATGGTTTCTCCGTAGGAAAGGCTTCAGCGGCACAATGGGCCGGACTTCAGGATACTTGCTCTACCGGTGCAAAGTCAGGCACATGTGCTTTGATAGCACCGAGCAATTCTTCTTTGCTGAACGGCTTGGTGAGGTACTGGTCAGACCCCACAATCCGCCCCTTGGCCTTGTCAAACAAACCATCCTTTGAGGACAGCATGATCACCGGCGTGGACTTGAAAGAACTGTTGTTCTTGATCAGCGCGCAGGTCTGATAACCATCAAGCCTGGGCATCATGATATCGACGAAGATGATGCGCGGATGACTATCCGCAATTTTGGCAAGCGCATCGAAGCCATCCACCGCCGTGATCACATCACAACCTACTTTTTTCAGCAGCGTTTCGGCGGTGCGACGAATCGTTTTCGAATCGTCGATCACCATGACCTTCAAGCCCTCGGAGTGCTGTTCCATTTCGCCCTACCATCGCCTCGGTGAGTCGTAGTTTATCGTTATGTCAGTGCGCTGGAGGCCCTGTCATCGATGGGCTGCACCCAATCGCCGGACCTTTTTAGCACACTCCTTAAATGCAAGCTATCTGCCGCCGGAGCAGCGGGATTTTCCTTGACCCAGCGCACAACCGCCGCCAATCTGCGTCGGTATTTCAAGCCTCTGGCAGCGCTTGCCTGCCCCTCGTTGGAGACCACCACATGACTGTTCGCGTCGGGATCATCATGGACCCAATCGCGCAGATCGCATTCAAGAAAGACAGCTCCCTGGCCATGCTGCTGGCAGCCCAGGACCGCGGCTGGACGATCTACTACATGGAACAACGCGATCTCTACCAGCTTGCCGGCGAGGCGCGGGCCCGCATGCGCCCGATCCAGGTCTTCACCGACCCCCAGCGCTGGTACGAAACAGGGGAAGAAGTAGACAGCGCTCTTGCCGACCTCAATGTCATCCTGATGCGCAAGGATCCGCCCTTTAACAGCGAGTATGTCTACGCCACCTATCTGCTGGAGCTTGCTGAGCAGGCCGGCACACTGGTGGTAAATCGCCCGCAGAGTCTGCGCGACTGCAACGAGAAGTTCTTTGCCACCCAGTTTCCGCAATGCACCCCACCGACCCTTGTCAGCAGGCGGTCCGACATTCTGCGGGAGTTTGCTCGCGAGCAGCGTGACATCATTCTCAAACCGCTGGATGAAATGGGTGGCGCATCGATTTTCCGCCACCGCGAAGGCGACCCGAATCTTTCAGTGATCCTTGAGGTACTGACCGAGCATGGCGGCCGTCAGATTATGGCGCAGCGCTACATTCCGGCCATCACGGAAGGCGACAAACGCATCCTGATGATAGACGGCGAGCCGGTGCCCTACTGCCTGGCGCGCATACCCGCAGTAGGCGAAACCCGCGGCAATCTCGCCGCCGGGGGACGCGGCGTCGCGCAGCCACTTTCTGAGCGCGACAAGGAGATCGCCGCGATTGTGGGGCCGGAGCTGCGCAAACGCGGGCTGCTTTTTGTCGGCCTGGACGTGATTGGTGAGTTCCTCACCGAGATCAACATCACCAGCCCGACCTGCATCCGCGAGATTGACAGCGCCTTCGATACCCGCATCGGCGAGCGCCTGATGGACGCCATCGCAGCAAAACTGAGCGAATCCAACGTTTAGCCCAAATGCGGTTGGCGCAGTGCCAACCGCCTCTCTTTCAATTGCCTGCTTCGCTTCGGTCGACGCATCGCCGTAGCCACCCATCAAAGCTGCCGCCTGGTTCATAGACTTTTACAGTCACGCTGGGCAGACTGCGCGCACTTCAAGCCGACTGAAATGCGATGAACGCCGCTACACGCCAACCCTCTCTTGCCCCTACCGGAGTCCGTCCGGCAGACCGTCTCGGCTTTACGATATTTCTCGCAGCCGCGCTTCACGGTGCCCTGATTCTAGGGCTCGGCTTCACGCTCTCAGAACCAAAGCAGACCAGCAAATCGCTGGAAATCACTTTGTCCACGTTTAAGAGTGAAAACAAGCCAAAGGAAGCGGATTTCCTGGCTCAGGACAATCAGCAAGGCAGCGGCACGCTGGAGCACAAGGCCTCGCCAAAAACAACTGAGCAAGCGCCATTCCAGGACACCCAGGTAAGCAAGGTCTCGCCCGCTTCGTCGCCCCCGCCAAGCAACCCTAGCGAGGCGCCCAAGACAGCCGTAGCGACGCGCGCCCCGCAACCTGAAAAGACACCGGCCAAGCCACAAAAGAATAAGCCGCAGCCACAGGCGCAACCGGCTCCCGTCTATGACAGTTCGCAGCTCAGCGCAGAAATCGCCAGCCTCGAAGCCGAACTTGCCCAGCAGGTCGAGCAATATGCCAAGCGGCCTCGTGTCAGCCGCCAGAACAGCGCTGCCACCATGCGCGACATCAGTGCCTGGTACCGCGACGAATGGCGCAAGAAAGTCGAGCGCATCGGCAACCTGAACTATCCAGATGAGGCGCGCCGTCAACGCATCTACGGGAGTCTGCGAATGTTGGTCGTGGTTGACCGAAACGGCGCGGTACAGGAGCTCCGAGTACTCGAATCCTCAGGCCAGGCGATGCTAGACGAAGCCGCCATGCGCATCGTCAGACTTGCGGCGCCCTTTGCGCCTTTTGCCGGCGAGCTGGCGCAGAACTACGATCAGGTCGAAATCATCCGAACCTGGCGCTTCGAGCGCGGCGATCGCCTGTCAAGCCGCTGACAAGGGACGCGGGCGCCGCGTCGGATATGGCATTTGGTGCAGCCGCTTCACGGCTCTGGCCGCAACGCTTAAGCTAGCACCCATGAACGCGACCTCGCCCAGCTACCTCAAGCATCACTTTCTGATCGCCATGCCACATATGGCGGACCCCAACTTCGCCCAAACCTTGATCTATCTGGTTGAACACAACCGGGATGGCGCGATGGGGCTCATTGTCAACCGCCCGAGCGGATTGAACCTGGCCGACATACTTGAGCAGCTCCGCCCGGAGCAACCAGGAAATGCAAGCAGCCAGCACCTGACGATCTTTTCGGGCGGACCAGTACAGACCGATAGAGGCTTCGTGCTGCATGCTGCCGATGCGCAATTCCAGGCAACACTTGATCTGGGCCCGCTCGGTGTGACGACTTCCCAAGATGTGCTCTTCGCCATCGCCGACGGCTATGGCCCAAAACAGCAGTTTATTGCTCTCGGTTATGCGGGCTGGGAGGCTGGCCAGCTGGAAGCGGAGCTGGCGGAAAATGCCTGGCTGAGCTGCCCGGCGCAGCCTGAGATCCTTTTCGACCTGCCCTACGATCAGCGTTTGACGGCCGCTGCCGCATCGCTGGGTGTCGATCTCACGCTGCTCAGCAGCCAGGTCGGCCACGCATGAGTACGCTGCGACTACTGCTCGGCTTCGACTACGGCACCAAGCAGATCGGCGTCGCCGTCGGTCAGGCGGTGACCGGCCAGGCGCGAGAGCTCTGTGTGCTTAAGGCGCAAAACGGCGTACCTGATTGGACACAGATCGAAGCGCTGCTACGCGAGTGGCAACCGGATGCGCTGGTGGTCGGCCTGCCGCTAAACATGGACGGCAGTGGCAGCGAGATGAGCGCTCGTGCAGAAAAGTTCGCACGCCGCCTCAACGGTCGCTTCAACCTGCCAGTGCATACCCATGACGAGCGCCTCACCACATATGAAGCCAAAGGCGAGCGCCTGCGTGGCGGCCAGAACGGCGGTTACCGTGAACGCCCCGTCGATGCCCTCGCTGCGGCTCTTTTACTCGAAGGCTGGCTGAGTGCCCAGCAAACCGCCTGAAGCGGCCCCAGGAGAAATCATGACCCTGCCCAACCCCGACCAGTTGCTCCCAGAAATGGCTGCAACCCTGGATCAGCACCTCAAGAGCCGGAGCATAAGCGAGCCTCGTTTCATCGGCATCCGCACGGGTGGCGTCTGGGTCGCCCAGGCACTTCTTGAACAACGGGCCAAGAACGAAGCACTGGGGATACTGGACGTCTCGTTCTACCGCGACGACTTCACCCAAAACGGTCTGCATCCCCAGGTTCGCCCCTCGGAGCTACCATTCGAAATCGAAGGCCAGCATCTAATCCTGGTCGATGATGTGCTCATGAGCGGCCGCACCATTCGTGCAGCGCTGAACGAGCTGTTCGACTACGGCCGGCCAGCCAGCGTCAGCCTGGTGTGCCTGCTGGACCTCAATGCCCGCGAGCTGCCGATCAGGCCGGACGTGGTGGGTGCCACACTCTCACTGGCGCCCGAACAACGGGTAAAGCTCCTTGGCCCAAGCCCGCTAACGCTCGAACTCCAGACCCTCGCCTCCGCCAATTGAGACCCTCGCGATGACGCCTACCGACGCCAAGCGCCCGCTACAGCTGAACGATAATGGTCAGTTGCGCCATTTCCTCTCGCTGGATGGCCTGCCCCGTGCCCTGCTAACTGAAATCCTGGACACTGCCGATTCGTTCCTCGAGGTCGGCGCCAGAGCGGTAAAAAAGGTACCGCTGTTGCGAGGCAAAACCGTTTGCAACGTGTTCTTCGAAAATTCGACGCGAACGCGCACCACCTTCGAGCTGGCGGCCAAGCGGCTCTCGGCGGACGTCATCACCCTGAACGTCTCGACCTCCTCGACCAGCAAGGGCGAAACACTTACCGACACCCTGCGCAACCTCGAAGCGATGGCCGCCGACATGTTCGTAGTGCGCCACGCTGATTCGGGCGCCGCCCACTTCATCGCTGAACATGTGTGCCCGGATGTAGCGGTCATCAACGGTGGCGATGGGCGCCATGCGCATCCGACCCAAGGCATGCTCGACATGCTCACCATTCGCCGGCACAAGGGTGACTTCGAAAAACTCTCGGTGGCCATTGTCGGCGACATCCTGCATTCGCGCGTAGCCCGCTCCAATATGCTCGCGCTGAAAACACTGGGCTGTCCCGACATTCGTGTCATAGGCCCGAAGACGCTGCTTCCCGTTGGCCTGGAACAGTACGGCGTGAACGTCTACCACGACATGAACGAAGGCCTGCGTGACGTCGATGTGGTGATCATGCTGCGTCTACAACGCGAACGCATGCAGGGCGGCCTGCTGCCCAGCGAGGGCGAGTTCTATCGCCTCTATGGCCTGACCACCCAGCGCATGGCGCTGGCCAAACCGGACGCTATCGTCATGCACCCCGGCCCGATCAACCGCGGCGTCGAGATCGAATCGGCGGTGGCCGACGGTGCCCAGTCGGTCATCCTCAACCAGGTCACCTATGGCATCGCGATTCGTATGGCGGTGCTGTCCATGGCGATGAGCGGGCAGACCGCACAACGGCAACTCGAACAGGAATACGCGGCCGAGGAGCAGAACTGATGCCTACCCATATCCTCGGTGCTCGCCTGATCGACCCGGCCAATGGACGCGACGAAATCACTGATATTTACTGTCAGGACGGCAAAATCATCGCTCTCGGCCAGGCGCCTTCGGGATTCAGCGCGGCAAAGACCATTGATGCACGCGGCTTGATTGCTGCGCCCGGCCTGGTCGACCTATCGGTGGCACTTCGCGAACCGGGCTATAGCCGCAAAGGCAACATTGCCAGCGAAACGCTTGCGGCAACCGCTGGCGGTATCACCAGTCTGTGCTGCCCACCTCAGACCAAGCCGGTACTGGACACCGCAGCAGTTGCCGAACTGATCCTCGACCGTGCCCGCGAGTCCGGCCATGCCAAGGTTTTCCCGATCGGCGCACTGACGCGCAACCTGGCAGGCGAACAACTATCGGAATTGGTCGCCCTCCGAGACGCAGGCTGCGTCGCCTTTGGCAATGGCCTGGCCAATTTCACCAGCAACCGCAACCTGGGCCGAGCGCTGGAATACGCTGCAACATTCGACCTCACCGTTGTCATCCATTCTCAGGACAGCGACCTGTCCGAGGGTGGCCTGGCCCATGAAGGCCCCGCCGCGGCCTTTCTCGGCCTGGCCGGGATTCCCGAAACGGCGGAAACCATCGCCCTGGCTCGTAACCTGCTGCTGGTGGAACAAGCTGGTGTGCGCGCGCACTTCAGCCAACTCACCACGGCCCGCGGCGCCCAGATGATTGCCGATGCACAAGCTCGTGGCCTGCCGGTCACCGCTGACGTGGCGATGTATCAGCTGATCCTCACCGACGAAGCGCTGCACGGCTTCTCAAGTCTCTACCATGTGCAGCCGCCTCTGCGCAGTGCCGGCGACCGTGAGGGCCTTCGTCAGGCGGTGAAGAGCGGTGTCATCTCGGTGATCTCGAGCCATCATCAACCGCATGAAGCGGACGCCAAGCAGGCCCCGTTCGGCGAGACCGAGGCGGGCATCAGCAGCGCCGAGATTCTCCTGCCTCTCGCCCTGACCCTGGTTGAAGACGGCCTGCTGGACCTGCCGACCTTGCTGGCTCGCCTGAGCAGCGGCCCGGCCGCGGCGCTGAAGCTGCCGGCCGGCCAACTGTCGATTGGCGGAGCCGCGGATTTGGTCCTTTTCGACCCGAGCAGTTCGACCCTGGCCGGCGAGCGCTGGCACTCGAAAGGCCGCAATTGCCCGTTCATCGGGCATTGCCTGCCCGGGGCCGTGCGCTACACCCTGGTTGACGGCCGAGTCGCCTTCCAAGGCTAGGCCGCTTACCCAGCCGTTCGCAGCCGAGCAGGGCTGCGAACGGTAAGCGTCTGATCACCGATCAATGCGTTTTTCCATGTTCTGCATCGACACCTGACTGTTCAGCGTCCAGAAGTCATAAAGGATGCCGACGAAAAACAGCCCACCGGTGCAAAGATAAATCAGCCCGGTGATCCATTTGCCTTGGTACATCCGGTGCACGCCGAATATCCCCAGAAAGGTCAGCAGAATCCAGGCGACGGTGTAGTCGATCGGACCAGGCTGGAAGCGCATGTCCGCTTCACGATCCATTGACGGAATCAGGAAAAGGTCGATGATCCAACCTACAAAAAACAATCCGAGCGTGAAGAACCAAATGGTGCCGGTGATCGGCTTGCCATAGTAGAAGCGGTGCGAGCCAAGAAAGCCGAAGATCCACAAAAGATAGCCAATCAGGGTGCTATGGGTGTTTTGACGCATCTGAGCCTCGCAGTCCGGTTTGGGTATTTCGTGAGCTTATCCGATTCCCACTCAATTGCAGCGCCTGCCGAGCGGACACCACGCACCTGAGCCGCCATGATACTGTATATCCAACCAGCACCATGGTGATCTATGCAATTGATCGAGAAGCTCAGCGTCCTGGCCGACGCCGCCAAATACGATGTGTCCTGTGCCAGCAGCGGCGCGCCCAAACGCAGCTCAAAAGGCCGCAGCGGACTTGGCGCCACGGATGGCATGGGCATCTGTCACAGCTTCACGCCGGACGGTCGCTGCGTCGCGCTGCTGAAGATTCTGCTGACCAACTTTTGCCTGTACGACTGCCAGTACTGCGTCAATCGGCGCTCCAGCGATGTTCCGCGAGCACGCTTCACTCCAGAAGAAGTGGTAACGCTGACACTGGACTTCTACCGCCGCAATTGCATCAGCGGCCTGTTTCTCAGCTCCGGGATCATCCGCTCGGCGGACTACACCATGGAGCAGCTCAACCGTGTGGCCAGGCTGTTACGCGAAGAGCACGAGTTTCGCGGCTACATCCATCTGAAAACGATTCCCGATGCCGACCCGCAACTTATCGCGGAGGCGGGCCGTTACGCTGACCGCCTCAGCGTCAACATCGAACTGCCGACCGAGGCCAGCCTGATCCGCCTGGCGCCAGAGAAACAGGTGGTGACCATCAAGCAGGCGATGCACGCCATTCATGAAGGCGAGACTGAAGCCAAAGCAGAACAGCGCGCACCACGCTTCGCACCGGCCGGTCAGAGTACGCAAATGATCGTCGGGGCTGACGCCACCGATGACAGCACCATTCTGCACACCGCCCAATCACTGTATGGCGACTTCAGACTGCGGCGCGTCTATTACTCCGCCTTTAGCCCCATCCCACATAGCCCCAAAACCGTGCCGGTTGAGGCACCGCCACTGCTGCGCGAGCATCGCCTGTATCAAGCGGACTTCCTGATGCGCGGCTATGGCTTCAAGGCCAGCGAATTGCTGGCGGGCCCAGGCAACCTGCCGCTGGACATCGATCCGAAGCTGGCCTGGGCGCTGTCCAATCGTGAGCATTTTCCAGTTGACCTGAATAGCGCCGAGCCGACACTGATCGCGCGCATCCCCGGTATCGGGATCCTGAGCGCCAAACGGCTGGTCGCCCTGCGTCGGCAGAAGCGCATCCGCTTCGAAGACCTGACACGGCTTCGCTGCTCGCTTGAAAAGGCTAAACCCTTTGTCATCACACAAGACTACCGACCAAGCCTTGCCAATCGGGAGTCTGCGACCTTGCGCCGGAGCCTCAGTGACGGCCCGGTACAAATGGGCCTGTGGTGATGCAGGTGCGGTTTGATGGGGGCTTTGATGGCTGGCGCGACAGGGCCCGTGAACTGCTCCAAAGCGGCGTCGCGCCGCATCAAGTCGAGTGGCTTGGCAAGGACGAGCTAGGTGGCTTGTTCGATGAGCCAGATACGTCCGAACCAGTCGATGCCGGACCGCCAGTTCGCATTCCGCGACAGCTGATCGATGAGCTCGAAAGTGCTGCCCGCTTTCGTACGGCAGATCGGTGGAGCTTGCTGTATCGCGTGCTCTGGCGGGTCGCAGAAGGCGATCAAACAGCCAGGCTGGTCGGCGACATCGACGGAACTGAGCTGCACGCACGGATCAAGGCCGTGCGCCGTGAAGCGCACCACATGCATGCCTTTCTGCGTTTCAGCCCGACAGGCTGCGGCGAGTCGCTGAACTATGCCGCCTGGTTCGAGCCTGCCCATGATGTTCTCGTAAGTGCAGCACCACACTTTGCAGAACGGATGGGGCTAAATTCCTGGCTGATCGCAACACCAATCGATGCGGTGCTTTGGGATGGAGTGGCCATGCACTATGCCGCCCAGTGCCCGCCCGCCTGGCGACGGCTTGCGCAAAATGCGCAGGATCCAGGGGCGGAGCTGTGGAAGACCTATTACGAAAGCACTTTCAACCCAGCGCGGCTGAACCGCAACGTGATGGAGAGCAACCTGCCGGTTCGATTCTGGAAGAACCTGCCGGAGGGCGCCCTGATTCCTCAATTGATGAGCCAAGCGCGCGCCGGAGCACAACGTGACGGTCAGGCCGAGCGCGTGGCCAACCAGCCAGGCAAGCGAATCAGCCGGCCTGGCTAGCCATATCAACGGAAGCTGCGTCCCGGATCGTCGTCGCTGACTTCCAACGTCAACCCTTGTGAAACGCTGGTGAGGTGTTCACCGTCGGTTTCCGACCCCAGCTTGATCATCAGTCGCAGATCGTTGGAGGAGTCGGCATGCGCCAAAGCGTCTTCGTACGTGATCTCGCCCTGGACATAGAGGTTGTACAGCGCCTGATCGAAGGTCTGCATACCAAGGTCGGTGGAACGTTTCATCAGCGACTTGAGCTCGTGAACCTCACCCTTGCGGATCAGATCAGCCGCCAGCGGCGTGTTGATCAGCACCTCGATCACCGCGCGGCGGCCTTTGCCATCGGGCGTGGGGATCAGCTGCTGGGCAACGATGGCTTTGAGGTTCAGTGACAGGTCCATCCAGACCTGCTGCTGCCGATCGGCGGGGAAGAAGTTGATAATCCGATCCAGCGCCTGGTTAGCGTTGTTGGCGTGCAGGGTCGCCAAACACAGGTGCCCGGTTTCAGCGAAGGCCACGGCATAGTCCATGGTTTCGCGGGTCCGCACTTCACCGATAAGGATCACATCCGGCGCCTGGCGCAGGGTGTTTTTCAGCGCCACGTCGAAGGAATCCGTATCGATCCCCACTTCACGCTGGGTGACGATGCAGCTCTGGTGCTGGTGAATGAACTCGATCGGATCTTCGATGGAGATGATATGGCCGCTGGAGTTCTTGTTGCGGTAGCCGATCATCGCGGCCAGCGAGGTCGATTTGCCGGTACCGGTCGCACCGACGAACAACACCAGGCCGCGCTTGGTCATCGCCAGCTTTTTCAGCACTTCGGGAAGTTTCAGGTCTTCCAGCGTTGGAATGTTGGTCTCGATTCGGCGCAGCACCATGCCGGCAAGGTTGCGCTGATAGAAGGCGCTGACCCGAAAACGGCCGATGCCGCGCGCACTGATGGCGAAGTTGCATTCATGGTTTTCGGTGAACTCGCGACGCTGCTGCTCGTTCATCACCGCATGGACCGTCTCGCGGGTCATCTCCGGCGACATCGGCGTTTTGTTCACCGGAAGGATCTTGCCGTTGACCTTCATTGAAGGCGGCACACCAGCGGTAATGAACAGATCGGAGCCGCCCTTTTCGACCATCAGGCGCAACAGTTTCTCGAATTCCATCGTCGTTCTCGTAGTCCGGGCGTAGCCGCGCAATGCAAAGCGAAGGGACCCGGCATAGCGCCAAGCCCCGATAGGTTTTAGAAGTTTTCCGGCTGCTTGGCTTTTTCCTTGGCGCTGTCGCGGGAGACCAGCCCCTTGGCCAACAAGCCTTTAAGGCAGGCATCCAGTGTTTGCATTCCCAGCGAGCCGCCGGTCTGGATGGACGAATACATCTGCGCCACCTTGTCTTCACGGATCAGATTTCGGATCGCAGGAGTGCCAATCATGATTTCGTGCGCCGCCACCCGACCACCGCCAACCTTTTTCAGCAGGGTCTGGGAAATCACGGCCTGCAGGGATTCCGACAACATCGAGCGGACCATGGACTTCTCTTCAGCCGGAA
>TARA_R110002095_G_scaffold199805_4_pt1 | contig 17887 bp, 17 predicted proteins | sample TARA_R110002095 | Tara Oceans TARA_R110002095 (sample SAMEA4397255) | marine metagenome | biome: Polar Biome; feature: [SRF] surface water layer (ENVO:00010504); material: water (ENVO:00002006), including particulate matter (ENVO:01000060) such as... | depth 5 m | reverse complement strand
AGCAATACCAGATCCCAGTCCGATGTTCGGGTCAGTTGAGCTTCGAGCTCGGCAATGCTAGCCGCCTCGGATAGCCGAACGTCATCGCCCAGCCCAAGCGTCAATGCTTGCTGGAGGGCACTGCGAAACAGGGGATGATCATCGGCGATAAGGATTTCGTAAGCAGCCATGGCGGACCTATAGTTTTTATTGGCGCTTCACCTGCCTGAGCCGGGTGCTGACAATCAGGACGGCAAGAACCCGCAATATGCTCGAGGGTGACCACGGTGATGATATCGCGCCACCACGCGAAATTCGATCATCGTTCCGCATTTAATCAGCCGTTTGCCGCGCCGGACGGCGAAGCGGTGGCAAAGCCCCTCGGTTTGATGCAAAGTTCGCGGTTTTTCCGCACGAGTTCAAACATGCGCAAACAAGCCCTTCGCGCCGATTTCTTAATGCTGATCACGGCCATGATCTGGGGAAGCGCATTTGTCGCACAGCGGGTCGGCATGGATAACATCGGGCCATTCCTGTTCACCGGCCTTCGCTTCGCATTGGGCGCAATCGTATTGCTGCCCTTGTTGCTGCACCAAGGCCGAGGCGCTGCTCGCCACGAGCCATTCTTGCAGCGTGGATTGCTACTCGGAGGCCTCAGCATGGGCCTCGCCCTCACTATAGGCATCAACCTGCAACAGGTTGGCCTGCTGTTCACCAGCGTGACCAACTCCGGATTCATCACTGGCTTGTACGTCATCGTCGTGCCCTTACTCGGCCTGGCTATTGGCCAGAGGACCGGCATGGGCACCTGGCTAGGCGCAATACTCGCCGTGGTTGGCATGGCGCTGCTCAGCATCGACGAAAACTTTCAGATCGCTTCCGGCGACTGGATACAGTTGGCTGGCGCTTTCGTGTGGGGCATTCATGTGTTGCTGGTGAGCTTTTTCGTGGGTCGTCATGACGCCATTCGCCTGGCCTTTCTGCAGTTCGTAACCTGCGCGGTTGTCAGTCTGCTGCTGGCGGCAGTCTTCGAAGAAGCCAGCCTGAACAGCATCTGGCTTGCCGCGCCGGCCCTGATCTATGGCGGAATGTTCGCAGTGGGGGTTGGTTATACCTTGCAAGTCGTGGCGCAGAAGCACGCAATCGCCTCGCACGCGGCCATCATCCTCTCGCTCGAAGCGGTGTTCGCCGCACTTGCTGGAGCATTTTTGCTTGATGAAAGCCTAAGTCCGCGCGGTTATTTTGGTTGTGCGCTGATGTTCGTTGGCATGCTCGCCGCCCAACTCTGGCCGCGCAAGGATGTACCCGTGCCGGCTGCTACCGAAATCCCACAGGTGGCCAGGCACTGACCCACAGGCCAATATCAGCGCTGGCCAAGGGCAGCCAGCGCCCGATGAGTGGCATCCTCGGGATCTGGTGCGCGGTGATATTTGGCACCCAGGTAATGGTCAGTGAACGCATCGAGCCAGGTATCCAGTGCCGCGCAGCCTTGGTCATCTCCAGCCAAGCCCAAGCACAACGCAGCGACCTCCGCGGTGCACAGGTGTTCGCTGCGGGTCGAGCGACGCAGGCGATAACGTGACAGTACGTCGGCCTGCAAGCTCAGCACTGGCAGATGATTCAGATAGGGGCTTTTACGAAACATCTTGCGCGCTTCGGTCCAAGTCGCATCCAGCAGGATGAACAGCGGGCGCTTCCCCGGTGTGACCTCAAGCTCCGTAACCACCCGATCTGGTTGCGCGTACTCACCCGGAAAGACCACCAGGGGCTGATAGCGGGCATCGGCCAGCAGCTCTAGCAGCGCAGCGTCTACACCGGTTCGTTGCCAGGTGAAGGCATAGGTTTCAGCCACGATATCGGCAATCAGCCAACCGGTATTGCTCGGTTTCAGCGGCTCGATATCGTGCATGATCAGGCAGACCGCGCTATTGGTCGTCACCGATGGCAGCCAGTCACACAGGCAATGGCTGAAGGCAACTCGGCAGCGGGCACACCGCGGCGTGCGCGAACCGCGGGCAATGAACGGTTTGGCGCTACGCGCCAGGCGAGCATCGCGAAGGCGGACGACGGCGTGAGTCATGATTGTTCGATCAACAGAGGGGGAGCGGAGTTTAACAGCCGCCCCCAAACCATGGCAGCGCTGAACCGTGAGGACCGACACCGGTCGAACGACGGCAGTCATCAGGAGATCACCATGCGCCGTCTGACCACACTTTTAACGCTTTGCCTCGCCCTGCCCTTCGCCCACACCGCATCCGCACAGGAACAGGCGCTCAGCCAATTGCTGGAAAAAGTCGCCCGTGAAAGCAGTGTAGGCACTCCACGTGCGATCAACTCCGACCTGCTCGACGAGGGCTACAGCGTCGACGGAAACGAGCTGGTCAACCATTTGAGCGTTCAGCCGCGCCACGCCGCGCAGATGCGAGACAACCCCAAGCAAGTCCGCACCCAACTGGCCGCCAGCGTTTGCAACAACGAGGGCCTGCGTCAGCTGATGAGCCAGGGCGCAGTGTTGCGCTTCGAGTTCAGTGAGTACCAGAGCAAGAAACCGATCACCACGGAACGCTATCGCTCCAGCGATTGCTGAAGCCGGCAACACGCCAAGGGCAGCATCGGCGCTGCCCTTTGACAGGTCTGACTAGCGCAGCACGCGCGGATCGCCCTTGCCCGCGACCGCAGCCGCCTCATCTGGCTTGAGCAGTGCGGTTCGCGGTATATCGAGCAAACGTGCGCAGGCGGCCAATACATTCGCCCAGCTAGCCCGGTTGGCGAATTGCATACCGCCCTCGTCCAGCGTGCCACCACGATTGCGATAGCCCAGAACCGAATTTCGTCGCACGTCCGGCAAAATCGGCCAGAGATGACCACGCGCCACTTCGGGCCGCATGTGAGTGAGCAGCACCCTCATCTCCATCTGTTCGGGAAACAGGCGCTCGGTTACACCCTCGGCCGCAAGCGCCTCGATCTCCCAACGATCCCGCGGTGCGCGGAAGCGACCCGGCTCCTGCAGATACACCAGACGATAGCTGACACGCGCTTCTTTGAGGCGCTGAGTGGCACGTTGCATTTCAGTCAACTGATAGCTGCCATTGGCAATCAGAAGGATGGGGTTATCACCCTTCTGCTCGTCAACGATGATCGCGCCGTCACGGGCAAGCTGCTCGGCCTGCGCCTGATTGAAAATAGCTGGCCGCTCACGCTTGGGCATGACCAGGCAAGCCAGCGCACCGCGGGTCTGGTAGATCGAAGGCAGCAGTGCCATGGCGCTGTTGTGGTCTGCCGGGAACAAAACTCTCGCCATATCGCTCATTTCGCTCAGCAAGGCCTCGCAAAAAGTGGTGTCCTGGTGCGACTGCTGGTTCTTGCCGTTTTCCCAGGTGTGAGACGTAGCGATGATGGGCCAGCCAAGCCAACCGGCTGGCCGCCCAACCTCCTTCTGCTGACGGGAGAAAATCAGGGTTTGGCGTACCGCGCCGAGCATCTTCACGCAGAACGCCTCATAACTGGCAACCAGGTTCAGGCCACCCTGGTTGGCAAGACAGGCGGAAACCACGGCCTCTTCATTCAGTGCTGTGATGATCTTTCCGTCCACTGCCTCCAGCTCTCCCTCAGGATCGACCACGCGGTGCTTCATCGCTCTGAGTACGCCGCCCAAGCGATTGCTGGCCAGTTCATCGGGGTTACCCACACGGGGGCGCAGTGACGGATTGGCACGGGTGAGTTCGACAAAGAAATCATCTACCGCTGCCATCGGGGAACAGGCGTGATCGTGATACCGGAGCGGCGGCATGACCGGAGCATTGGGCCGCCTGGTCGCGAGGACGTTGTCGCGCTCGGCAGGGCGCGCATGGCGGGACTGCGCAACCAGCTGGCGAGCTTGCTCAAGCTCATCCCAGGGAACGAAAAGCGGGGCGGCATGAGTATTGAACAACTCACGCGAAGCGTCATCGACGCTCGGGTTGCCCGGCAGCGGCAGGTTATGCGCTGCATTGCAGCCGGCACCATAGAAGCCGAATCCCTTGATCGTCTCGGCTATTCCGTAGGGGATCGGCAGCGGATAGCGCAGCAGACCGCGGGATTTTTCCTCGACACGCCGAACCAGGCGCTGCTCCATCTCCCACAGGGCGCAGACGAAAGCAGCCGGGTCACGCCCATCGAACGGGATAGGGTCAAAGCCACAACGGCTAAGATGCTGGCGAAACCCCTCAAGCCCCTCATGAGTGCCAAGCTGGGTCCGTTGTTCGATACGCCGACCATTGGCGATCATGATGGGCAGCGCTACACCGCAATCCTCGGCACGCCACCAGCGCGGAATCCAGTCGCTGCCGCGCTGTTCCTCTGCTGCACCATCGGATAGAAAGGCCACCAGCGTCTCGCCAGGCAGTGGCATGTGGGCATATTGCAGCTCGGCGAAGCCAAGGTATCCGCCTTCGGCGATACCGCCCCCAGTGTGTGCATTGACATGGCTGCCGAGAGGCGCTGAGGGGCTGCCATCCGCCGCCTGATGGTAGCCGTAGAAGTCTTCGAGGAGCCGATTGATGCCCGCCTCGCCATCGCCGTAGGCTTGCTTCTGTTCGGGGTGCAGATTGTCGGTAAGCAGATTCAGCGCTTCGATCGCTGCAACGCAGTGGCCCTGCCCCATCAACCAAGCACGTGTACTGCCGGTCAGGGCGTTCAGTCCTAGATAACCGGCGTAGGCAGGCACCATATTAAGAGAACCGCCGGTATGCCCTTCTGGCGCAACCTTGAAGTCCTCGGCGCTGAGTTCAGAGCCGTCCAGCCGAACCCGACGCGCATAGGTCATGTGCACAACCAGCCACAGGCCAGCCGAACCGATCCTGTCGATCGCCTGCAGCAGCCGATACACACTTGCCAGATCCGGCTGCAGCTCGGCCTGTACCAGCTGATGGGCCAGGCGAAACACGGAAGCCTGGGTTTCCAAAGCATGTTCAAAGGGTCCGTACCCGGTTCGCCAGCGAGCGAACTCCGGCTGGATCTCCGCATGATGGTCCAGCTCGTCAAGACTGGGCAGTAGCTGATTCATGAGGCACTCCGTTGGTGGGCATTGGCGATAGTCTAGTCAGCGTCTAGCGGGCTCTCTCTGATATGCATCAAGATGAGCTGCCGGCATAGCGGGCATGCTGGGCGCAACTGTACAGACAGGAGGTTCTCATGGCTTTGCTCAGCTTTCTCGGCGCCATCCAACAGGTCACCGGATCCTGTTATCTGATCGAAACCCATGATGGCGTTCGCGTGCTTCTAGACTGCGGCATGCGCCAAGGGCGGCGCGAAGAGGAGGCCGGCAACCGTGCAGGTTTTAGCTTCGACCCGCAGACCCTGAATGCCGTGGTGCTGTCACACGCACACATCGACCATAGCGGCTTGTTACCGAAGCTCGTGGCAGCCGGATTCAAAGGGTCGATTCATGTCACCGAAGCGACCGGGAAGCTGGTCGAGCTGATGCTGCTCGACTCGGCGAACATCCAGGAAAAGGACGCCGAGTGGGAAAACCGTTGGCGCGCGCGTCTGGGCAAGCCGGCCATCAAGCCGCTCTACACTCGGGTCGACACCGAACGCATGCTTGCGCAAAGACAGCCTCACGCCTATGGCGACGTCTTCGAAGCCGCACCGGGGGTCTCCGTGACCTTTTTTGATGCGGGACACATCCTTGGCTCAGCTATCGTTCAAGTCGACGTCACCGACTTTGGCGCCACCCGCCGCCTGGTATTTTCCGGGGACCTCGGCAATGCCTGCTCGCCCCTCATGCATGCGCCGACGCCACTGCGCGAGGCCGACGTGGTACTGATGGAGTCCACCTATGGCGATCGCGACCACCGCGATCATCAGGCAACCATCGAAGAACTGGCCGAGATCCTTCAGCAAGCCCACCGTGATGGTGGCAACGTACTCATGCCGTCCTTCGCCGTTGGCCGCACGCAAGATCTGATCTATTACCTCGGCCTTCTGTACCACCAGGGCCGAGTGCCTCAGCAAGTGGTCTTTCTGGACAGCCCGATGGCCATCGGCGCGAACGCAATCTACTCACTTTTCCAGGAGCAGCTGGACATAGAACCAGGCGCAGCACCTGATAGTAACCGGCAGCGTATCGAGACATGGCTGCCGATATTCAGGGCGACGCCAACCCCTGAAGAATCGATGGCCATCAACCGTTTCAAAAGTGGCGCGATCATTATCGCCGGCAGCGGCATGTGCAATGGTGGGCGCATTCTTCATCACTTCAAGCACAACCTCTGGCGTAAGGAATGTCACCTGGTCATTCCTGGCTTCCAGGCGAGCGGCACACTTGGTCGCGCCATCGTCGATGGCGCGAAAACCGTCAAGCTGATGCATCAGCGCATAGCGGTGAACGCCCAGGTCCATACGTTGGGCGGTTTCTCCGCGCATGCGGGGCAATCGCAGCTGATCGAATGGGCTAGCCACTTCAAGTCGCGTCCGGAGCTATATCTAGTCCACGGGGAGCTGGACAAGATGCATACATTGCAGGAAGCCCTGCGCGTTCGCCTCGATTGGCAAGCCCGCATTCCGGAACCGGGGGATCGCATCGCACTCTGATGGCCGGAAACTGATGCCCCAGACATAAGCTGCACGCGCGATGATCGTGGCTGTTCACCGAGCGATAGAACCGACGTTCGACATCTTTGCGCTGAGCTACTGTTAGGCATGAAACAAGTGCGTCACGAACGCCAAATGCCGACATACCATCACCCAGATTGTTTTCGGCGGCTGTCTGGACTTACTCAGACCACAGTGCGAGATACGGTTCTCGCGCCTGGCGGATGAGCAGCGCCCCAGCTTCCACAGGGAGAACTTGTATGCCTTTCGAATCGGACGATTACCTGTCGCGACATTTCAAAACCAGTGGTGCCGAGCTATCGAAGAAAATTGATGAACTGGTTGCACTCGTAGTTCCATCCAGCAGCCAGAACCTGCCCCTATATCGGGAAATGCTGGTTACCGTCATGCGCATGGCTCAAGCCGACCGAAGCCGCTGGGATGCCAAGATTCTGCTACAGACCATGCGTGAAATGGAGCACGCCTTCAGCCGCCTCGATCAGTTCAAGCGTCGCCGCAAAGTGACCGTTTTCGGCTCGGCGAGAACGCCCATCGAACATCCGTTGTACGCGCTCGCCCGCGAGCTCGGCGAGACGCTTGCACGCTACGACCTGATGGTTATTACCGGTGCCGGTGGCGGCATCATGTCGGCTGCCCATGAAGGCGCCGGCATGGATAACAGCCTCGGCCTGAACATCACCCTACCCTTCGAGCAGCATGCTAATCCGACGGTAGATGGCACCGACCACCTGCTGTCTTTTCACTTCTTCTTCGTGCGCAAGCTGTTCTTTATCAAAGAGGCCGATGCGCTGGTGCTCTGTCCCGGTGGTTTCGGCACACTGGACGAAACCCTGGAAGTACTCACGCTGGTCCAGACGGGCAAAAGCCCACTGGTGCCGATTGTGCTGCTGGATGAGCCCGGCGGCACATTCTGGAAAGACGCGCTGAACTTCATGCGCCGACAGCTTGAAGGCAACCGTTACATCCTTCCAACTGATATGCGGCTGATGCGCTTGGTAGACAATGCCGAAGACGCTGCTGCTGAGATCGATCACTTCTACAGCAACTTTCATTCGAGCCGATGGCTGCAAGACTGCTTCGTCATGCGCATGAACCATGTGCTGACCGATTCCGCCATGTCCTACATGAACGAACATTTTGCCGACCTTTGTCTCAAAGGCCGCTTCGAGCAGCAAGCGTGCTGTGAAATGGAATTGGACGAGCCGGAACTGCAGCCGTTACCCAGGCTGAGCTTCGTATTTAACGGAAGGGATCATGGCCGGCTACGGGAGCTGACCGACTTTATCAATGCAAAGGAACACTGGGCTTCGCCGCTGAGCGCGAAAGATTGAAGTAGTGCGAGCTCAGTTAGTGACGCGATCTCTACCAGCTGCGGGATGGCCGCTATCGAATCCGGATCAATCGAACGAAGCGCCCCGCAGAAGGCGACCAATCGAATCCAGGGGATAACCTCGGTAGCTCAAAAAGCGGCCCTGGCGGGCCCTTTCACGCTGATCGCCCGGTAACTCACCGAACTTTCGCAACCAGACTTCGCGCAACTGCTCATTCCAGTCGAAGCCACTGTCACGTAACGCCTGCTCGATTTCCTCCCGCGGGAGGCCTCGCTGGGTCAGTTCCTCACGTATGCGCAACGGGCCGTAACCCGCATTAGCACGCATGCGCACAAAACTTTCCAGATAGCGAGCCTCGCTGAGCAGCCCCTCATCAGCCAGTTTTTCCAGGGCTGGCTCGATGAGATCAGGCGGGGCACCACGCGAACGCAACTTGCGACTCAGCTCCATACGTCCGTGCTCGCGCCGGGCCAGTAAATCCATAGCGGCCCGCCGCACGGCGGCAGGGCTGTCGAGCACGACCGGCATGCTGCTTAGAGGTCAGCTTCGGCCAGGTCTTCAACGACCGGATTGGCCTTGCTGCTCGGAGAAACCACCAGCAACTTGTCACGAATCTGCTGTTCGATCTCGCGACCGATCTCTGGATTCTCTTCCAGGTATTTAGCAGCGTTGGCCTTGCCCTGACCGATCTTGTTGCCTTTGTAGGCATACCAGGCACCAGACTTCTCGACCAGACCCTGTTGAACGCCGAGGTCGATGACCTCGCCATTACGGTAGATGCCCTTGCCGTAAAGAATCTGGAACTCGGCCTGACGGAACGGTGGCGCCACCTTGTTCTTGACGACCTTGACCCGCGTTTCACTGCCGACCACTTCGTCGCCTTCCTTCACCGCGCCGGTACGGCGGATGTCGAGACGAACCGACGCATAGAACTTCAATGCGTTACCGCCGGTGGTGGTTTCCGGGCTGCCGAACATCACACCGATCTTCATGCGGATCTGGTTGATGAAGATAACCAGGCAGTTGGCGTTCTTGATGTTACCGGTGATCTTGCGCAGCGCCTGAGACATCAGACGAGCCTGCAGACCGACGTGGGTATCGCCCATCTCGCCTTCGATTTCCGCCTTGGGGACCAGAGCCGCTACGGAGTCGACAATGATCACGTCGACCGCGTTGGAGCGCACCAGCATGTCGGTGATTTCCAAAGCCTGTTCGCCGGTATCGGGCTGTGAAACCAGCAGGTCGTCTACATTGACGCCGAGCTTGCCAGCGTAATCGGGATCCAGCGCATGTTCGGCGTCGACGAAGGCGCAAGTGGCGCCGGCCTTCTGAGCCTCAGCAATGACGGAAAGCGTCATGGTGGTCTTACCGGAAGATTCCGGACCGTAGATTTCGACGATCCGACCTTTAGGCAGACCGCCAATGCCGAGCGCGATGTCCAGGCCCAGCGAGCCAGTGGAAATGGCCGGGATCGCCTGGCGATCATGATCGCCCATGCGCATGACCGCGCCTTTACCGAACTGCTTTTCGATCTGGCCCAAGGCGGCAGCCAAGGCGCGCTTCTTGTTCTCGTCCATTACAATCCTCACTTGATCAAGAGGGCCAGAGGCCACGACAACTGTATAAGTAGACAGTATTAGAGCATAGGCAAAAACGAGCGCCTAGCCCTCAATCGGATTTTCTCCGGCCACTAGGCGGATCAGTCCGACGAGCGCAGCCTTCACACTCTGCTCACGAACAGACTGTCGGTCGCCGTCAAACTGGAAGCGTCTTGCAAACCGCTCAGCCTCGCACCCCCAGGCCAACCAAACCGTACCGACCGGCTTATCCGGCGATCCACCGCCCGGCCCTGCTACGCCGCTGACGGCAACGGCGTAGCGCGCTCCGCTGGCGACCTGGGCGCCGCAGACCATAGCTTCTACAACCTCACGGCTCACCGCACCCACTTCTGAAAACAGATGTTCCGGCACCTGCAGCTGACGCGTTTTCTGACCGTTCGAGTAGGTGACAAAACCAGCCTCGAACCAGGCCGAGCTGCCAGCAATGCGGGTAATGGCCTCGGCAATACCTCCCCCTGTGCAAGATTCGGCGGTGGTTACTTGCGCCGACTTTTGCTGGAGCGCATGGCCTAGCTGCGCCGCGAGTTCGGTCAAGGCGGACATGAAGGCTCCTTATATCGATATCAAACGCTACCTTAACAGCGCACGTTTCTGAGGGTCAGCCACACGTCGCCAGACGCAGCCTGATGAATGCCATCACCGAACGGTCCAGTGACGCTGCATTTCGAGAAACAGAAACGAGGCGGTCCAGGTGATCAACACCAGGCCCGTCAACGCCTCGATGCCCGTCAGAAATCGAATGGCGCCGACGGGGTGGATATCCCCGAAACCAACGGTCGTGAAGGTCGTGAAAGAAAAATAGGCACAGTCCAGCAGGCTGCCGCTGAACTCGCCGGCCAGCGTCCCCCACCCAGTCGCGTGGTGCATGAGGTAGTAGGCAAAGGCGAACACCCAGACCTCTACCGCGTGCGCGGTCAATGCGCCGAACACACCAAACACTATCCCAACGCGATGATGGAAATGGGGGCTCGCCCTGCTTGCAGACAGGCGCGACAGAAACTCGTAGTGAATCGCCACGACTACCGCAACGACGATGACGTTGACCAACGTAACGAGAAGCAGATTCGCCGATGCGTTCGACGCCTGTTCTAGAGCAGACATAGCACTTCCAAAGCAATCAAACCCATGCGGGGCATCTCAGGTACCGGCTCGGCAGGTTGGCCCTTCGCACCCACGCGGGCCATGATAACCTTCCCGGTTTATTTCATCCTGCACACAGTGCCACCAACGGTGGCCGATACCTGAACGGGATCGAGCCGCGCCCGCGCTGTTACCTGCACATCGCCCCAAGTCGAGCTATATGTCACAAGACCTGTCCCATCACACGCCCATGATGCAGCAGTACTGGAAGCTCAAACGCGAGCACCCTGATCAGCTGATGTTCTACCGCATGGGCGACTTTTACGAGCTGTTCTACGACGACGCCAAGAAAGCGGCCAAGCTGCTGGACATTACCCTGACCGCGCGTGGCCAGTCCGGTGGGAATGCGATCCCCATGGCTGGCATTCCGTTTCACTCGGCCGAGGGCTATCTCAGCCGTTTGGTGAAGCTTGGCGAGTCCGTGGTGATCTGCGAGCAGATCGGCGATCCGGCCACCAGCAAGGGCCCGGTGGAACGACAGGTGGTGCGGATCATCACCCCCGGCACGGTGAGTGATGAAGCGTTACTCGACGAGCACCGCGACAACCTGCTTGCGGCGGTGGTCGGCGATGAAAAGCTGTTCGGCCTGTCGGTCCTGGACATCACCAGCGGCCGATTTAGCGTGCAGGAGTTCGGCGGCTGGGAAACGCTCCTGGCTGAAGTCGAACGTCTCAACCCGGCCGAGCTGATGATCCCGGACGATTGGCCGGCGAATCTGCCGGTGGAGAAGCGCCGCGGTGTGCGCCGTCGCGCGCCTTGGGATTTCGACCGTGACAGCGGCTTCAAGGGCCTCTGCCAGCAGTTCGGCACTCAGGACCTGAAAGGCTTCGGCTGCGAGCAGCTGACGCTGGCCATCGGCGCCGCGGGCTGCCTCCTGACCTACGCCAAAGAAACTCAGCGTACCGCTCTGCATCATTTGCGCAGCCTTCGTCACGAACGCCTCGACGAGACAGTGATTCTCGACGGGGCGACCCGGCGCAATCTGGAACTGGACATCAATCTTGGCGGCGGACGGGAAAACACCCTGCAATCAGTAGTCGACCGTTGCCAGACCGCCATGGGCAGCCGCCTGCTCAGCCGCTGGCTGAATCGCCCCCTGCGTGATCGACGCGTGCTCGAGGCCCGCCAGGACTCGATCACCTGCCTGCTCGAGCACTATCGTTTTGAACAGATCCAGCCACAGCTGAAGGAAATCGGTGACCTCGAGCGCATCCTCGCGCGGATCGGCCTGCGCAACGCGCGTCCCCGCGATCTGGCGCGCCTGCGCGACGCGCTCGCGGCACTGCCCCAGTTGCAGGAGGGCATGCAGGAACTGGTGGCGCCGCACCTGATCGAGCTGGCAGCCACCATTCGGACTTATCCCGAGCTGGCTGCCTTGCTGGCTAAAGCCATCATCGATAATCCACCGGCCGTGATCCGTGAGGGTGGCGTCCTGAAAACCGGCTATGACGCCGAGCTGGACGAGTTGCAATCGCTGTCGGAGAACGCCGGCCAGTACCTGATGGATCTGGAAACCCGTGAGAAGGCCCGTACCGGGTTGGCTAATCTGAAGGTTGGCTATAACCGCGTGCACGGGTATTTCATTGAGCTGCCGAGCAAGCAGGCCGAGTCGGCCCCAGCCGATTACATTCGCCGGCAGACACTCAAGGGGGCCGAACGCTTTATCACGCCCGAACTGAAAGAATTCGAAGACAAGGCGCTGTCTGCCAAGAGCCGCGCATTGGCGCGCGAAAAGCAGCTCTACGAAGAATTGCTGGAACGCCTCATTGGTCATCTCGCACCACTGCAGGACAGCGCCGCGGCTCTGGCCGAACTCGACGTGCTCAGCAACCTGGCCGAACGGGCGCTGACGCTTGATCTCAACCGTCCACGTTTCGTCGAGCACCCCTGCATGCAGATCGAACAAGGTCGTCATCCGGTCGTCGAGCAGGTCCTGCAGACGCCGTTCGTCGCCAACGATCTCAACCTTGATGACGACACCCGCATGCTGGTCATCACCGGTCCGAACATGGGCGGTAAGTCGACCTACATGCGTCAGACCGCGCTGATCGTCCTGCTGGCGCAGATCGGCAGCTTCGTTCCGGCGAAGGCCTGCGAGCTGTCCCTGGTCGACCGCATCTTCACCCGCATCGGCTCTTCGGACGACCTGGCTGGCGGCCGCTCGACCTTCATGGTGGAAATGAGCGAGACCGCCAATATTCTGCACAATGCCAGCGACCGCAGTCTGGTGCTGATGGACGAAGTCGGTCGAGGCACCAGCACATTCGATGGCTTGTCGCTGGCCTGGGCGGCTGCCGAGCACCTTGCCAAGCTGCGCGCCTACACCTTGTTCGCGACGCACTACTTCGAGCTCACCGTGCTGCCGGAAAGCCAGCCAGCGGTGGCCAACGTGCACCTGTCGGCCACCGAGCACAATGATCGCATCGTCTTCCTTCACCACGTCCTGCCGGGTCCGGCAAGCCAGAGCTATGGCTTGGCCGTGGCACAACTGGCTGGCGTGCCAGGTGAGGTGATCCAACGCGCACGTGACCATCTGTCGCGGCTGGAAACTACCAGTCTGCCTCACGAAACGCCGAAAATGGCGCCCGGCCAGCCTGCCCCACCCATGCAGAATGACCTCTTCGCCAGCCTGCCCCATCCGGTGGTCGAAGAATTGGTGCGGATCAATCCCGATGATATGAGCCCGCGCCAAGCGCTGGACCTGCTATACAACCTGAAAGCGCGTGTCTGACGGCTGCTAAAAGCTGATAGAATCGCGCGCATTTTTTGGATATAGGCGGCATTTGCCTGGTGTCGCCATAGTCCTGCCGAACGGGGGCGTCATTGCAACGCCACCTGACACGCCCGAGGAGATAGCTAGAAATGACCTTCGTCGTCACCGACAACTGCATCAAGTGCAAATACACCGACTGTGTGGAAGTCTGTCCGGTGGACTGCTTCTACGAAGGCCCGAACTTCCTGGTCATTCATCCCGACGAGTGCATCGATTGCGCGCTTTGCGAGCCGGAGTGCCCTGCCCAGGCGATCTTCTCCGAGGATGAAGTGCCCGATGATCAGCAGGAATACACCCAGCTGAACGCCGATCTGGCGGAAGTTTGGCCGAACATTACCGAGAAGAAGGACTCGCTGCCCGATGCCGAAGAGTGGGACGGCGTGAAGGACAAACTGCAGTATCTGGAGCGCTAAGCGCCAGAAACGAAAAAAGCCCGCGATGCGGGCTTTTTTCTTGGCTCAGCGGTCAGGCGCGATCAACGCCCTTCTTCACTGTGTCTTTGGCTTCGCCCTTGACTTGCTGAGCGTCGCCTTTAACTTCCTGACGCTGGCCTTCGCCTTTCATGCGCTCGTTATCAGTCGCCTCGCCCAGACCCTGCTTGGCCTTGCCCGCGGCTTCGTTGAGGTTGCCTTTCATTTTATCTCCGGTACTGCTCATGGCGCGTTCCTCTCTGCTTGGGTACGTTCAGTTGACAGAGCCGCTCCGACAATAGTTTCGTTTTCCCGAGGAACGGTTCGGCAGGGTCATCAATCAATGCGTGCTTTGGCCAGGCGATCCATTGACAACCGAGCCGCAACCCCCAAACGCACCGTGACATGGGTCGCGCCATAAGCGCAGTCGGTCCTCGACGCGGAGCAGAACTTCAACCTACGATCGCTGCCTACTTATTCGCCCACCCCCACACACCCCAGCGCCGCTCGACTTGAGCGGCGCGTGTCCGTTATTCGAATCATTCCGTCGAGGCACCGATGAACCATGTGAACGCCACAGGCAAGCCGACGCTTTCGGCACGCGCCATATTGCTGATCGAGCTGGCCCTGGCCATGGGCGGGTTCGCCATCGGCACCGGCGAATTCGCCATCATGGGTCTGATGCCCAACGTCGCGCAGGGCCTCGGAATCAGCGAACCCCAGGTGGGCCACGTGATCAGCGCCTATGCGCTGGGCGTGGTGGTGGGAGCGCCGCTGCTGGCGATCCTCGGTTCCCGAGTGTTTCGGCGGCATCTGCTGTTGCTGCTGATGACCTTCTTCGCACTGGGCAACTTCGCCAGCGCGATGGCGGCGGATTACCACACGCTGATGGTCTTTCGCTTTATTGCAGGGCTGCCCCACGGCGCCTATTTCGGCGTAGCCATGCTGGTCGCCGCTTCAATGGTGGCCCCCGATCAACGCGCCAAGGCGGTCAGCCGCGTACTGGCCGGCCTGACTATTGCGATGCTGATCGGCAACCCAACCGCCACCTGGCTGGGGCAATGGCTCAGCTGGCGCTGGGCCTTCGGCCTGGTGGGCCTCATCGCCCTGCTGACGGTGTTGCTGGTGGCAATCTTCCTGCCGCTCGACCGCAGTGAGCCGCGCAACAACCCCATGCTCGAACTGCGTGATTTCAATCGCAAACCCGTGTGGCTGGCGCTGGCCATCAGCTCGATCGGTTTCGCCGGCATGTTCTGCGTATTCAGCTACCTGGCGCCGACCCTGCTGGAGGTCACCGGCGTCGGCGAGCACTGGATTCCGGTAGGCCTGGCCGCGCTCGGCCTGGGCGGCATCGTCGGCAACATCTTTGGCGGCTGGCTGTTCGACAAGTTGGGATTCAAGGCGATTGCCTGGTTGCTGCTATGGAGCATTGTGGTGCTGCTGGTGTTCCCGCTCGCCGCGCACTCGCTGTGGACGATCCTTCCAGCCGCGTTTGCGGTAGGCACCATGATATCGCTCGGCCCGCCCCTGCAGACCCACCTGATGGATGTGGCCGGTGAAGCCCAGACCCTGGCAGCCGCATCCAACCATTCGGCATTCAACGTTGCCAACGCGCTCGGACCCTGGCTCGGCGGGCTGGCGATCAGCGCCGGACTTGGCTGGACATCGACCGGCTACATCGGCGCCGCTACCGCTGCCGTCGGCTTGCTGGTGTTCTGGTGGGCCTGGACCGCAAGCAACCCAAGCGAAGAAACAAGGGGAGCCGCTACCGCCTGCGATTGAGGGAATGACCTCATCGAGTCGTGAACTGGCAAAACCTAAACACCTGCTGATTGCCCCGCAAAAAAAACACCGCAAACAGCGCAATGTTCGGAGGGATATCGAGCCTCCCGCCACATGGGGTCAATCCTTCTACAACCGCGACCGGCCTCGGCGTCCCAGCAACAGGGGAATTACTGCAGCGCGTATTCGAATGTGCTGACCACACGCAGACGCTTGCCTGGCGTACGTCCGGTGTCCATGTCGCTGCCGTCGTCGTCGAGCACCCGGATTACACCCTGGTTGGCAGTCTTCAATTCGCCGAGCTGCGCACCGGCATCTTCGGCGAACTTGGCAGCCTGCTCGCGGGCATTGCGTGTGGCGTCCTCCAGCAAGGCAGGCTTGAGATCATTAAAGCCTCGCAGCTGGTAGCGCGGCCCGCTAAATCCGTTCTGTTCGGTATCCAGCTGGATGCCGGCCTGTATCAAAGGGTCTACCCCGTTGGCGGCCTTACCGACCGCCTCGACACGCGCCGATTTCACCAGCACCTGCCCACTGCCGTTGAAACGCAGGGCGATCTCCTGCGGGGCCCACTCACGCGCCAACAGATCCTGAACCTGTAATGGGCGCACTTCGATCTCGTCGTCAGCGAATCCCTGCTCGCGAAGGAATGCTACGACTCGATTGCGATCCTCGGACAGGCTCTGTTGAACGCTGGCAAAATCGTTGCCGGCACGACGAAAACCCAGTGTCCAGACGGCGAAATCACTCGACACGTCTCGCTCCGCGAGCCCTTTGACCGTCACCGAGCGATCCGCCATGCGAAAGCGCTCCACCCCCTGCCCTACAGACCAACCAGCAAAAGCCACCGCGGCGGCGATCAATAAAGCGGGCAGCAAACCGATACGTGCGGTAGTCACGATGAACCTCCATCAGCAGTAGGAGCGTTGATGCTACTCCGCATCGCTAATCAATGGCCGCTAGTCACCCGTGCCGCACTGCAATCTGTAGTAATGACTTATCGACGCTAGCCGCTTGCGTGCCTATCCAACTGGACGCTCAATGTCCGCTCCAGAAGGAGACGCCCTCACCGCATGTTGAAGTTGCCGTTTTTCCGCACCAGAGCCCGCACAGTTGCTTCGCTGATCATCCTCGCTGCGCTCGCCGTGCTGCCGGTAGGTTGCTCAATGCTCGAGCAGAAAGAGCGAGAACTGGTGTTTCGTATCGAGCCTGGTACCGCCAGCTGGTATCGAGGCCTGCCCAATGGGGTAGAAGAACTGGAGCTGACTGCGCCTGCGTTTGGCGACAGCCAGAACATCCACGCATGGTGGTGGCCAGCCGAAGCGGCAGATGCGCCAGCGATTCTCTATCTTCATGGGTCGCGGTGGAACCTCACCGGGCACCTGTTCCGGCTGGAGCAGATTCGGTCGCTGGGTTTTTCGGTGCTGGCAATCGACTACCGGGGCTTCGGCCAGAGCCTCGGCGAGCTGCCGTCCGAGGCCACCGTCTATGAAGATGCTCGCATCGCCTGGGACCACTTGAAAACGCTGCAACCAGACGCCGGCAAACGTCTGATCTATGGCCACTCGCTGGGCGGCGCTGTGGCGGTAGACCTGGCGGCCGAGCTTGGCCGTGAAGCCAAACGCCGGGACGAACCACCGCAAGCGCGCGCATTGATCGTTGAATCCACTTTTACCAACCTGGCCGATATCGCGACGGAAGTGGCCGACACCGCCTGGCCGATCCATTGGCTGGTGTCGCAGAAATTCGACTCGCTGGAAAAGATCGACCAGGTCGGCATGCCACTCCTGCTGGTCCACGGAACGCAAGATCAATACGTGCCGGCGAGCTTCAGCGAAGCACTCTACGCCGCTGCGCGTAACCCCAAACAGCTCCTGCTGATAGAAGGCGGCAACCACAACAACGCCATGCGCGTGGGTCGGCGCGCCTATGCCGAAGCCATCCGCGAATTGCTGGAGACACCAGTGGAGCACGCCGCCAACAGAACATTGCCAGGCGATTCAGAGACCAACCGCAGTTGAAGTGCGGCCGCGTTCGCGCTCAGTAGGCTGCACAAACGGCGGGTTGTGCCTCGTCTGACCAGGGGTTGCGGCCCTCCTCGATCCAGCCCAGGCTGGCTTTCCAGAATCCGTCTCGGTGGCGTTCGCGGAACAGATCGAAGTGCCCGACCCGCTCCATGCCCAGTGCCGCCGGGCTGAGCTGCACCTGCTGGACCTGAGCGTTGCGGTAATAGGCCAGCCCGCGCGCAATAGCCGCTGGCGT
>TARA_R110002095_G_scaffold190886_1_pt1 | contig 18044 bp, 12 predicted proteins | sample TARA_R110002095 | Tara Oceans TARA_R110002095 (sample SAMEA4397255) | marine metagenome | biome: Polar Biome; feature: [SRF] surface water layer (ENVO:00010504); material: water (ENVO:00002006), including particulate matter (ENVO:01000060) such as... | depth 5 m | reverse complement strand
ACCGTCCCGGCAACGAAAATACCGCGCAACGCTAGTCCATTCAGTGCCACCGTCGCGACACCACGCCGGCACTGAATTGAACTGGATCACTGGCGCAGCGAATCAGCTGCGTGATGGCGATGCCGGTGGATACCGAAACGCAGCACCCTCCCTAACAGATCAGCGCGCTTGGAGTTTCCAGGCGCGATGAATCTTGCTGTTGCGGCGGAAATCTTCATCCAGAGTGGCGCCGGTAATTTCCTCCACGGCGTAGCGCTCGGCAACGCCCGGATCGAGGACGAATTTGCGAAAGTTGTTGGAAAAATACAGCGTGCCGCCAGCGGCCAGTCTAGCCATCGCCAGGTCGAGCAAGGCGACATGATCACGCTGGACATCGAACACCCCTTCCATGCGCTTCGAGTTGGAGAACGTTGGCGGGTCGATAAAGATCAGATCGTATTCGCCACGGTCCTCCTCCAACCACGCCATGACATCGGCCTGCTCCAAACGCTGTCGATCCGACAGGCCATTGAGCGCCAGATTGCGCCGCGCCCAATCCAGATAGGTTTTTGACAGGTCGACACTCGTCGTGCTGCGAGCGCCGCCCTTCGCCGCGTGAACCGTCGCGGTAGCGGTGTAGCAATAAAGGTTCAAGAAGCGCTTGCCTGCCGCTTCGCGCGCAATGCGCTGGCGCATCGGCCGGTGGTCGAGAAACAGCCCGGTATCGAGGTAATCAGTGAGATTCACCAGCAGCTTGACGTCGCCCTCTGTGACCTCAACAAAGGTGCCTTGAGTGGCTTGGCGCTCGTACTGCCGCGTTCCGCTCTGGCGCTCACGACGCTTGACCACCACCCGGTCCTGAGGAATACCCAAAGCTTGCGGGATAGCGCCTAGGGCGTCGTAGAGTCGTGCCTGGGCTTTCTCGGGATCGATCGAGCGCGGTGGCGCGTATTCCTGCACATGCACCCAGTCGCCGTAGAGATCAATGGCCAAGGCATACTCAGGCATGTCTGCATCGTACAAGCGATAGCATTGAATGCCTTGCTTGCGAGCCCACTTACCGAGCAGCTTCAGATTCTTCTGCAGCCGGTTGGCGAACATCTGCCCGCCCTCACTGAGGCGCGCCAATTCCGCTACGGGTTTCTCTTCGCTCTTGCTTTCAGCGGTGGCCGCTCGCTGACCAGTGACGAACTGATCCAGCTCGACCTTGATCAACAACAGCTTGCAAGGCAGTGCCCCGTTCCAGAAAGCGTATTGCTTGTGGCTACGGATGCCCATGCGCTTGCCCAGATCCGGGGCTGACGTCAGCACCGCAGCCTCCCAGCCGAGACAGGCCTGGCGTAGTCGCTCGCCAAGGTTCTGATACAAGTAGACCAGACTCGCCTCATCGCCCAGGCGCTCACCATATGGTGGGTTGCAGATGACCAGGCCCTTCTGATGTTGATCCGGTCTAGGCTCGAACGTCGCTACATCGCCTTGGTAAACACGGATCCAGCTCGCCAGCCCAGCGCGCTCGATGTTGTTCTTTGCGGGCTGGATCAGACGCGGGTCCGCCTCGTAACCTCGAATCCACAGCGGCGGTCGGGCCATGCCCGCGTCGGCACGCGCCTGGGCTTCGGCGTGCAGGCGATTCCACAGAGCAGGCACATGGCCGAGCCAGGCACTGAACCCCCAGCGCTCACGGCGAAGATTAGGGGCGATGTCCGCCGCTATCATCGCGCCTTCGACCAGGAAGGTGCCGACGCCACACATTGGGTCGGTCAGAGCGCCGCCAGCAGCAGCGATGCGAGGCCAACCCGCACGGATCAGTACGGCCGCTGCAAGGTTCTCCTTGAGCGGAGCCGCACCCTGCTGAAGACGGTAGCCACGCTGGTGCAGGCTATGCCCAGACAGGTCCAGGGACAGCACTGCCTGCCCCCGATCAAGACGCAGGTGGATGCGCAGGTCCGGGTTCAGCTTGTCGACACTGGGTCGCTCGCCGCCTGCGGTGCGGAGCCGATCGACAATGGCATCCTTGACCTTCAGAGCGCCAAAGTGAGTGTTGTCGATCCCGGAGCCATGGCCGCTGAACTCAACCGCCAGACTACCCGTTGCTGCGAGATGCTCCGCCCAGTCGACCTGATGAACTCCCTCATAGAGGGTTTCGGCATTCACCGTGGAAAAACGCTCGATCACCAACAACACCCTGTTGGCCAGCCGAGACCACAGGCATAGTCGGTAGGCGACCTCCATGCTGGCAAAGCCGCGAATCGCGGCGGTCTGCTCACGCGCCTCCTCGAGCCCGAGCTCCTTGGCTTCTTCGAGCAACAGGCCCTCGAGCCCTTTTGGGCAGGTGAGGATAAGTTCGTGGCGATCAGTCATGGCATGTCCAGTTAATTTGTTCGATCCGGTTGAGCACTCTCCCAGATCTCGTGTCGATGTTCGGGCGGTTTGCGGCTGTCTTTCGTCGCGAAGCAGACGCTGCGGTACCACTTTGGCAGTGCGGGGAGCGCTCCCCGCCTGCCTTATGGGCGGCACCACGGTTTGGTGACTTACTTATTACAAAACGATCATTCCCGCTTGGCAGTCATTGGGTTAGAACTCGACTCAGTCCGGCATCGCAACGATGCCGGAAGAACCCGCCACGCCGGCAGCGGGCTTCACTGGCAGTCTATCTGCCGACCTCGCCATGAGGACAACGGAAACACCAGTCAACCACTGAGGGCAATACCCAATGAGAAGACTCAAGCGTGATCCGATGGAACGAGCATTTCTACGCGGTTATCAGCATGGCATACACGGTAAATCTCGCGATCTCTGTCCTTTTTCTCATCCCGAGGTACGCCAAGCCTGGATTAACGGCTGGCGGGAGGGTCGCGGCGACAACTGGGACGGTCTGACCGGCGCAGCCGGCATTCATCGATTGAACGAACTTCACGCGGTCGGCTGACACAATCACACCGACTTCGACTAGCACGCCCCATCCGGGCGGCGGGCTTGAAGCCCGGGGCTCCCATCGGGAGCCCCACTGAAGCACAGATTAACGATTCGCACTCTTCTGAGATTGCAGCGCAGCGATGGCGTCCACCGCCTCGCGAATCAGCGCAGGCCCCTTATAGATGAATCCCGTGTAGAGCTGCACAAGACTTGCGCCGGCTTCGATCTTCTCTGCCGCATGCTGCCCTTGCGTGATACCACCGACGGCAATGATAGGCAGGCGGCCCGCCAGGGTTTGTGCTAACACACGGACGGTATGGGTGCTCTTTTCACGAACAGGGGCCCCGGAAAGCCCGCCCGCTTCGTCGGCGTGCGCAAGACCCGCCACGCCGTCACGGCCAACCGTTGTGTTGGTCGCAATGATTGCATCCATGCCGGCCTGGAATACCGCTTCGGCAACCAGTCGGATTTCCTCATCGGTCATGTCGGGCGCGATCTTGATGGCCAGCGGAACACGCTTTCCATGGAGCACTTCGAGGTCTTCGCGGCGCTGGCCAAGCGCATCGAGCAGTTGCTTGAGCGAGTCCCCGAACTGCAGGCTACGCAGCCCCGGTGTATTGGGCGAACTGACGTTCACTGTGACATAGCTCGCCTGGTGATAGACCTTGTCCAGGCATAGCAAGTAATCATCCTGAGCGCGCTCGACCGGGGTGTCGAAGTTCTTGCCGATGTTGATGCCCAAGATGCCCTTGAAACGAGCCGCGTCGACCCTTTCCAGCAGCGCGTCGACGCCATGATTGTTGAAGCCCATACGGTTGATAATAGCTTCGGCCTCGGGCAACCGGAAAATACGCGGTTTGGGATTTCCCGGTTGTGGCCTTGGCGTCACAGTACCCACCTCGACAAATCCAAATCCCAGCTGCGACATTCCGCAGATCGCCTCGCCGTTTTTGTCCAGCCCCGCCGCCAGCCCAACAGGGTTCGGGAAATCCAACCCCATCACCCGCACCGGCAAGCTCGCCGGAGACTTATTCAACATGGTGTTAAGGCCTAGACGGCCGCCCGCGCCAATAAGATCGAGCGACAGCTCATGAGACGTCTCGGGCGTAAACTTGAAAAGTAGCTGGCGGGCCAGGTTATACATACGCAGCCTAGATCCTGGAAAGTGTGGCGCGAGAGTATAGCAGGCGGGCATTGCGCGCAGCGGGCTACAACGTGGCGCCCGTGATCGAATTGCTCGACGAAGCGCGCCTAATCAACCCGTCGCAAGCGAATCAGTTTGCCTTCAGGCGCAAACTCCATCTCGAATGAACCAAACACGCCGGCTGTTGTCAGAAAGGGTCGCAGGTGATGTGCCGGCAAGCTGACGCTCGTCCCTTCCCGGCTTTTGATCAGGATACGATTGGCGCGCCCCTGATAGACCGCCAGCAGTTTTTCGGCGGGCAGTGCAATATCCAGCAAGAGGCTTGGCATGGAGGCTCCCTCATTGATCAACGCAGCGATGTTGCCATATCGGCCCTCGGACAGTGATCTGTCATTGAGCCGAGATCCCCAATTCGATAGACAAAAGCTCGGCAAATACGGTGCACAGGGCGCACGGCTCTGCCACACTTCGACCGTTGCCCTATGCGTTCGTCTTCCATGATGGGCCTGCCCGAGCCGATGCCGCCCGTGACTTCCCGAATCGTCAGATTTGCCCAACGCCTTGGATTGACCGGCAAATCACCGCGCCAGATCCTTGAGCACGCCAGCCAGATCAGCTTGCCATTTGCTCCCCTCTCGGAGCCGGCACCGAGCATCTTCTGGAACGACGGCCCTTGCCTGCAACGATTCGTCGATTTACCGAGAAGCGCCCTTTCCGGCCCCATTCAGGAAGACAAAGCCAAGGCTCATGCAGCCTTGACACGGCTCGTGCGCCAGGAGCGCAGCGCCTACCCGGCGCTCGATTTGAGACAGGTCGACGGCCTCGGCGGGCAAAGCCCCGACGAAGCGACCTATCCGACGTTCGAGGCGCTTGCCGCCACACCCGCCTGCCGTCAGCTACGGGTCATCAGTTACAAGGACTTCGTGCGGACCATCACCTCCGCATTGCCTGAATTCCAGACACAGGCCCCGATCGAGCTTCGCCAAGCCAGCTGGCTTGGCGAGCGGATTTACTGGAGCGGTGAGCACCATGCTGAAGCCTTCGCCAGCGCCATCGCCTATGCACGGTTACGCGGGCTGGAGGTCAACCTGCCCTGCGAACTCACTGATTACCGGCTTGATGCAGCCGGACTACAGGCACTCGACAGCGAATACCATGCCGTCACGATGCCGGCACAAGCCTGGAGCGATCGCGCCTTCATGGGGCTGCTGCTTGAGGCAAAGATTCCCTATGCTCGCTTGACGCTGCTGCGCAACGCGAATAACTCAGAGCTACTTCTGCTGGACAAGCGGCAACCTGCTGCGAATGCTTTGGGAGAAGGGCTTAAGCTCGCCGGTGCTCCGGACATGGTGCGCTACTTGCGAGACCTGCCACAGATCACTCGGTTCCGCCTTGGCAACCGGGCCGTACATACCGACTGATCCAGCAACGCCACTGCCACGAAGCTCGCGAGCCTCTGCCCAACACCGCCTCCATGACGCAAAACGCCGATGCATAGACATCGGCGTTTCATTTCGCGTAACAGCCGCCAGGAAACCCAGCGGCATATCACAACTAGCGTCTGGCGCTTTCCAACGCGAGGTCTTGCAGCTCGCGACCGGCGACAGCATACATGGCGTAATCCACGCTACTGGCACTGCGCAGTTCGACCAGCATTCGCCGCCAACGCTCGACCTGATATTCCCGCTGCTCCAACCATAGCTGAACGCGAGCATCGAGATCGTCAGGCGCGTCGCTCATCTGCAACACCGACACGGTGATAGCGCGCTGCTGACTGTCCAGATCATCGCGGAAGCCTTCCCTAGCCAGCGCTTGCCAATTATTTTCCACCGGCAGACCGGTGACCTGCTGCAGGTACCAAGGTAACTCCAGCGCACCGCCCACGGCGAAGTAAGCCGCTGCGACCTCAGCAGGTGGCTGCCCGGTTTCATCAGCGGCCTCCAGTATCGGCAACAGCGTGTACAGATGGTTGGTGCCCGCGACCATCCGGGCCAGCAACTCGGGCACACCTGCGTCGGTGTAGCGCTCGTAGCGCGCTTGCCAAAGCTCGCGAGTTCCGCCCTGCAGCAGCGCGTCGAGTTTCAAACCGAGCGCTGCGACGCGCGGCCCAAAGTGCCCGACGTCACGTGCCGCATCCAGCTCACTGCGACGATTGCGCAGGAACCAACGGGTCGCCCGCCGTCCCAGCCGCATCAGTTCATCCATGAGGTTGAGCTGCAGTTCAGACGGAACCTTGTAATCCAGCGCTTCGATCTGTCGGAACCAATGAGGCAGATGGAAGATATCCCGCACGATCACGTAAGCGCCTGCCACGTTGGCGGCGCTCAGGCCTGTAGCCTCTCTGAGCCGCTGAACGAAGGTGATGCCCATGTTGTTGATCAGGTCGTTGGCGATCTGAGTGCTGACGATTTCGCGTTTGAGACGGTGCTGCAGCATCGCCGGGCGATACTGCTCGGCCAGCAACTGCGGAAATGCGCTCTCCATTTCGCGCGCCAGATAGGCGTCGTCCGGCACGCGCGATTGCAACAGTGCTTCCTTCAGCTCGATCTTGCTGTATGAAATCAGCACCGACAGCTCAGGCCGGGTCAAACCCTTGCCCAGATTCGCGCGCTCAGCCAGCATTTCATCGCCAGGCAGGAACTCAAGCGCACGATCCAGAAGACCATCGGCTTCCAGGGAACTGATCAGTCGCTTGTACTCACTGCCGCCCTCATGAGCGCGATGCTCAGCCTGCGACAGCGCCTGGGTCTGCTTGTAATTGTCGTGCAGCACCAATTCGGCCACCGCGTCGGTCATCTCGAACAGCAACTGGTCACGCTGCTTGCCGGTCATGTCCCCCGCACTAACGATCTCATTCAGCAGAATCTTGATGTTGACCTCATGGTCGGAGCAGTTCACCCCGCCAGCGTTGTCGATGAAGTCCGTGTTAGCGGCACCGCCATGCAAGCAGTATTCGACGCGTCCCAGCTGAGTGATGCCCAGGTTGCCGCCTTCGCCGATAACCTTGGCTCGCAGCTCGTTGCCGTTGACCCGCAGGATGTCGTTGGCCTTGTCGCCCACGTCTGCATGAGTTTCCGCGGTGCTCTTCACATAGGTTCCAATGCCTCCGTTCCAGAGCAGATCCACCGGTGCCTTGAGCAACGCGTGGATGAGCTCGGCCGGGGTCAGCTGATCCGCTTCGATGTCGAAACGCGCCTTCATCTGCGGCGTGATCGCGATACGCTTGGCCGAGCGAGGGAACACGCCGCCTCCCGCGGAGATCAGTGATGCATCGTAGTCGGTCCAGGAGGAGCGCGGCAGATCGAACAGGCGTTGGCGCTCGACAAAGCTGCGCGCAGCGTCCGGGTCGGGATCGATAAAAATGTGCAGATGGTTGAAGGCAGCCACCAGCTGCAAGGTTTCGGACATCAGCAAGCCATTGCCGAACACATCACCAGCCATGTCGCCGATGCCGATCACGCTGACGTTGTCGCGCTGCACATCGATGCCACGCTCGCGGAAGTGCCGCTGCACTGAGACCCATGCGCCCTTGGCGGTGATACCCATTTTCTTGTGGTCATAGCCGGCGGAGCCACCGGACGCGAAGGCGTCGCCCAACCAGAAGTCGTACTCCGCAGCGATGCCGTTGGCGATGTCGGAGAAGGTTGCGGTGCCCTTGTCGGCCGCCACGACGAGATAGGGGTCGTCCGCGTCGTAGCGAAGCACGTTGGCCGGCGGTACGACGTTGCCGTCTTTGAGATTGTCAGTGATGTCCAGCAGGCCGCTGATGAAAATCCGATAGCAGGCTATGCCTTCTGCCAGCACCTCGTCACGAGACCCATTGGTAGGCAGACGACGTGGCACGAAACCACCCTTGGCCCCTCCGGGCACGATGATCGCGTTCTTCACCTGCTGCGCCTTGACCAGACCCAGCACCTCGGTGCGGTAGTCTTCTTCACGATCAGACCATCGCAAGCCACCGCGCGCGACCTTGCCGCCACGCAGATGGACGCCTTCGACGCGAGGTGAATAAACAAAGATTTCGAATTTCGGCGCCGGCCGTGGCATCTCAGGGATCGACCGCGGATCGAGCTTGAAGCTGAAGTAGCTCTTCGGCTTGCCGGCCGCGTCCATCTGATAAAAATTCGTCCGCAGAGTCGCTTTGATTAGGGCCAGGTAGCGCCGAAGGATGCGGTCTTCATTGAGCACCGCCACGTCATCCAGCGCCGTGATGATCGCCTGCTCCAGCCGCGCCTGCTTGTCGGCAAGATCTTCTTCGCCGAGTTTGCGCGCCAGGTAGAAGCGCATCTTGAACAGCCGCACCAGCTCACGAGCGATGTCGGTGTGGTTGAGCAAAGCGCTGGCGATGTAGCCCAGGTCGAAGCCCATGCGGATCTGCTTCAGGTAGCGGCCATAGGCGCGTAGCAACGCAACCTCGCGCCAGGTCAGCCCGGCGGTCAGGACCAGCCGGTTGAACGCATCGTTCTCCGCCTGACAGTTGTTGATCGCGATGAAGGCATCCTGCAGCGGTTCATTGATCTCCATAAGATCAATTTCGAGCCCCTCTGCGTAGGTGAACGCAAAGTCGTGAATCCAGTATTCGCGGCCATCCTTGCGCCGCAGGTGGAACGGAAACTCGCCTAGCACGCGTAGCCCGAGGTTCTCGAGGATCGGCAACATGTCCGACAACGGCAGCGACGTGTTCAGGTGATAGAGCTTGCAGTGCAGGCGATTTTCCACCGCCGTGATCGGCTGGTAGAAGCTCATCACCAACGGGCGCTGCTCGCTGAGACTGAGCACGTGCTGCATATCCACAGCCGCCGAATGCGGCGCGAAACGTTCACGGTATCCCGCGGGGAAGCCTTTCGGGAAATCAGCAAGTATCCCGGTGCCCTGGGCTTCGCCGAAGCGCTCAATGACCACGCTCGTGTAGTCGTCCTGCCAGGTTCGGCAAGCTTGGACCACCTCGTTTTCCAGCTGGACCGGATCGAACTGCACCTGCTTGCTCGGGTCCAGACGCAGAAGGAACTGCACGCGGATCAGCACGGACTCGGAAAAGTAGGTGGAAAACTCACAGCCGCTGGCTTCCAGACGGTCTACCAGAACCTGCTGGATGCGCAAGCGGGTTTCGGTCGAATAACTGTCGCGGGGAACGTACGCCAGGCAATAGCAGAAGCGTCCATAGGGATCGATACGCAGGAACAGGCGCAGCTTGTTGCGCTCCTGGATCTGCACGATGGCGATGGCTGTGCTGAACAGCTGGTCGAGCGTCATCTGAAACAGCTCGTCGCGCGGCAGCACTTCGAGAACCTGAGTCAGCTCCTTGGCCAGATGCGCCGAATCATCGAAATGCGAACGCTGGATGACCTCTGCCACCTTGCTGCGAATGTAGGGTATCCGACGCACGCTCTGGGTATAGACCGACGAGGTAAAAAGCCCGAGGAAGCGGCATTCCCGGGTTACGCGACCCTGCTCATCGAATTCGCGTATGGAGACGAAATCCGGGTATGCCGGTCGATGCACCCGGCTCGGAGTAGCCGCCTTGGCGAACGACAGCAGCAGCGGCTCCTGCAGATAGGCCAGCGCTGGCGGCATGATCAGTTGATCGTCGGCTTCAAGTCCGGTGCGCAGGTTTCGCGACAGCCCCAACAGGGATGCCTCGTCATAAATGATGCGGCCGCCCTCCCCCTGTTCGACAACCGTGAATTCCTCATACCCCAGGAAGGTGAAATGGTCTTCGGCCAGCCAGCGCATGAAGTCCATGCTCTCAGCCAGCTGGGCGTGATCGGCCGGTTGCAGCATGGCCAGACGCGCATGATGCTCTTCGGCCTTCGCCTTCATCGCCGGGAAATCACTGACGGTCAGACGGACGTCAGCCAGAACGCCGTGCAGCGACTGCTCCAGTTCGTGCAAGGCCGCCGCACTGGCGCAGCGATCGATCTCGACAAATATCAGCGACTCGGCGCCGCTGCCTTCACCCGAACTGCCCTTCGGCAGCAATTCGACCAAGCTGCCGTCACCGTTCCGGCGGACCTGCAATACGCTGTTCTGCAGGGTGTGAATAGCATAGCCACGACGGGTAAGCTCCATGCGCACCGAGTCGACCAGAAACGGCATGTCCGGGTGCAGCACTTCGACCACGCTGTGGGTCGATTGCCAACCGTGCTTCTCATAATCGGGGTTGAACACCTGAACGACAGGACTGCTTGGGTCGAAGCGCTCCAACAACCGCCAACTCGCCAGCGTTGAGCCGACCAGGTCGGTCATGCGCCGCTGAGTCAGCTCGGGCAATGCGACGATTCCGAAGAACTGTTCGGCGAAGAGCCCCACTTGTGGCAGGAGTTTCTCGTCGACATGCTGTGCCAGGGCCACTTTCAGTTGTTGCTGAAAATCGGCTTTGCTGGCAGCTGTAAAGAACGCCATTTTTTCGCTCCATTCTGGCTTTGAATTCGACTAGGGCAGTCGCGGGACCTGACCGGCAACGCAACCTGTAAGTTCAACGTTAGTTCAGCGGACCGGGAATGCACCCAGTAGGGCCTCCTTTGTCTGGCGCCGCCAGCGACCGCCCGGTCACATTTAATTGAGTTGCATGACCAATGGAGACTGGCGCTGGCCATCCTCAACGCTGCGTGACGAACTTGCCGAGCCGCGCATAGCCTGCCCCTCGCTAATGAATTAAAGTCGTGCTGGTCGAGCGTCCGCCCCGACACGCCCCTGCAGAAGAGCTCAGCGATGGACCACCGTGAAGCCATAGTCGCGCTGCGACAATTTCTTTCCACCCAGATTCTCGGCCAGGAACGGCTGATCGAGCGCCTGCTGATCGCTTTGCTCGCTGACGGCCACCTGCTCGTCGAAGGCGCCCCGGGGTTAGCTAAAACACGGGCAATCAAAGAGCTTGCAGGCGGCCTTGAAGCGGAATTCCATCGCATCCAGTTCACACCCGACCTGCTGCCAGCTGACATTACCGGAACTGAAATCTACCGACCGGAAACCGGCAGCTTCGTCTTTCAACAAGGCCCCATCTTTCACAATCTGGTGCTGGCCGATGAGATAAACCGAGCGCCCGCAAAGGTGCAGTCGGCGCTGCTCGAGGCCATGGCCGAACGGCAGGTCAGCGTGGGTCGCAGCACCTACGATCTGTCACCGCTCTTTCTGGTAATGGCCACGCAAAATCCCATCGAGCAGGAGGGCACCTATCCCCTCCCCGAAGCGCAGCTCGACCGCTTCCTGCTCCACGTAAAGCTCGGTTTCCCCGATGCGTCGGTGGAACGACGCATTCTGCAACAGGCGCGCGGCGAAGCGATCAACGGCGAAACCGCCCCGGAACACCGCGTCTCCCAACAAGCGATCTTCGCTGCGCGCAAGGAAATTCTCGGCCTGTACATGGCGGACGCGGTGGAGGAGTACCTGGTGCAGTTGGTCATGGCGACCCGCACCCCGGCCAAATTCGACGCTGAGCTGGCGGGCTGGATTGCCTACGGTTCCAGCCCGCGCGGCTCGATCTCGCTCGATCGCTGCGCCCGCGCTCATGCCTGGTTGGCGGGACGGGACTTCGTCAGCCCAGAGGACATTCAAGCGGTGCTGTTCGATGTGCTGCGCCATCGTTTGATTCTCTCGTTCGAAGCGGAAGCAGCTGGTATTGATCAGGACCGCGTCCTGCAGCGTATTCTCGACGTGGTCGCGGTGGCCTGATGCAACCCTCGCGGCCCACCGACGACAGCTCGGTGCATTCAGGGCCCGGCGATGGCGTCCGGGTAAGCCTCGCCGAGCTGATCGACATGCGTCATCGAGTCCGCGAAGTGCCCTTGTTTTCCAGCCCGCATCGGCGCAGCCAGTTGGTTGGCCTGCACCATTCGAAGTTGCGCGGACGAGGGGTGGATTTCGATCAGGTGCGCATCTACCAGGCCGGCGACGATGTTCGCACCATTGATTGGCGAGTTACTGCACGGACTCAGGAGCCGCATACCAAGCTATTCCACGAAGAACGTGAGCGACCCATTTACTTACTGGTCGAGCAGAGCCCGCGGTTGTTCTTTGGCAGTGCTCGGGCCTTCAAGTCGGTGGTGGTTGCCCAGGCTGCCAGCCTGGTGGGATGGGCCGCGCTAAGCCACAACGATCGCGTCGGGGGCCTGGTATTCGGACACGGCGATCAGCACGAGATCAAACCCCGGCGTAGCAAGCAAAGCCTTCTGCAATTGCTGGACCGTTTGGCGCGCGCCAATGCCGGCTTGCAAGCCGACCAGTCTGACGATCCAGAGGCCTTCGGCCTGGCGCTCAGACGCGCACGTGAAGTGCTGCGTCCAGGTAGCCTGGCGGTGATCCTCTGTGATGAGCGCGCCCTGAGCGATGCAGCAGAACAGCAGATGAGCTTGCTCGCGCGTCACGTCGACTTATTGCTGATTCCTGTCTGTGACCCACTCGACCACGCGCTGCCAGCGGCTGGACTGTTGCGCTTTGCGCAGTTCGGCGCTCGGCTGGAACTGGACACCCATGATGCGGCGCTGCGACAAGCCTACCGGCTGCAAGGCGAAGCCCGAAGTGCGCGCTGGAAGCGTCTGGCTGACCGTTTGCGCCTGCCTTTGATGCCGCTTGATACCCAGCGCGAACTGGTGGAGCAAATGCGTGAGCACCTCATCGGGCAGCAACAAGGCGCCCTCAGATGAATGCCCTCGAGCTTGAACCCCTGATCACCCCAGCAGCCGTGAGTTGGTGGCCACTGGCGGCTGGCTGGTGGTTTCTCGCTGCCCTGTTGCTCAGCCTCGTTCTGCTGCTGAAACTGCAGCCCTGGAAAAGACTTCAGCTCGCTAAGCGAAAGGTGACCGCCCAGGACGAACAACTGCTCGACCCGCAACGTCAGACGGCTCTGCTTGAACTCGCCCAGTTGAGCAAGCCATACAATGGCCAGCCAGCCAGTCACTGGCTGCAGCAACTCAATGCGCTACTGAAACGCCTTTGCCGGATCCGCTACCCAGACGATCACCCCCATACATTGAGCGGGCGTGCCTGGCTGGCCTTTCTCGACAATCGGTGTCCGGCCGCGGGATTGACGCGCTGGATGGTACTGGTTGAAGGCGCTTACCGCGCCGAGTGCCGGCTGGACGACAAGGCCATCCAGGGCCTTGAACAGTCCGTGCAGATCTGGATTCGCAAGCATGTTTGAGCTGGCCTGGCCGTGGGTCTGGCTACTGTTGCCGCTGCCCTGGCTGCTGCGCTGGGTCTTACCCGTATCGGAAAGCGGCGACGCAGCATTGAAGGTCGGCTTTCTGGCCGAGCTGGAAACGCTGGCTGGCCGCCGCGCCGCGATCGCCCTGCCTGCCTGGCGGCAACAGCTGCCCTACTTGTTCATCTGGTGTTTGCTGTTGCTCGCCGCCGCCCGCCCGCAATGGCTCGGCGAACCGCTGCCGCTTCCCACCAATGGCCGCGACCTGTTGCTGGCGGTCGACGTGTCCGGTTCAATGGACTATCCAGACATGCAGTGGCAAGGCGATGAGGTCAGCCGGCTGGAACTGGTCAAACACCTGTTGGGCGACTTTATTGCCGGGCGAAGCGGCGACCGCGTCGGGCTTATCCTGTTTGGCAGCAAGGCCTACCTGCAGGCGCCGCTGACTTTCGATCGACAAACGGTACGCACCTGGCTCGATGAAGCTGCGGTCGGCATCGCTGGCAGCAACACAGCCATCGGCGACGCCATCGGCTTGGCCGTCAAGCGCTTGCGCGAACGGCCGGCCAACAGTCGCGTACTGGTACTGATTACGGACGGCGCGAACAACGGTGGCGAAGTCGAGCCTTTGATCGCGGCTCGCCTCGCTGCGGTCGCCGGCGTCAAGGTGCATACGATCGGCATCGGTGCCGAAGCGGATGACAGCCTGCTCAACCGGTTCGGTTTCAACCCCGGCGGCGACCTGGACGAAACGACTCTTCGCGCGATTGCCTATGAAACCGGCGGCGAGTACTTCCGAGCGCGTACAAATGAAGAGCTGGAGGCAGTCGGTGCCACCCTCGACGAACTCGAGCCGGCCGCCCAGCAGCCGGCTCAGGCACGCGTCGCCACAGCGTTGTACGCCTGGCCATTGGCAGCAGCACTTCTGTTCAGCTGGCTGTTGGTCGCGCGCAGCGTCTTGCCTTTGTCGCTGCGTCAACTGGGCGCTCGGAGCAAGCGATCATGAGCGAACTTCTGCCCTACCTGCTCAGACCGTTCTGGTTGATCGTATTGCCGCTGCCGATATGGCTGATGTGGCGTTTATGGCATCGTCAGCGCCAGACCGGTCGCTGGCAGCGCCTGTTGCCCGAAGCTTTTCATACCGCTCTGCTCACCCGCGGCAAGCTGCGTAACAGCAAGCTTCCTTGGATCCTCCTCGGCAGCGCCTGGCTGCTGGGTTGTCTGGCGTTGCTAGGGCCAAGTTGGCAGCAGGTCGAGCAACCCAGCCTGACACGCGCGGACCCGTTGGTCATCTTGCTGGAGACCACCCCGGCAATGCTGGCAACCGATGTGCAGCCGAGCCGACTCGAGCAGGCCAAGCGCAAGATCCTCGATCTGCTGCAGACCCGCCAGGATGCCCAGACCGCTGTGGTGGTCTTTGCCGGCAGCGCTCACACCCTGGTGCCCTTGTCCAACGATATGGCCACCACGCAAAACCTTCTGGACGCATTGCAGCCCGATCTCATGCCCGAACCCGGCCATCGTGCTGACCTGGCGGTGGCGCAAGGCATTGCCCTACTGCAACAAGGCGCCAATGGCGCTGGGCGCCTTCTGCTGATCGGCAGCAGTCTGAGCGAGCCGGAGCGCGCATCGATTGAGCAGCAGCTGGAAGAAAACGAGCAGTTGCTGCTTCTGTTAGGCATCGGCACCGAGCAAGGTGCTCCGATTCCTCTCGAGGACGGCAGCTTCCTCAAGGATGACAAAGGTTCCATTGTCATCCCCCGGCTGGACGACAATGCCATGCGGCGTTTCGCCAGCCAGATCGGTGGTCGCTATCAGCAGGCTCGAGTCGATGATGCGGACCTGCGCAACCTCGGCTTGCTCGAAAGCAACGGAAAGCTTGTGGCTCAAGACGAGACCACCCGTCTCGACGCCTGGCAGGACCAAGGCTACTGGCTGCTGCTCCCTCTGGTGTTGCTCGCCGCCTTCGCCGGGCGCCGGGGTTGGCTGTTCTGCTTGCCGCTCGTCCTCTTCGTCCCGCAACCCGCCAGCGCCCTGAGCTTTGACGACCTATGGCTGCGCCCCGATCAACAGGGCATGCGCCTGCTGGAATCTTCTCGCCCAGGCGAAGCCGCGACCCGCTTCGAAGATCACCGGTGGCAGGGCTATGCCCGCTACCAGGCCGGTGACTTTGCCGGCGCCGCCGAGCAGTTCGGCAAGGGCGACTCCGCAGCCGATCACTACAACCGAGGCAATGCCCTGGCCCGCAACGACGAGCTGCAAGCCGCCATCGAAGCCTATGAACAAGCCCTGGAGCTGGATCCGGGCCTGGACGTCGCGCGGCGCAATAAAACCACCGTCGAAGAGGCCCTACGACAAAAAGAGGCTCAAGCTGATGCCGATCCCGACGCGTCGCCACCCGAGGAATCGACATCCGAAGCCGAGCAGCGCAAGCAGCCTCGTGGAAGCAAAGCGCCAGACACCTCGTCGGACTCGACAGATCAAACCACGGCACAGGCCCCGCCAGAGCCAGCTGGCGAGGTGTCGAGCAAAACACTGAACGAGGGCCCACCCGAGTCCGAGCCAGTCGCGACCGATCAGCAGATGGCACAAGCACAGGAAGTGCCGGTCGATCCCGAGCAGGATCAGGCAATGAACCAATGGTTGCGCAAGATCCCGGACGATCCCGGCGAGCTGCTACGGCGCAAGTTTCTTTATGAGCAACGCAAACGGCAGGAATTGAATCAATGATGCGCTGGATGACACTGGTGTTTCTGCTCCTGCTGGGCTTGCAAACCCACGCTGCCACTTTGGTGGCCCGGGTCGACCGTACCGAGCTGAGCCTGGACGAAACTGTGGAGCTGACTCTGGAAACGGCCGACGGCACCGCATTTGGCAAGCCCGACCTGCAGCCCCTCGACAGCCTGTTCAAAGTATCCGGGACACGTCAGAGCAACCAACTTGCCGGGACCAACGGCGATGCACAGGCGATTACCCAGTGGCAGGTTACGCTCCAGCCGCTGCAGACCGGCTATGTCGTCATTCCGCCGTTGCAGCTCGGCGATGCCCGTAGCGAGCCAATCACCTTGCATGTCACCGAGCCCAGTGCCAGCGACAGCGACCTGCTTGCCCCCATATTCATCGACGCCAGTCTTGATCAGGAGGTCGCCTACGTGCAGGCGCAGGTGCTGCTGACGCTGCGTATCTACCACTCCGTATCGCTGTACGACGACAGCACCCTGTCACCGCTGCAGATGAACGATGCGCTGGTGCAGCGGCTGGGCGAACCACGCACTTATGAAAAAGACATCAACGGCGTCCGCCACGGTGTGATTGAAATCCGCTATGCGCTATTCCCACAGAAAAGCGGCGAGCTGACAATTCCCGCACAACTGTTCAGCGCCACGGCCGTAGCACCGTCGACCGGTGATCAGTATGGCTCGAGGTTCGGACGTTCGACCCAGGTCAAATCACCCACCATCCCGTTAACTGTAAAGCCCAAGCCATCTGACTATCCCGCCGACGCCGCCTGGCTGCCGGCCCGAAGCCTGACGCTGGTCGAAGCCTGGAGTCCGGAACCAGGGGATGCTCAGCTGGGCGAAGCCCTGACCCGCAGCTTGCTCTTGAAAGCTGACGGATTGACCAGCAGCCAGCTGCCTCCAATCGCCTCAACCAAGCTTCCGGGGCTGCGCAGCTACCCCGACCAGCCGACCCTGAACAACGAAGTCACTGCCAACGGTGTCAGCGGCAGTCGCGAACAGCGCGAAGCCCTGGTCGCGACGCGCACCGGAGAGTTCCAACTCTCGCCCGTGGAAGTCATCTGGTGGAACACTCTGGAAGATCGCCTGGAGCGCAGCACGCTGCCTGGTCGCACCCTGCTGGTCGCCGACAATCCGGACCTGCAACAGCCCGCCATCGAGACGGCGGACATGCCGGAACAGCGAGAGGCGAGACGGCTATGGCCCTGGCAGCTGAGCAGCGCATTGCTGGCATTGACGACCCTGCTCGGCTTTGGCTTGTGGCTGCATGCGCGCAGGCAGCCAGCGGTGATCCGCACAGTGCAGACCGGCCCGACTCCGCGCAGCCTGCTGGATGATCTGAAACGCGCCTGCCTGGCCAACGACACCCAGGCCACCCGACATGCGCTCGATGCCTGGGCGCGGCAGCAGCCTGAAACGCTGGCCGATATGGCGGCCCGTTTCGAGCCGCTGTCCGATGCCCTCGATGGGCTTAATGGTGCGCTGTACAGCGAGACCGGTCAGCGCTGGCAAGGCGAAGCCTTGTGGCAGGCCATTCAGAACCTGCCCGCAGGTCAGGCTGGCGATGCCGAACGCGAAGCCAGCGCGCTGCCGCCGCTGTATCCGCGCTGAGCTGACGGACTTCCCATATCCGGTCGCGATCAGCCGTCTTGCCCTTTGCTGCGAGCTCGTGCACCAGTTAGACGCGTCTTGCACCGTCCTTGGCATGTGGCTTGCTAAACCTGAACCAGACATCCCGCTTCGCACCGGTTCCCTCCCGGACGGTGCGCGCTTCGCATGGCAAAGGTTTTCTTCAGCATGACCGATCTCTCCCCTTCGCTCCGCCCTGACGCCAAAGCCTGGGTCGCCGGCAGCGACGCGCCAGAAAAGCACGTCGTGAACCTTGGTTTCATGGCGCTGACCGATGCTGCATCGCTGATCGTCGCCGCCACCCAGGGCTTTGCGCAGCCCTACGGCCTCACGCTCAACCTGCAACGGCAGAGCTCCTGGTCCAGCGTGCGAGACAAGCTTGTGGAAGGCGAACTGGATGCCGCTCACGGACTGTACGGCCTGATATACGCCGTGCATCTGGGGATCGGAGGCAGTGCGCGTAAGGACATGGCCGTACTGATGGGGCTGGCGCAAAACG
>TARA_R110002095_G_scaffold183543_1_pt1 | contig 18231 bp, 13 predicted proteins | sample TARA_R110002095 | Tara Oceans TARA_R110002095 (sample SAMEA4397255) | marine metagenome | biome: Polar Biome; feature: [SRF] surface water layer (ENVO:00010504); material: water (ENVO:00002006), including particulate matter (ENVO:01000060) such as... | depth 5 m | reverse complement strand
CAGCGTGCCGCGATCCGTTTCTTTTAAACGCTGCAGACCATCATAGGCATAGAATTCATCAAAGCTGTGGGTTGTATCCAGGAGGTTATACCGCCAGGTCCGATTGGAGGCTCGGTCGTAGCCATACTGAATGTTGGCTTTGTCTGCTGTTGCACCGTAGTCATACCAGAGGGACTCTTTGATCCGACCGAAGCGATCCAGGCCACGATAAATATCTCCGGTATCTGGATCGTTGCCTCCTGCTGTGCCGACCAGCGTGTATTTGACATCGGGTTCGGTATCATCGGCAATAACCGGGCTGCGCATGCCGAGGTAGGAATATTCGGCTAGGTGGGTGGCACTGAGATCGCTGTCCACAATCGCTGCCACGCGGCTGGTGGCATCGTCAATACTCTCCGAAGAACCATAGCTGTAAGACAGCACGCGACCATCGGGATAAGTCAGGCTGGCGGGACGAATCGTGTTGTCACTGCCATTAGCAAAATTGGTTTGAACCTTGGGGCTGGTGCTCACATTCACCTCTCCCGTATGCGACTGATAACTGGTAATGGCCTGCCTGAAATCATTATAAGCAAACTGAACCTCGTTAACTAGTGTTCCCTGTCCTACTGTGGCATTGTCATAGCTGCTGAGTTCAGAGTTGAGACCGCGTTCATCATAGGTCAGCCCGATGCGACGCACGGCTCCATCGACGCCAGTCCCCAGCGTTGTGACACGATCCTGTGTTGTTCGGCCCAGTTTATCATAGTCGACTTCATGAATCGTTCCGAGTTGATCCGTTCTTTCAATGGTCTGTCCCTGCCGGTTGTAGGCGTAAGTAACCACATCGGTTCCGTCCACGGAATCAGGATAGGTCTCTGTTCGCAGCAAGGTACTGCTGGCAATTTCGGAATCACTTAACGTTGTCCCATAGGTGTAAGTGGTTACCTGGTTTCCTGTTTCTGAGTTTTCTGCGGTCAGAGTGGCGATGGAACCATCGGGCGTATAGGTGGTCAATATTGTGCGGTTGGTATCATCCGAAGGATCAGCGCCCGACGAGTTACTGGAACTGGAAGACACAGGAGCCTGGTAATTTTCGATCACTTTAATGGCCCGCCCGGCATCGTCATACTCCTTGCGTGATTCCATCGCAGCAGGATCAATCAGTTGATAAACGCGTCCTGCAGAATCAAAGGCCGTGGTTGTGACCAGCACCGTATCGTTGCGTGTGGGTATTGTACTGGAACGCGATAGACTGGTTCCCCCATTGGTTCCGTAGTCTGAAGTAGCGATTACACGTCCAATGGCATCTGGGTAATTCGCCATGTAGGTGACCCGCGCTTTGGGAGCAGAACTCGGATCTAGAAGTGCGCCTGTCTGGCTATCTGGGGCATCGTGATAACGCATCCGTGTGATGCTCTCGATGATATTATTGGCATCATCATAGATCGATTCTGACTGTTCCAGGATCGTATCGCCGGTAACGGTTCCAGCGTCGGCATAACTGGTTTCATCCAGATCATAGCCGGTATAGCTCGCTGTCAACCGTCCGAGGCTATCGTACTCCATTTTCGTAAAGAGGTCTGATCCGGCGGGGAGCTGTTTTAGTGCTTTGCCTGTAGCATCGTACCAGGTGTTGTTGACGAGGCTATTGCCTACGGTCCCGGTAGACGGATCTACGGCATACTGAATGGTCTGATAGACGCGGCTCAGATCATCATATTTACTTTCAGCGCGGCCCAGTAAAACCCCTGCTGAGGTTGTATGGTACTGCTCTACTTTGATGACGCGGTTCAGGTTGTCGTAGTATTGTTTCTGGAACGCGTCAATCTCGCCATCCGTTTCAACGAGGCGGTCACGCCAGTCGTAGCTGAATGCGGTGATACGCGTCTCTGACGAGTCGACAGATAGGGTTTGAGTGGTCAGATTATTATCGCCCCCATCGGCGCCGTTGTCATATTGATTCTGTGAAACCAGCACCATGTTGTTGCCAATCGCTCCACCACCTGTGGGATCTTGTTGAGTGGCTCCTGTATCGTCGGTGCCCACATAAACCTGATAAGGGTTATTGCGAATATCAAAGACCGTAAAGGAGATCGTGCCACCCGGCGAAGTGCTGCGGTTTTGCCGCTGCATATTGTCGTAGCCATAACTGGACTGATCGTAGTTTGTTCCCGACGAGCCGATGCCTGATGTCGGAATTAAATGATAGACGCGATCAGATTCGAGCAGACAACAGCCCGTGTACTGACGGGTAATCCAGCTGACATAAGAGGGCTGCGGGAACGAATCGGTGGGAAGTAGTTTTCCACTGCTCGAACTGCGTGTGGCCTGGATGCTTTCGAGTGTGTTGCCGTATTTGTCTGTCTTCGTAATTATTACCGGATTGATCAGGGTGTATTGATAGTTGTTCGACGGGCCTGACTGGTAGCCGGTTGCTTGCCAGGTCTGATTATCACTTGTGTTGGATTTGTAGACATACCAGATCGCAGTGCGAATGGTCGTGGATTGGCCATTGAGGTCGATTGTGTGTTCGGGTTTGAGAACCTGAGTGGCTCGCCCCTGGTCGTCTAATTCATAATCAGTGACCAGATTCTTTCCCCCACCTGAGGGAGTGACCCAGCCGGCAGGTTCGTCAGATTGTTGGGTCGTGTCGACGTCTTCGATCAGTTGGAGTAGTCCGCCGGTTAAATTGTCGTAGACCATTTTGGTAATGAAGCCAAGTTCATCTTTGGCCCAGGTCAGATTGCCTTCTGTGTCATAGACTTCCACTCTGGTGTTGGCAGTCCCTGATCCGTTCTGGGATGTGGAAATGACGGGGAGTGTGGTTGTCTTTTGTTTTACCTGTAAAGTTCCTGTATGGAATGTGTAGGAATAACTGGATTCGATTGTTGTCGACTGATTGGATTCGTCCGGGTAGGCGATTTCTTTGGAGGGCAGGTAAATGGTGCTCCCGTTTGCCGAATGGGACGTGTATTCGGTTTTACTGAGATTAAGGGGCGTGCCACTTTGACCATGCTGTATTTTTGTGAAAGAAGGATAGCCTGCTGCGGCTCCCGATCCGGTAGTAGTGTAATAGTCATAAAGATGAATCAGGCCTTCGCTGTTATACAGGTATTGGTAACTGCCAGCGGAATAGTGCAGAAGGTCCGGGTACTGTTCGTCATAGCCAGAGATCGCCGAGGGTTCTGCGTGCAGAATGGCCCGCCCGTTCGTGTCATATTTTTTGAACCAGCACCACTCGTCATCTCCCGATTTCTTGACTTCAAGCATCGTTTGCCCCACGCCATTGAAATACAGGATTTTCTGACTGGAATCGGGTAGGGTTTGAACGGTTTTATTCTCCCAGGAATTGGGATTATAAGTTGGTGAGCCTCCACTGGTTGACGAGCTTGCGGCAGAGTTTTCGCTATAGCCGAAAGTAAAGGTTAAGGCGCCCCCTTTATTTCGCTCCAGTACGACTCTTTGTGAAGTGTCATACTCGAAATAATTGTCAGCATACTGGGCGATTGTGGTATTCGATGCCGTGAGTGGGTCGATGCTGTCGCTGACCATTTGCGCGTAGGAACCGGGCAGGGTGACATACTTGAGGCCGTGTTCAAACCCTTCAGATTCATTGTTTTTATAGTACCGGTAGTAAGTGGTACCCTGGTCGATCCATGCACTTGTGTCTTCGTCCCAAGTTTGAATTGAAACTGTTTTTAAGTCTTTTAAAGAGCCCTTGTCTGAACTCCCGTCGTAGTAGGTATAGTTCGATTTTGCGATCTTCGTCACGTTTTCGGACGAATCAATGACTTGTAGAAAACATGAAGTGATCAGTCCGGCATAAACTCCTTCACTTTCCGTGGTATAAGAGAAGCGTTGGGTAAACGTTCCTGACGGAATTGAAATCACTCGTTCCACACTAAAATTAGAAGGGGTCCTGACAACCGTTGATTCATTTCCTCCCGGACTGCGGGAGTAGATTAGTTTTCCAAAAGAGTCGGTCTCACTAGAGCCATTGAATTCACGATAAGTGCCGTCTGGAGATAGTAGATAAAAGACCTGATTCATATCATCGTAAGTGAGTTGTTCCAGGTTTCCATTAAGAGCAGTAAACAGACCCGTCTCAAGGTCTTTTTCGAAATAGATCACATTGTTCATATTACCCACCAGCGCATATTTGGTGGTGGTGATGCTGATGATTTGGGACAGGTAAGGCAGGCACCAGTTATAACCATTTCCCATGTTGACGCTGTACGCCAACTGGTTAGAGTAGCTTCGTTCGTGTGCCCAGTATTGACCAAATCCCTGGCTGGCCACATCGACGGCCTGCATCTGAATTTGCCCGTCGACGTAGCGAATGGGGTCGTCAGAAAAATCGCCGCAACCGGCCACTTCCGTTCTGGGGACGGGAGTGTCAGGTTCTGCACCGCTGGAACTGCTGTCACCACCGTCACTGCCACCGCTGCCTCCACTTCCGCCGCTGCCTCCGCTACCACCACTGCCGACAGAGTCAGATGATGAGGAACCTCCTGGAGCATCGGAGCTAGAAGATTCGGAGTCAGCGGAAGTAGAAGAATTTCCAGATTCGGAAGATGTCGAAGTTGAACTCTCGGATCCAGAGCCAGATCCTGAACCAGATCCTGAGTTTTCGATGTACGACATTATTGCAGTTTGTTCGGCATTCAGTTCAGGGGCAATGTAGAATGCTCTCTTCTCCGAACTCAAAGGCAAAAATGTGACCTGAATTTCATTTGGCCAGCCCTCGGAGACCGAAGGGTCTGCTGGGAAGTCCGGGTTTAAAAACAGCTTGATCGTATTATAGAGTCCTTGAATGCCTAGTGCGGTCCACTCAGGTCCTTGAGTGTTTCCTTCGAATTTAAACCAGGCTTCAAATGAGCCGTCCTTGTTTTGAGTGGCAACAAAGATGGCCTTGGACAATCCATTTGCGGCGGGGAATATAAGTTCCCAAGAGCAGCTTTTGGAGTAGCAATAGAGAAGTTTCAATTCATAGTCTTTGTTGAACAGTGATTGGTCGCTTGTTGCGCCGTTTAAGGTCACTTGGACGGTGTTAGAAACGTCTTTCTGCCACTCTGTGCTTGTTGGTTTAGGGCTCATGCTCTTCCTTGATGTGGTTGTGATTTTAAGTGTGTGTTTTTATTTTGACGTGTATCGTGTTTTGTTTGACTGTATTTCAGTGATCTCTAATTGAATGTGAACGATGCTCTTTAAAACAATGTTCCCTATGTGTTTTTGCCGACGTGTTCGTAGGGGTAATTGAATATCAAATACACTTTATTGTTGTGCAAAACATATTCAGGAGCGCAATTCGATCAAGGACAAAATTCGATATTTGTGACACAGAAAGTGTCTGTGTGAGCACTATGTAAGCACTGTGGGGCGGGGTGAAGTGGAAGAGGAATCTGCTCTGTAAGAACCAGGAGAAAGGGATTGTCAGGCGAGTGCTTTTTCAAGCTGGAAATTGAGGGTTGGGGGTGTTGTTTACGTGCTCCGTTGTCGCACTCCCGTGATATCTATCAACCCAAAATTAAAAATGACACTCCACTAGTGGTTTGCTTCCCCGGTACGCTTGCGATCTATCCGATGGTACGGGGTAACTCTTCCCGTGACGGTGCAGGTTGTTCATCTAAGAGATTGCCGGTGATATCTGGTAGGCTTTGTCTGCCGTTTGTCAAAGTGGCATTCAAGGCAACCCAATGTTTGATCCCACGTTTAAGCTGAGACTCACATGAAACAATTAAATCTGTACCGAGGAATGTTGTTGGGGGCGTGGGAGAGTCCAGGGGAAGCGACTTCTTTCGTCATTCGAATGGGCAGTGATATGCTACGAAGTCATTATGAAATCAATCGAAGTGGCTGCGATGTCGTGCGAAGTCAATCGATAACTGAGGTGCGGGCGAGCAGTGGTTATGAAAATCTGGCTGAGATGAGTGGGTTTTATGGTGCTGATATTTTTAGACGTTCCGACGTTTCACCTGAACCAGTACTTTTCTCGCGCGCGACACAGGTAATGCACCATCATTTCAGAGGGCGTGACGCTGTCAAGTCTGATTTATTCAGCAGGAAGTGGGCATTAGGCCCCCGGTTCCGAAGACTGTATTCGCTTTAACCACGCTTTGCTGATGTTGTTCCTCCTCAGGGGCGATAGTATCAACTGCGTAGAAAGCCAAATCATCTAAGGGTTTATCGCGTGGCTGAAACTTTGACCATACGGAATCAACGATTTACGATGACTCTTCTTTGTTTGTCTGGAAGAGGGCGAGCGTATTCTCTTGAAGAAATCGATTCGTGTTTTCGCGGAGTGCTTTCAGATCATCATGGAGCGGGCACTGTGGCCCGTTTCCACACCACTCTTTTCCGAAAGGACAATTTAATGATTCCTCAAGGCGATCAAATTGAATAGAAATGTCGAACAACGAAATCATTTCAGGTGGCATCGCCAGTCGATATCCCCCATTCGGGCCGGGGGCTCCTGTAACCAGACCTGCTTGCGAAAGTACCGTTAATACTTTGGCTACAACGGGCTTCATCAGGCTTCGCTTTTCTGCAATTTGCAAAGAACTCAGACGGATAGGTGGATCATCATGATAGACCTCTGCCATCAAGCTCATAGCGGCAATCGCGTTTTGGGCAGTCTTCCCGTATGGTGTCATGAAATCGTCTCAACCGGACTGGATGTGGTATTGGTTTCATCCAGATCAGTATTTTGGTCCGTGGTCATTGTTCGGGATGAATCATAAGTAAAAACTGATGCAATCAGTTTCAAGAGCAAGGTCAGAACCAGAAGACCAAAGGCCCAGATTCCAGCTGTCACTTTCCATTCTATGAGACTGGGGGAATATTCCACAACTTCATGGAGCGTCGAAGGAATAAATCCGGGAATAATCAACCCCATCCCTTTTTCAATCCAGATTCCAACGATGCAAAACAGGCAAGCAACAATTCGCGTATTTTCACGGCGTAGTGCTGCAGGAGTAAAAAAGAGGCAGGCGCCAGCGATATTTAAAAACATCGACGTCCATATCCAGGGGACAAGTCCGTTCGCTCCATGGGATCCGAAAAAGAGGTATTGTGCTGAGGATGCATGAGAACCACCGGTATAAAAGAGTGTGAAGATTTCGCTGAGCAGCATCAGAAGGTTCACACACATTGACACACGTATAATTCGAATCAAGGTGTTGGCAGGTTTGGGCGAAAAATGAAAGTCGGTTAACAGGCGCATCACACGCATTGATAGGATAATAAATGCCGGCCCGCTGACAAACGCAGAGGCAAGAAAACGAGGGGCGAGTAAAGCAGTATTCCAGAATGGACGGCCTCCCAAACCGCAATATAAGAATGCAGTGATGGTGTGAATGCTGATTGCCCAGAAAATGGAAAGAAATACAAACGGAACATACCACTTGGGGTTCGGCTTGCGTCCCAGGTATCGCATGTAGAGTAAGTACCCTACGATATGCAGATTGATCAACAGATATCCATTGAGGACAATGATGTCCCAGGTCAGCATGGAAAGAGGCCAGTTAAACTTGCCGATGCCGGGAATCAAATGCCAAAAGCGATCAGGACGCCCTAAATCGACAACTACACTGAGGGTACTCATTAGAATCGCAGCGATGGCAACCGCCTCGCCGATGATGACAACCTGATGCATCTCTTCGTCATCATAGAGGTATGCGGGAATCACCATCATGACTCCCCCGGCCGCCAGGCCGACACAGAATGTGAAGTTGGCGATATAGAGCCCCCAACTCACATGATCTGACATGTTTGTCACGATCATTCCATCGCGAACTTGTTGTGCCCACGCGTTTGCCCCCACAAGCGCAATCCCAAACAAGATAATCATCCACACATAAAAGTACCATTTCCCATCGGTGGCAACTCCTGTGGCACGTCTTAGGAAACCAAGATAGCTCAGTACAACCGAAGTATTTTGAGGGGCAGGGGAAGGTGGATTCTGGGCCTCAACCACGGTACGAACTCCCATTCTGTTTGATCGAGATCTTATTCATCAGGCATTCAGGTTTTATTCAACAACAACTTTATTCATCGAAGTAATAGAAAAAGCGAGGTCTGGTCCCCAACTCTTCTTTCAGCACGAAGGTTCTTTTATTTTCAATGACCCAACGGATTTCTGAGTCCGGGTCCAACAAGTTTCCGAATACGCGGGCACCAGTGGGGCATGCTTCCAGGCAAGCGGGCAATCGTCCTTCACGGGTTCTGTGTAAGCAGAAAGTACACTTTTCCATGACCCCTTGAGGGCGAATCCGGTTGGATAGATAAGATTGATTCGGGTTCACTTCTTCAGCGGGAATTTCTGGTTTTTCCCAATTGAATCGACGTGCATGGTAAGGGCAGGCTGCTTCGCAATAGCGACATCCGATGCACCAGTTATAATCGACGACGACAATGCCATCTTTCTCTTTCCAGGTTGCTTCAATGGGGCACGCGGTGACACAAGGTGCATTTTCACATTGCTGACACTGGACCGGCATGTAATATTTCCCTGGCGCAGGAACGGGGTGGTCGTAGTTAGCATTCCCTTTTTCAAAATCGATTCCCCCCATGTCCATCTCAAAGACACGTATATAGGAATTATTCGATGCTCGATCGTGATTGTTCTCAATATGGCATGCTTCTGCACATTTTCTGCACCCAATACAGGCACTCAAATTCAGGGCATATCCAAAGAGAACATTATCCATTGGTTGAGGGTCAGAGATCGTCACATCCGCATTGTATTCTTCCTTGGTTTCTTCTTCGAGCCGCTTAAATACGACCGCTTTCTGCTCGGGAGTCAGCTCACGGTAATGTTTCTGCAAGAACTCATCTGCGTTTACTTCTGGAGTCAGCTCCAGCAGCGGCTTCATTGCTGCGGCCCAGGCGGCTAATCCCAATGTGGCCCCGGCGGTTTTCAGAAATCGTCGTCGATTCACTTCTGGATGGTCAATAATTGGCAACGAAGCCTTTGAATCACTCATGAGTTCCCTTTGGATGATGGGGAGGAAAACGATCATTCGGTCCTGCAGCAGGACGGAATAAAGGGAAGGCTGGCTTGTGCGGATCGTGGCAATTGACGCAATGATTTCGCTGCCGCATTCCTTTTCGCAAATCCCAATGGCCTGTCATTCCGCCATGCGAACCATGTTGATAATCACGAAACTGGGGCCCGTGACACTGAGCACATAACTGCATGACGTCCTCTGGTTTGATGCTCTCTCCTGAGGCCAGTCGAAAGTCAGAATAAGATCCTTCCGGGTTATGGCATGAAATACAAACTAGTTTTCCGTGCACAAAGCTCAGGTCCTGATGGAATGATACCAAAGGCCCTGTTGATCCATTTTTGGGATTGGGGTTACGTACACCGTGGCACGACTGACAGGAAACAAGAACCGGATTCCCGTTGGCATCTTTCCGGTCTGTTGGGATTTCTACCAATTGATTCGCGGGATTGATCTTCACTGGAAACAAAGGTGCGTCATCGGCCTTGGGATGAATTGCGATTTCTTCGCTATTTTCTACACTGGCAAACATTTGTACTGCAAATGCGGAAATACTAAAAAGCCCCACGATGAAGAGCATTTTTCCAGCCGACACGTTCATCTGAAACCCTTCCCTTCGCGTTGAAATACGTCAAAAAAATACTCTTAATCATTCATGTCGGCAGAGGATATAGAAATTATCAAACCGAATCAAGAATTAAAGAGTTTTATTTCTTGAATTGTCTGGAAGATGTCGATAACTTTACGCAACAAACAAGTTCTCTCCAGAGAGGATCTCACCATGAAGATCAGCAGTATGGTTATTACGCTCGATGATAATGTCGCTGGAATCAGTTCCATTGAAGAACTACTTGCAGGGATTTCCTGCATTGAAGTCGGGCAAAGGCATGGTTGTAAAATCCCGATTGTTCTCGAAGCTGAGGACGAATCTGACTCACGAGAATGGTTTTATAGGATCTCTCAATTTCCGGGAGTGCTCAAGGTTGAGGTCGCGTTTGTGAGTTTTGAAGATTTGAATCCCGTCGAATGTCAAGAAGTGGAATCCCAGGAGTGACTGTTTCATGAAGAATCAGCAAGCAGACCGACGTTTTTTCCTCAAGTCAACTGCGATGGCTGCAGCGACAGCTCTTGCTGCTGGAGTCGCGAAGTCAGCTTCGACGACTCCGGGGGGCGATGCGCTGCCCGTCCTGCAAGATGTGGAGTGGAACAAAGCCCCTTGTCGATTTTGTGGAACGGGATGCCATGTTCAAGTCGGTGTTAAGGATGGCAAAGTGGTTGCGGTGACGGGAGACCGCAAAGCAGACGTCAACAAAGGACTGCTTTGTGTAAAAGGCTACCATGTCGGGATGATTCTGTATGGTGAGGATCGATTAACGAAACCTCTACTGCGGGTGAACGGCAAATTGGAGCCTATCTCCTGGGACAAAGCAATTCAGATTATTTCCGATCGTATCCTCGAGGCGCCTGAAAAGTTCGCCATCTATGGGTCAGGGCAGTGGACCATCCCGGAAGGCTACGTCGCGAACAAGTTCATCAAGGCGGGAATTGCCAATAATATGATCGACCCGAATGCCCGTCTTTGTATGGCGTCAGCCGTAACGGGATATATCGGGACATACGGGGTTGACGAACCGTATAATGGTTTCAGCGACCTGGATCATGCGGATTGTGTGATTCTGTGGGGGAATAATCTTTCAGAAATGCATCCGATTCTGTTTAGCAGGTACATGGATCGGAAAATACGCGGCGAAAAAATTTCTCTGGTCGACATGACAACGCGATGGACTCGAACGAGCCAGATGGCAGACCATGTTTTAATGATGCAACCTCAGTCAGACATGGCGATCGCAAACTGCATTGCCAATCAGTTGATTGCGAATAAAACCTATTCGCGCGAGTTCGTTGAGAAATACTGCAACTTTCGTGGCCCTGATGGACCTGCTTCACTGAAGGGGGTGCCGATTTCATTTGATGAGTACCAGGCTCTCGTTGCAGAATATACTCCCGAAAAAGTTTCCAAAGTCAGCGGTCTCTCTGTAGAAGAATTGCTCTGGCTTGGAAAATTGTTCGGTAATCCGGATATCAAAATCACCAGTCTGTGGTGTATGGGCATGAATCAGCACACACAGGGAACCGCAATTAATAATCTCGTGCATGCCATTCATCTCCTAAGTGGTCACTGGGGAAAACCCGGCGATGGACCTCAAAGTCTGACGGGGCAGCCTTCTGCCTGCGGAACGGTCCGTGAAGTGGGAACACTGGCACATGCCTTGCCGGGAGGTTTACTCGTCGCCAAACCGGAACATGCAGCGAAGGCGGAGGAATTGTGGGGACTGCCTGAAGGACGAATCAATCCCAAGCCGGGTTACCACACCGTTAAGATGTGGGAAAAATTCTGCTCTCCAACAGAAGAAAAAGATTCGCTCGACACGATCTGGGTCCAGGTAACGAATCCTGGCCAGACACTTCCCAACTTGCACAAGCTGTTTGATCCGAAGGAAAAACAGAAAAATAAGTTTCTCATTGTTTCAGACGTCTACCCGACTGCAACTACAAAGCTGGCTGACCTGATTCTTCCCTCTGCTATGTGGGTCGAAAAAAATGGGGTTTTTGGGAATTCAGAACGCCGCACTCAACAATGGTTCAAGATGGTCCAGCCACCTGGAGAGGCCCGTGACGACTGCTGGCAGACATTGGCAGTCGCACACCAATTGTTTTTGGATGGTTTTGCGGGGATGAAGAAAAAAGATGGTTCGTTCCTGTTTCATTTTGAAGATAAAAATGGAAAGACCGTTCCTGTCTGGGATTGGGAAAAATATTACGACTACAACGTCGATGAATTTCTCTTTGAAGAGTATCGACAGTTTACGACCATCAAACATAAAAATGTGGCCCCATATCAGGAACTCGTCAAAGCGCGCGGCATGCGCTGGCCAGTGACGCAAGACAAAAACGGAGTCTGGAAGGATACCGCCTACCGGTTTGTAGAAGGCTCCGACCCGTTTGTTGAAAAGGGGAAAAAATTCCAGTTCTATCATTCCACTACGGGAGACGACAGGGCAATGATCTTCTTCCGTCCCTATGTCCCACCACCAGAGATGCCTGACGACGAATATCCTTTTTGGTTGGATACAGGCAGAGTTCTGGAACACTGGCATTCGGGGACAATGACGATGCGGGTGCCACCGCTTCGCAAAGCCATGCCCAGCGCCTATGTTGAAGTCAACAAAGATGACGCCCGGAAACTCGGAATACGCACAGGAGATAAGGTCAGGTTGGAAACGCGGCGGGGCGAATTGCAATTGAATGCATGGATTGATGGGCGGGCAAGCTGTCCTCCCGGACATCTCTTTGTACCGTTCTTTGATGAAAATCTGCTCATCAATCAGCTGACTCTGGAAGCGCATTGTCCTATCAGTAAACAGCCCGATTACAAAAAATGTGCCGTACGGATCAGTAAGGTTGGGTAAAGAAGTGAACGAACCGATGAATGAACGTGAATCTTCAACTCAAAACCAAAACAACAGCCGACTTCCCATTTTAATCGGGGTGTTCCTGACAGGCTGTGTTTTGGTCGGCTTTATCTTGGGAATTTCCGAACAGCAGGAGCCGGTGCGCGCCTCTTGGAAAGAACACCCCACACAGAATCACCTATCCAAAAGTGAGGAAGCGGTTCCTCTCATCGTTTCTTACTCTGATATTACCACGGCAGATTTCAAGAAGAACCCAAAACTGGCAATGCACTTCTCACAGTTAAAGCAGCAGAAGCCGGGGATTTTTGATCCCGTGATTAAAAAACCAGAAATGAAATCTCAGGCAATCTTAGATCGAGTGAAAAACAGGGCGTTTGAAGGTGCTCCTCCGACTATCCCACATCTGATTGCCGATGTCAGGGCAGAAAAGTGTCTAGTTTGTCATGGAGAAGGAGTTCAGATCGGTCAGAAAATTGCGAGTAAAATGAGTCACCCTCGTTTTGCTAACTGCGTACAATGCCATGTGCCCAAGGAGAACAAAGGTCCGTTCGATGCTCCATCGGTGGATGCGGTGAATCTATTTGTGGGAGTTGCTCGTCCTGGCCCTGGTCTACGTGCACATCCGACTGCCCCGCCAAGAGTACCACACGCGACTTTCATGCGAGAAGATTGTATGAGTTGTCACGGCTTACTCACTCGCCCTGGATTGAGAACAACGCATCCCTGGTTCACAAACTGTTTGCAATGCCACGCTCCCTCTGCGACACTGGATCAACATTCGTTTGTCACCCTGCATAGTCTCATCAACAAAAATCGTGATCAGGGTCAACAAGCATCAGAAACGAACGACTAGCCTCTTCCACTCTCAATGAAAAAAAGATGACATGGATTCTACAACACATAATCTCTTTGAAGATGGTCCTCCTATTCCTGAAATGCGGGAAATGATTTTTGGAGAAGAGCAACTTGCCAGTTTTCTAAGCGATTTGAAAGAGTTCACAAAGATTGAGTCAATTCAAATAAAAGGGGGCGAGACTTTGTATGCTGATGAACCCCAGCTCAATCTGGATGATGCCTTCACTGCGCTCAAAACGGGTTCGGTCCGCGGGATGCAGATTCGCTACAACCACAACGGATTTGACTGGACTGACACAGTTTTCAATGCAGCAAATGACTATAAAGTGATTCGGTGCCAACATACCAGTTCGAAAAATTAGAACCTGTGTTCTCAAAATGTCCCACTAAATTGTATCTAGAATTATCGTAGCGTATTACTACGAATTCTTGTTAGGAAGTTGTATCAATTATTGAAAGCCGCAGGTATTGTCCAGCCGATACAACCGTGTGCAGATCATAATTGCTGACTCTATTATTTGTGTTGGATGCAAAAACAGAGTTGATGTCATCGCGACTTTTCCTAATCGTGAGAGAGACTGAAATCATTCTCATACAATGAGGCCATCTATGAGTATCATTCTGCAATCTTGGCACTTGTTCTGTTATATGATCGTTGGTTAGGCTAACCAGCACCAACAAGAAGTAATCGAATATTTGCGAATCGAAAATCAGGTGCTCAAAGAGAAACTTGGCGCGAAACGACAATTGATCATGGATCGAGACACGATTTATTGTGAGTCGTTTCAAATGATCTTAAGCCAGTCAGATACTAAGTCGATTGTCTTATCTCCAAGGTCCCCCAATCTGAATTCTTGCATTAAGCGACTCTTTCGCTCACTCAAAACAGAGTGCCTCGACAGAATGATATTCTTTGGTGAGAAATCGCAACACGTTCGTGTATGATGCAGCCAATCGGGAAACCGAGCAGGAAGACCCGTTAAATCGTATCACAACATCTGCTTATGACGCCGCGGGTCGCCAGACATTACGAATTGATCCACGTGGTTTTCGGACGACGTACTCCTATGATGCAAACGATAATTTAACGGGGCGCGCGTATCCCGATAGTTCTCGAGCAACCTTTGTTTTTGACTCGCTCAATCAGATGACTACAATGGAAGATAGTACGGGGCGTTACACTACCGTTTACGACGCTATTTCCAAGAGAGTCTCTGTGACCGATCCTGCCAGTAAGACGATAACATATAGTTATAATGCTGAGGGAAATCGTTCGACCATGATTGATCCAGACAGTGGCCGGTTTACCTACTCTTACAATCCGGACAATTTATTAATCACTCTGGTCAATCCGCAGAATGATCGTACTACCTACTCGTACGATGAGCAGAATCGACGTGTGGGCATTCTGCGAGCTAATCTGACACGAACGTCGTTTAGCTATGATGCAAACAGTCAGGTTGTCAATCTAGTACATCGCAAGTCAGACAATTCAGTGATAGACAGTTTTGGTTACACTTACGATGCTGCCGGGAATCGTGTGTCGATCATAGAAGCGGACAATTCTCGCACGACTTATAGCTATGATGCAACGAATCAACTCACCAGCACGCATCGCACGGGAACCACTTCCTACAGTGCGACCTTTACCTACGATGTGTCCGGCAATCGGATCAAAAACGAAAAAGATACCGTGCTGACACGCTTTGAATACGATGTGGCGAACCAGTTAACGGTTCAGATTGATGCAGCTGGGAGAACGACTTATACGTTTGATGCGGCAGGAAATCAGCAAGTGGTTCTTGAACCAAGCATGAATCGCACTACGACGACCTGGAATTATGAAAATCAGCCTACTGTTTATGAGGCCCCTACCAATGCACTGGTAACAATGACTTACAATCCAGAAAATCGTCGGACTTCCAAAGAAACAGTTAGCTATAAGAATAACTTCATTTGGGATGTCGAAAGCGATAATGTACTGCTGGAAACCGATGATTTTAATGTTACACAAGTCGTTTACACGAATGACCCATTTGAATTTGGTTATCTGGTTAGTCAACGTCGCAGCAGCACCACGAATTGGTATCATTTCGATGCACTGGGTTCCACACGCGATCTGACGAACAGCTCGGAAACGATTACGGACAGTTACCTGTACGACGCCTGGGGCAACCAACTCACAACCACCGGCACAACCACTAACCCGTTCAGATGGACCGGAAACGTGGGCTACTACTACGATACAGAGTTGGAAAGCTACTACATCCGAGCCAGAGTCTACGAACCAACCATCGGAAGATGGCTCAGCACTGATCCGTTAGGGTTTGTTGATGGTTTCGGTTTGTATCTGGCTTACTTTATACCGAATGGTGTGGATCCGAGCGGGATGGTTTGTCAGTGTTGTAAATGGTGTCAAACCATAGAAGGTAATTATGACTGGGACCCTATTGCCAATCCATCCTTCGGAGGGGGAGGAACCATCACCCACTACTCTGTGCGGCCAAAGGGTTGTGGTACGGAAGAAAAATCAGTGCCATTTTCAAAATGTGGAAGGGGAGTAGGATTCTATTCGTGCTGTGATAATCCTGGCTATGCAAATACATTATCAGTGCCGTTGAAAGTATGGCGTTGGAATGGTGCAGCCGAAAAAGAACATGCATCTGCTTCTGTAGAAATGGCCAACAAAATCTTCAAAAAATGCTGCATCAAATTTGATTGGTCTGGAACGCTCACGGATACAAAAAAGAATGCTGGTGGCTATAGACGCGATCTGCCAATATAAAGTGTCGCACCCGGCTTTCCCCGGGAGCACAAGATTCTTACGAAATACAACACACCCGAAGTATTAGATGTACATTTTGTGCCAGATTTTTGGGATTGGGGAGGCTATGGATTTGGCGGTGACCCGCAGGGAGTAGCTTATAAGATTGGCTCTGATCCCGTCGCTATCCTGACCGGTAAACCAGAATTAATGGCGCATGAGATAGGTCACGCATTAGGACTAGAACACGAGAAAGACAAAGACAATTTGATGGCCCAAGGGACGACCTATTGGTTTTTTCCTTACGAGAACAATTTGACCGCAAAACAGTGTAGCGAAGCCCGAAAGACAGCAAAAAAGAGATACAACGCCAAGTAATACAAATAAAGACATTCGAAGTCGGACTATTCAAACAAAACCAAAAGCCAAAGTGCCCGTTTGCAACAGAGCATACCGAAAATTCCACGTACAACGGATGGGCTTCAGTCACCAGTGAAGTTTGCGAAAAAACATGCCCGGCGCGCCGGGCATGAATACATTAGATTTCTAATATTCCAACTGGCTCAAGATTGGGGGCAAGGTCAAGAAACCTGAATTGTATATCAAGCTCTGGATTCGGTTAAAGGGGGCATGTCACATCCAAAGTGAGGCACAATTAAAACCGCGAATATTTTAAGAATACCAAGCGTGGTCGAATTTGTGGACCTGATGATGGAAAAGCATGTGGTAAGTGTGGGGGTTAATGACAATTACTTAGAAATAGTATCATTGACAATGCGGTGTTCGAATTCCAGAATTGAGTTTGAGCTTCTTTGTTTGGAACATCTCATATTTCATCAGAATGGCATTCAATGAAGAATTTTACCTCAATGAACAATTACAGTGTTTTCATGTCTTTTATTTTTCTTCTGTTGTGTAGCGGGTGTGGAAAGACGGATGAACCAGCTACCGACTCGATCAAGGCACTTGGAGGAATAATTATTAGTGATGACACGGGCAATATCATACGAGTCTATTTTTCTGGCAGCACCATCAGTGACGTAGGACTTGTACATCTTAAAGAGCTGACCAATCTGACCACATTGGACCTTCGACACACCGACATCAGTGACGCAGGACTTGTGCATCTCAAAGGGCTGAACAATCTGACCACATTGAACCTTCGAGGCACCAACATCAGTGACGCAGGACTTGTGTATCTTAAAGAGCTGACCAATCTGACCACATTGGACCTTGGGTCCACCAAAGTCAGTGACGCAGGACTTGTGTATCTTAAAGAGCTGAACAATCTCACGATATTGTCCCTTGCGATGACCGACATCAGTGATGCAGGACTTGTGCATCTTAAAGAACTGACCAGACTAACTCTTTTATGGTTGTTAGAAACTAAAGTCACGGAAGAGGGAGTGATGAAATTGAATGCAGCAATACCCGATTGCTTGATTCATTATTGATTTTAATGCGACACAAGTAGTTTATTCCAACGAACCGGTAGAATTCGGCTCGCCCATCTTCGGGCGATCTCATTACTGCTGAGAGATTTTAATACCGGCATCATTTTCTGCATTCACATATAAATGACGTCAATAAGCTTAAAATTTTAGTCTATTGACTCGCCCTAGATAATTTCGCAAAGGATTGAATGATGTCGAGCAATCAATGGCATTTGCAAAGAACTGATAAAATATTATTAACAGGTGTTTGTTACGTTCATCGGCTTTTGGAAGAGCGTTTTGCAAACCCTGATCGCCGATTCATAAAGGATGTTCATCCAGATTTTGATGCAAGCAAAATCTTATTTTTCAGCGAAGAGATTGCACAACGATTTCGATTTACAGATTTTCATGGAAAATTATCTTCCATCAAAACAGAAGCAAATAATTTTCCCGAGTTGCTGGAACTTTATGAAGATCAGTGCGAAGCGATGTATTGGACTTCCCCAGGAATAGTGGGCGCCTGCCTGAGAGTGTATACTCTCTGAGAGGAGTTCAGTATGTCCAGAAATGCTAAATCATCGTCGTCAAAACCTAAGGTATCACGACGTGTTTATTCCGAGGAATTCAAGTTGGATGCGGTGCGTCTGGTGACTCAGGAGGGCTATTCAATCGCTGCAGCTGCCCGGAGCCTGGGAGTCCACGTCAGCCAGATTCGT
>TARA_R110002095_G_scaffold26804_4_pt1 | contig 18340 bp, 21 predicted proteins | sample TARA_R110002095 | Tara Oceans TARA_R110002095 (sample SAMEA4397255) | marine metagenome | biome: Polar Biome; feature: [SRF] surface water layer (ENVO:00010504); material: water (ENVO:00002006), including particulate matter (ENVO:01000060) such as... | depth 5 m | reverse complement strand
ATTGCGTGCGATGGCGAATTCACCGGATCCTTTAATGAAATTACAACAACATCTTTTAAAACTAGATGGCTTCACCTCCCGCTTTCCCCTAAACGGAGAATTAAAAAATGCATTCGAAAAACGTCCCGTATATAATGATTTAGGTTCAAAAAAATTGCGATACTTACTAAAGAAAATCGAACTAAACATGCGATCAAAATTCGACGAAGACGTAACAATTGATCCTAAAAATCTGACGATTGAACATATTATGCCTCAAAAATGGGCAGAAAACTGGCCTCTTCCCAATGGGAAAACTGTTGATAACGAAGAACCATACGGGTTTTTCAGCGATAAAGATTTATCTTCAGAAACAAAAGCCCTGATGGAAGAAAGAGAAAATGCCAAGCATGCTTTCGGTAATTTAACAATGATAACAAATAGCTTAAACCCCTCCCTAAGTAATCAAAATTGGGAGAATAAAAAATCCGAATTCAGTAATTCATTACTAGCAATCAATCGCGGTATCGCTGTCAAAGAGAATTGGGATGAAAACGCGATCACACAGCGTGGTAAACTGTTAGCAGATATTGCTATTAATATATGGAGCCAACCTCAAAAAATTGATGATTAAAGATGAGAACTTACAGCAATGAACCTATCTTGCGTAAAAATAGAATGTGCCGATTGTAATGAAGATGATTATTTGTCGGCAGGAGCTTTTGTAAGGTTTACTGGAAAACCTCTGAAATATAATACTGCGGCTATAATCCCGACGGCTATCGGTTGTAGAAAATGCGCTTCAAATAATACTCTAGTGTTTTCTGTTAACGGCAAGCAAAAAATAGTCGCTAATTTAGATCGCTCAAAATGCAAAATATGCGACAGTCATATCCCTGAATTGTTTTTCATTTCTTTTCCTAATGCTGATTTCTGTCCCTCATGTGTAGCTGATGGCAAAATTTCTAATTCAGATGTTTTAAACGCAACGGGTGAACTTTTCATAGGCGAAGCTTATTGGAAAATGTCACTTCAATTTCGAGATGAACTTGAGATACGCTTATTTTGGTTAAGAGAAGCCGTGAAGGAGGGCTACCTCTATGCAAATTATACCCTCGGCGATTTGCTTTCCAAATCAACAAATATTACCGAACTTCAAGAAGCAGCAGAAGCCTATAAACATGCGGCCACATCTAATGAGGATTTCAGCAGAGGGGCTTTGTATCGTTATGCTTTGATGGTATTCCACGGTAAAGGTACAGAACAAGATCAAGAAAAGGCACTAAAACTATTAGAAAAACTCGCCTCACAAGGTCATTTTCCTGCTTGTCGTACACTTGGAAACCTTTATTTGACTGGTGAAGATGGCATCGTACAAAATAAGCATAAAGCTTATGAATATTTTTTGAAAGATTATGAAGTACACGCCGATAGGATGTCCATGACAGCGGCGGCAACGATTGCTTTTATGGTCTTAAGTGGGGTGGGTGTTGAAAAGAGCTTACGGCGCGGTGAAAAATTATTAAGAGAGGCGGTTCAGGTTTATACTGAGAACAAACAGGACTTTGATAAAGCCGCATGCGTCAATGAAATCCTTGATTTGCTTCAGTCTGAAAATGACGTGCAAGTGACAGCAGAAAACGCCCGCATCTACTTGAACTGGATGGATGGTATTAAGGTTCCGCTTATTGCTAAACTTCTCAAGCAGTGCGGAGGAAAAATACCCCATAAAAAGCCAGCGTGGGAATTTTTTCTTAAAAACCCTTTGCCACAGGGAAAAAGAGAACATTTAATACGAAATGTGTGTGTTCCTTTACTCAGAGACCGCCCTTCGCAGATGCAAACTTTAGGTCAAATTGAGCGATTGCCTGATAAAACATGGGTTGTAACTACAGATGATTGCGTAATCATTGGCGAGAGTTTTAATTCTGAAAGAGAAGCAGTAAAAGCTCTCGCAACATTCAAAAAGTGTGATGCTGAGTATGTAGACTTGCTAGAAAAAATGAAGCGGCTAGGCAAGAAATAACCAAATACTTATAATGAGAGGGAAGCTCACAGGAATTTACATAACTTGTGTGATAATATATGTTATGAAAAGTACTGTTATATTTTGTAGTAGGGGGGCATGCTTTATTGCGAAGTTCACCTATCACCTTAAAACTCCTCCTCTGAAGCTTCTATATTGCGCAACAATACAGCTGCAGTTAAATCTCCTGTAACGTTTACAACCGTTCGACACATATCTAAGATTCTATCAACGCCGATAATCAAAGCCATACCAGAGGCTGGAATGCCAAACTTGGCAGAAACTGTCGCTAAAATAGCAATGCTAACGCCCGGTGTTCCTGGCGCACCTACTGAAGTTAAAACAAGCATCATTACAAGCGCAGATTGTTCCCCCACGCTTAGACTTATCCCAAACATCTGGGCAAGAAAAATAATGGCTACGGCTTGATAAAGGGCTGTCCCAGCCATATTGACTGTTGCTCCCAGTGGAATGACTACATCAGCAACATTCCTCGGAACATTCAGTTTTTGGGTGGCGGTTTCAATTGAAAGCGGCATAACAGCAGCGGAGCTGGAGGTTGAAAAAGCTAAAAGCTGCACCGGCGCTATAGTTTTGAGGAAAGTGAAAGGATTTGATTTGCCCAATGTCGCAATCAAAATAAGATACACAGAAAGCAACATGAGCAGCGCTATGCCGCTGACAATGGCGCTATCGGTCAAATTAAAGGCGTGTCAGTTGATGAGCGGCGACAATAAAAAGAACGGCTAATGTCAAATAGAGATATTTGCTCATATGTTTTTAAACCGTAAAAGCCTGAGCCCGTTAAACACCACGATCAGGCTTGCGCCCATATCGGCGAATACCGCCATCCACAAGGTCGCCATACCCGCAAAATTAAGCGCCAGAAACAGCACCTTGATGCCAATGGACAGCGTAATGTTCTGTTTCAGAATAGCGCCGGTTTTCCGGCTGAGAGAAATAAAAAGCGGCAGACGGCGCAGATCATCCTCCATCAGCGCCACATCCGCCGTTTCCAGTGCGGTATCCGTGCCCGCCACCCCCATCGCGAAACCGATCGAGGATTTCGCCAGAGCCGGCGCATCGTTAATGCCATCGCCGACCATGCCGATTACGCCATAGCGTAAGCCCAGTTCCTCAACAGCCTTAAGCTTATCTTCCGGCAGCATATTGCCGCGCACATCTTCAAGCCCGACTTCCCTGCCGATCGCATCGGCGGTTGTCTGGTTATCGCCGGTCAATACCACACAATGCACGCCGTGCGCCTGCATATCCTTGATCGCCTGAACACTGGAATCGCGGATCGTATCGGCCACGGCGATAATGCAAAGAGCCGCCGTCTCACTGGCCAGAACGACAACGGTTTTGCCCTCTTTTTCGAATTTTTCCAGCGCGGATTCAACCTCGGCGCTGCAAACCCCGCGCTCCTCCATCAGCCGGTGATTGCCTATATAATAAAGCTTTCCGTCCACGACAGCTTTGGCGCCACGCCCGGTTATCGATTCAAAATCGCGAACATCCACTAAATCACCTTTTTTCTTCTCCCAAAAATCAAGAACAGCCGAGGCAACCGGGTGTTCAGAGTGGCTTTCAAGACTTGCGGCCAGTTGCAAAAGCCTCTCTTCATTCTCCGCTTGCCCCTCCAGCGGGAAAATATCCGTAACTTCCGGTCTGCCATAGGTGAGCGTTCCGGTTTTATCCAGCGCCAGCGCCTTGAGCTTGCGCCCTTCCTCCAGATACACGCCGCCCTTGATGAGAATGCCGCGCCGCGCCGCGGCGGCAAGGCCGCTGACCACTGTCACCGGTGTGGAAATCACCAGCGCGCACGGGCAGGCGATCACCAGCGTTACCAGCGCCTTGTAAGCCCACGGCATAAACTCTGCGCCGAAGAAAACCGGCGGCACAATCGCGATAAACGCGGCCAGGACGACAATGGCCGGCGTATAATAAGAAGCAAAAAGATCCACAAAACGCTGGGTCGGGGCGCGCTGCCCCTGCGCTTCCTGCACGGAGCGGATAATGCGGGCCAGCGTGGTGTTGCCCTTATTGGCGGTTACGCGAAACTCGAACGTGCCGCGTTCGTTAATCGTGCCCGCAAAGACCGTATCGCCGGGATTTTTATCCACCGGCATGCTTTCCCCGGTAATTGGCGCCTGATTAACGCTGGACTTGCCCTCCGTGATCACCCCGTCAAGCGGAATACGTTCCCCGGGTTTCACGCGCACGACGGCTTCCATCGGCACCTCCGCGGCGGTGATTTCTTTCCAGCCGCCGTCAGGCTGCTGAACCATGGCCGTTTCCGGGGTCATTTCCATGAGGCTGCGGATCGCATTGCGGGCGCGGTCGAGCGAATAGGCCTCGATCATCTCGGCCAGCGCGAAAAGAGACATTACCATTGCCGCTTCCGGCCATTCGCCGATCAGCATGGCGCCGGCAACGGCGATCATCATCAGAAAATTGATATTCAGCGTCAGCGTCCGCAGGGCGATCATGCCTTTTTTAAAGGTCTGCGTTCCGGCGGCGGCAATAGCGAAAAGAGAAAGAGCGATAACAGGCGCGGATAGCTCATTCTCCAGCGTCCAGCCGACAAACTCCGCTGCCAGCGCCGCGATGGCGGATAGCCCTACCAGAATTTTATCGCGCAGCGAAACCCCGGGCTCAAAATTTTCGGCGGTATCATCCGCGCCGTCTTTACGTTCGGGGTCCATTTTAAGATCCTGCAGCGCGGAAAGAACCGCGCCGTCATCTTTAAGCTCATGTAGAACAGTCAACTCGCGCTGCATAAGGTTGAAGCGCAACTCCTTAATGCCTTCGATACTCGCAAGAGCGTTGCGGATGATTCGCTCCTCTGTCGGGCAATCCATATTACGGACAATAAAAACGCTTTCTTTGGCTTGAGTGGATTCAGACATATCAATTCCTTTTTGTTGCGCAGAGTTTAAGGGCTATCTCATTCTTTTTCAACTGGTCCGCCCAATCCGGAAGGGTCATTCAATCAGCGTTACAGGGGAGCGTTTTTTCATTGCTGCTACCAACTAGGGAGGAACGGTTTATGCGTAAACAGTAAAGAATGGAGTTTGCAGTCCTTAAAACTGTCCCAAAAGGATTGCCTGTCCCCTGCCGGGACGAAGGCGATCGGCGAAACCCGGTATTGCTCTTGCAGCGAACAGCCTTTTTCGAACTGGACAAACGAAAAAGCTGATTGCGGATCACTCTTTAGGGTAGCCGAATGCTTCTAACACTAACATGTGGCAGAAAACCTGACCACGAAGAGATCTATGATACCGGCAATGACAAGGCAATCAATGAAGACAGCAAAAGAGCTGCATTTTTATATTGCATAATTTTATTAGAGAGCACAAAAATGTTTGACGATATGTTCGATTTTTCCAAAAAGCGCGACGCCAAGGGTGCCGCCATTTTTTACGGCTATCACACAACGGTCATTCTCGCCGTGATGGGTATCATCAGGCTTTTGGGGGGATGACGCCGAACCCGTTGCGGACCTGGTTTCAGTGCGTTCAATCCGGAGCCCCGTTGGCCCGGCGCAGAATGAGGACGGCGCACAGGGCGCAGCCCACGGCCAGACCAAGACACAGCATCACATTATAATTGGCCATGGACAGGCCGAGGATCGGATCGGCCCACGGAATTTCGTCGCAGCGCACGACCGGTGCGCTCTGGATTTTGGTGAGCAGGTCGCCGCCGAACAGGTCGGGCACGTTGCAGCCTTCAAGAAAGCTTTTCCACCAGTGCCGCTCTACGCCGGTATGGTAGAAGGCGATAACGGCGTTTGCCAGAAAGGTCAGCCCCGCAAGAGCCACCATGACCGCAGAAACCCTGACGCTCTTCTTCACAAAAACCAGCCCGATCAGCCCGAGCACAATGGCGATCCCGTAAGGCCAGCGCTGCAGGATGCACAGATTGCAGGGCAGTAGTCCGAACGCATATTGCGCCGTCAACGCCGAGCCCAGCGAAAAGGCGGAGACAAAGACGATTCCCGCGCAGACAAAGTAGGCGCAGGACAGCCATTTTTTTACCATATTGAATTAACTTTTTCATTGTGTTTTGAGCCATGCATGGTGTACATAGGAGGTATACAAAAACGATCATATGCGCCAGCAGCGCATGAATCGCCGCGATTTTCAGCCAATGTTCGTCCTCCTAATTTTTTGATGCTTCGGCGCTTTAAAAAACTCGTAAAACATGAGCAAAGCTATGCCGCTGACAATGGCGCTGTCAGTCAAATTAAAGGCGGGCCAGTGATACCCATAGGCATGGAAATCCAGAATGTCGATCACATGACCATAGGCCAACCGTTCAAACGTATTCCCCAAAGCACCGCCGATGATCAGCCCCAAGGCACAGGCCATCCATAGTGATTGTGTCCGCAGGAGCCAGACAAAGAAAAAGCCTGTAATCGCAAAGGCCAAGGCCGAAAGCAGCCATTTGCCATACGCCAAGCCCTGCAGCATGCCAAAACTCACACCGTCATTGCCTGTCCAGACCAGATTAAAAAACGGGGTGATTTTCACGAACCCCTCTGTATCCTGTAAATGCAGCGAAACGGCCTGTTCGGTGAAGCGGTCTATCATAACAACCAAAGCGGCCAGTATGAGTGCTATAACGGGAAGCCAGAATTTTGAGAGAACATTTTTCATTTTATATTCCCAAGCTGTTGTTTTTCCAAGACCGTACTCTGCGCCGTTACAGGCAGCGATAAAGCCAATTCAGCGGATTCAGGAATGCAGGTTTTTTCGCATACCATCCAATCCACCTTAGCCTTTAGCATCACTGTGCCGGAGGGTGCATTTTCCGGCGGAGTGATCATAATCGGCAGCGTAACTTTTTCGCTGTATCCATAGGTGGTGAAACCAAAATCCTCATATGTTTCTGCTGGCGGCCATTCAATCGCTCCGGCCTTAAAATCAGGCGGCAATGTCCATGCGACCCTGACAGGCAAACCTGAATCCCCAGGCGGATCAGTATAGGTGTGCCAGCCTTCCGCCAGATCGAAGTCCAGAAACACCTTGAACGGCGCACCGGACTGAATGTTCTCGATATTCGTCTTAAGCTCCAGGCGGGTGAAATCAGAGCGAAACCCACCTGTTTCCTGCGCGAAGGACGGTGTTTGCAAAAACAATAGACCAACAAGCAGGAAGGCAAGCTTCTTCATGGCCTATTCCTTCTCTAACGCTGCATCAAGGACTTTGGTCAGTCTTGGAATACTGTTCAGGCTTTCCGTTTTCTGGCCGTTCAGCACAAAGCTCGGCGTGGAACTTATGGCGAATTTCTCGCTGCCGTCCTGCATCCGCGCCATAATTTTTTCCTGTAGCTGTTTATCGGCTACACAGGCATCGAATTGCTCTTGCGTCACCCCGTATTGCTTTCCGTATGCCGCTAGCTTCTTCATGAAGTCCTGGTCAAAGGCCCATTTTTCCTGCTCTGTAAACAGAGTATGCACCACATCGTAATAGTTGTCCTTGCCCGCGCACCGCGCCAGAATAGAACCGTGTAAAGCCGAAGCATTCAGTGGAAAATCCCGTAAAATAAATTTTACTTTTCCGGTGTCGATGTATTTTGTTTTCAGTTCGGGGAAAACCTCATTGCTAAATTTGGCGCAGTGTCCGCAGGACAGGGACGCATATTCAATCAACGTTACGGGGGCGTTATCATCTCCCAAAACTACATCTTCATCTGTGGGCTGCGCGGCAAGTTGCGCCTGTTGATTTTTATGGGCCTCCAGCGAAGCAGCCAGCGCTTCTGGATGCTCGGCAATATAGGTTTCCACTTTTCCCTGCATCATAACTTCAAGCTCTGCCTGTTGTTCCGGCGTGAAGTTTGATTGAGGGTTTTCTGCATGTGCTGTCGAAGCGACAAGCACCACAAGTGCGGCCAATAGGGTTTTCATGTTTAAGTCCTTTCTTTTGTTGTCTCGGTGTACAGCGCCTGAATAATATGGTGCATTGAAATCTTTTGGATTGTAATATTCTCTGACCATTTCTCACGCTTTGGTTAATACTCAACACCCACAGGCTTGTCCGTCATTTCTTCACAGACGCGCTCCATGAGTTTGTGCTGCTTCACATTTTTGGGATTGTCTTTGAGCAAGCCTTTTTCGATTTCAATGCGGCATTCCTCGGCTAAAATCAAGCGTTTTTCGTCTTCGGTTTTGCCTTCCAGCTTCGTTTCCAGCTTGCCGTAATGTGACCAGCTACAGGCAGACATCAACGCTAAAACAGGCAATAGCAATAAGAGTTTCTTGTTCATGATTACTTCTCCGCTTCTTCATTAACGTTGTTCATGTGGTGGCACAGCGCTTCTCTATACGCTTCATGGCCTGGGTAGCCACCGCCGCCGTAGATCGGGCCGTCAAAACGCTCCAGACAGATGTAATAAAGCTCCTGCTGACGTTCTGCGCCCGTTTTGCCTTCCAGCCTTTGCTCCGGCGTGGGCGCTCTAAAGGATTCGCATCCAGAGAGTGCAAGGCATGCGATTAAGATGGGTATGGCTTTTTTCATGTCTTATTTAAGTCCTTTCTTCCATTTTCTAATTGATGTAAAAACTGTTGGGCGGTGCCTCATCTAAGCTCTTTTCTATAGGAACCGGGAAGTTTTTCGAGATCACTGCGATATTCTTTTTCTGTAACAACGCCGTCTCCATCACGGTCAAATATATTATGCCTAGCTCCATAGTAGGCTTCATATTCTTCTTGCGAAACTTTGCCATCATCATTTTTATCGGCATTTTTGAGTTGTACTTTAGTTTTCATGGCATGGCGATTGGCAAGGTTTTTACTATCGTATTTTTCTTTACTTTTTTTCTTGGTGTTCTCTCGAGCGGCTTCAATCTCTTTTTTAGATAAAATTCCATCTTTATCCGTATCTGCGCCGTTAAAAGATGTTTTTGATTTTTGCTTAAGCTCATCTGTTTGCAGGATGCCGTCTTGATTTGTATCGAGCGTTTTCATTTCTTCGAGCCGTCGATCATATTTTCTCTGAATGTGCGCTGGTACTTCGTCATCATCACGTCCTGCCTTAACAGAATGCGGGGCGACAAAAACCGCTATCGTGATGGCATAAATTAAAAACCTTGTGTTAAACATAACAAAACTCTCCTTTATGATGCGTATCTTCCACGATCTATCTGGGAATGAACGAATTCACTGGCGACATGGTCATCTATGATTTGCTGGAAACTTTGGTGGGTCTGTTTGGTCGAAGAGGCAAGCTCAACGGCGGTCTTGTTGTAACCTTTCCAAATAACGCGCCCTTTATGATCCAGATTTAAAACAGTGTTGCGCACTTTGAACTTTATGCTCATCTGGATCTCCAGCCCGACTACGAAGATGCGGTCATTGTTTGTAAATAAAATGCCCCCCTCACTCCAGTTTTCGACCGGATAGGTTTTGCCGTTAATGTCAATCTCGCACTTTTTGCCTTCGTAGCGCTGAAAACGGCGGCGCATTGCCAACGTATCGTTTGCTGTTTTGGCATGAAGACCCGATAGTAACTTTTCAAACATAACGATCCTTCCTTTCTTTATGAATCCGTTGTTCTGTGTTCCTCAATAATTCGTTTGGAAAATGCGCTATACAGCGCTGGTAAAACAAACAATGTCAGCAAAGTTGAAGAAATCAGCCCGCCAACCACCACGGTCGCCAGTGGTTTTTGCACTTCTGAGCCTATACCTGTAGCCAACAGCATCGGAATAAGCCCCAGCGCCGCAATGGAGGCTGTCATCAATACAGGGCGTAAGCGAGATAATGCGCCATCAAAAACAGCCTTTCCGGCTTCTGTTCCTGTTTCAACCAGCAAGTTAATAGCATTTACCATCACCACGCCATTGAGGACAGCCACCCCAAACAGAGCAATAAAGCCAATAGACCCCGGTACGGATAAATACTGGCCGGAGAAATAAAGCGCGGCGATACCGCCAATCATGGCAAGTGGCACGTTAAGCATTATCAGTGCGGCTTGCTTGACCGAGCCAAAGGCGAAGAACAGCAGCAGGAATATCAAGCCGAGTGAAAGCGGCACAACGATCATAAGCTTTGCCTGCGCACGTTGCTGGTTTTCAAACTGCCCACCAAATACGACTGAATAACCGGGTGGGAGGTTGACCTCTTCTTTAATGCGTTTGTTAATTTCTTCAACAAAGCTTCCCATATCGCGCCCGGTTAAGTTGGACTGGATCACCACGCGGCGCTGCACATCATCACGGCGGATTTGTGGTGGCCCTGCTTCAATCGACACATCGGAAACATCACCAAGCCTTACCCATGCCCCGCTTGGCGCTTGCATAATAAGGTCAGAGATGGCCTGCATGTCATTGCGATATTCTTTGGCGAAACGCACATAGATATCGTAGCGTTCATTGCCTTGGATAACCTGCCCGGCAGTGCTGCCACCAATGGCATCGGAAACCAAGGACATGACTTGCCCCACCGGAATACCGTAACGGGCCAGCTTATCGCGATCAGGGCGCACAACCAATTGCGCTTCTCCTGCAATTTGCTCCATTTCCACTGATTGTGCGCCGTCAATTGTGCGTACTAGTGTTTCAATAGCTTTGCCTTTTTCGGCTAAAACTTTTAAATCAGGCCCGAACAGCTTGATCGCAAGCTGCGCTTTAACACCGGAGAGCAATTCATCCACGCGGGTGGCGATGGGCTGGGAGAAGGTAAAGAGCAAGCCCGGATGAGTAGACATTTTCTCTTCCATCAATTTTTGTAGCTCGAACCGATCTTTGGCAGATGTCCATTTCTTCACAGGTTTTAGACCAACGTAAATCTCAACATTGGAAACAGGTTCAGGGTCGCCGCCAACCTCCGCCCGTCCAACGCGGCTAGAAGCATAAAGAACTTCGGGAAACTCCATAAGTTTACGCTCCAGCTTTTGCGCAACAGCCAAAGAAGTTTCCAACGAAGAAGATGGGGCCAGCGTGACACGAATATTCATCGTGCCTTCCTCCAATTCGGGCACAAACTCGGTGCCAAGAAATGGCACAAGGGCAAGTGATCCTATGAAGATACCAACAGCCACGATTATGACTGTTTTTTTAGCTTTAAGCGCTCCAGACAAGGATTTTTTATAAACCACATCAATCGCATCAATCAGAAAATTTGATTTATGATCCACGCCCTTTTTAAATAGGAATATCGACAGCGCAGGAATGACAACCAGTGCCACCATGAGCGAGGCCAACATAGCCAGTACGATACTCATTGCCATAGGCTGGAATAATTTTCCTTCCACGCCTTCTAATGTAAAGAGCGGGGTAAAGACCACGATGATAATCAGCACTGCAAAAAATACCGGGCGACCAACTTCGCGGGCGGCCCCTAATATGCGCAACTTTATGCCATCTGGATTGCCACTTTCTTCATGATGGGAAAGATGTTTGAAAATATTTTCCATCATCACCATCGAACCATCAACCATCATACCGATAGCAATCGCCAAACCGCCGAGTGACATCAAATTTGCTGATATGCCCCAATAGGCCATCGCCATAAGCGCCAGAGCAATGGAAATTGGCACCGACAACAAAACCAAAACTGCGGCGCGAAGATTCATCAGGAATAAGAGCAAGACGAGAACAATCAGAACAAAAGCCTCGATTAACGCTTTGCTGACCGTATGCACGGCCTTGCTTATCAATTCGGCTTGATCGTAAAATGCTTCAATCTTAACACCTTGCGGCAATGCATTTTGAATAATTGGTAAGCGCTCATTAATCTCATCAATTGTGTTCTTGGTGTTTGCGCCCATGCGCTTCATGATGATTCCTGTAACGACTTCACCCATTTGTTTTGGGTTTCCAGCCTCGTCGCGCACGGTAATGCTCACCGCGCCTTGACGAATTTCAGAACCATATGCAATTTTAGCAACATCGCGCACACGCACAACAACGCCGTCTTCATCCTTCACAGGAATATTAGAAATATCACGAATACCGTCCGCGCCGCCGCGCACCCATCCCACACCGCGAATAACAAGTTGTTCTGCGCCGCGATTTAAATACCATCCTCCGGCATTGCTGTTATTTTCTTCAATCGCCGCAACAACATCTTCTGCATGAAGTTGGTATGACAGGAGCTTAGCAGGTTCTAATTGTACCTGATATTGGCGCACTTCACCGCCAAATGAGAGAATTTCGGTCACACCGTCAATCGGCATAAGCAGTAATTTTACGACCCAATCGTTAAGGGAGCGCAAGGCCATTGAATCAAATTTTTCAGGATCGCTGGTGGTCAGCATATATTGAAAGACCTGCCCCAGACCGGAGGAATTCGGCCCCATTTCCGGCGTTGCCATACCTTCGGGGATTTGCTCCCGCGCATCTTGCAACCGCTCAAACACAAGCTGACGCGCAAAGTAAATATCCATGCCTTCCTTGAATACAACAGTCACGCTTGAAAGCCCGGTCTTTGAGATTGAGCGCACTTCTTTTACATCAGGCAAAGAGTACATCACGGCTTCCACCGGATAAGTGATAATCTGCTCAACCTCTTCGGAGGCTAGTCCTTCGGCTTCGGTATTGATTGTTACCTGTACATTGGTAACATCGGGAAAGGCGTCCAGATTAAGCTTTGGCAGAACGATAATAGCCCCAACCACAATGGATATGAGCATCAAGATCACCATTAAGCGGTGTCTGACAGCCCCGTCAATAATTGTATTCAACATATTTTATCTCCTAAATTCTGCGCTTAGCGTCAATTTTTAATGGTTGTGAACTGAAAAGCCGCTTTTGGCGAGTTCGGATTGAACAAAAAATGCGCCTTCGGTAACAACTCTTGTCCCTTCCGGCAGGCTATCTATTACGGTGTAATCTTCAACCGTGCGCAGGGTTTTGACTTCCTGCGGTTTGAACTCGCCGGGCTTTGCTTCGACAAAGACCACCCAATCACCATCGGGAGAGCGCAAGACGGAAGCCGTGGGAACGGCCAGATATTTTTGATCGCTACCGCTTTGAATCTTCGTATCGACATACATACCGGGATGCAGACGGTCTTCCTCGTTATCAACTTCAATGCGAACGCCAATCGTGCGGGTTTCTTCATCCAGCAAATGGTGTTTTTGTACGACAGTGCCTTGCAGCCAGCCGTTACCGGGAATATGAACGCGGGCACCCGCGCCGACTTCAACCTCTTTGGCGCGCTCCGGCGACAGACGGCTTTCCACCCATAGAGAGTCCTCGTTCACGATGTTAAACAATACGCGGCCCGGTTCGATCAATTCGCCTTCGATGAAATCATCACTCACGATGGTGCCGCCCTGCGGCGCGACAAGTTGAAATGAGCCGGGACTTCCGCCCGAACCTTTTTCATGCAATACCTTGATCTGCGCTTCTGTCATACCATAAGCCATGACTTTTGCTGTGGCCTGCTCGTCAGCAATCTTGGCCTCGCTGTAGCGCTTGGCGGAAACAGCCGATGATCCAAGTTGTTGCACGCGCCGCCATTCTTTGTGGGCGACCATTAACTCACCAATCGCCTCAGCCATATCCACACCGGACAGCGTGACAAGCGGCTGGCCTTTTTCAACCGTATCGCCCAGCTTTGCATAGCGGGCTACGATTTGCGCTTCAATGCGTGGTGTGACCTTACTGCTCAAGTAAGAATTAAGCTTCACTTCGCCCGGAGCCTTCACTTCGGCTTCTAAATTTTGCAGGGTTAAAGGCTCGACCAGAATACCTGCCTCCTTCATAGATTCGGGTGTAAGGTCAACGGCTCCGCTTTCTTCCTCTTCCTCATGCCCGCCTTCTTCACTTCCATGATCGCCGTGGCCGTCCTCTTTTTCGTCATGATTTTTTTCTTCGCCGTGATCTTCATGGCTATCGCCGTGCTCTTCGTGCTCGGCTTCCTCATGTTTTTCTTCAACAGGGCTGGCTTCTTTATGACCCGCTTCTTCATGGCCGTGACCATCATCGGCGGCGAGTGCCGGAAATTGAAAGCTCAAAGCTATCAGGACAGTCAAAAATAATAAGTTTTTCATTGTTGGTTCCTTTCTAAATTTTAATTTTTCTCATCGAGAGCGCATAATCTAATGTGGGCGTGAATGTATATGCTCAAAATCAGTTCGAAATTCTTTTTTGTTAATTGCTCCATCCTTATCTTTATCCATCTTCTGAAAACGATCACCAGAATGGCTGGAATATTCACCAACTGAAATAACGCCATCTTTGTTGGCATCTATATTATTCATGCGGTCATTCAATCGTTGATCGCTGAGCTGGGTATCACTCTTCCTGTTTTTTTTCTTAATTACTGCAATGGCTTTCTTGCGTTCCTTTTTAGAAATGAGACTATCTTTGTCTAAATCCATTTCATCAAATTTGCTTTGAATTCCAGCTTTCACTTCCTTTTGTTGGAGTATCCCATCTTTGTTCAGGTCTATTCTTTCAATATCCGGCTTGCGTTGCTCATATTTACGCTCTTGTGTTTTTGTCATATGGCGCTCACCCCCATTATCTTTAGCAAAGGAAAAGGAAGGAACTGCAGAAGAAATTAATACGGTTAAAAATAACAATCTTCTCATTGGTTTTCTCCTTAGTTTTGAATCCATTGTTCGACAGTTCCCGAAGCGGCCAGCCATGCAAACCATGATTGCCATACCTTGCTATGCAGCTCTTCTGCGGCCACCTGTGTGTCCAGTGCCTGTTCGATTTGCACCAGATAATCAGTGGCGCTCAGTTCCCCGACCTTGAATTTACGGTCAAGAATATCGATCTGTTCGGCTAAAGCCTGCGCCCCGTTATCCTGCCAGTTTGTCCACGCTTTTTTGGAAAGATGATAGGCGCTGCGGCTGGCTTGCAGCCGCGTTCTGGCGGCATGAAAAGCATTTTGTCCGGCTTTGGCTTCGGCGAGTGCCTCCTGTTTGGCTTGGTCGACTTCTGCGCCGTAAGTGTTGAAAACATGCAACGGTACGGATACGGAGAAACCAATCATATCGGCTCCCCCATCTTCGCCGCCGACTATACCGATGGTCGGGTCGGGCAACATATCCTTGCGGGCTTGTGTGATAACAGATTTAGCAGCGTCTTCGCGGTTTCTCATGGCGCGAACAGCCGGAAGCTGCATAAGAATTTCTTCCTCACTTACGCTGTCTGCAGGGATCTCCGGCAATGTTTCCGGCAAATTCGGCAAGGCAAATAAATTATCCGGCAGGAAACCAATAGAGGAATCCAGAGATTGTCTGTTTTCAGCCAGCGCCGTTTCTGTCTCAGCCTGTATGATCAGGGCTTCGGACAAGGCCAGCTGCGCCAGATTATATTCGCTCTGATCTATATCACCTGCATTAAAGCCTTTTTTGGCCAGCCCCGCGAAACGCTCCATAAGGCTTGAACGCTGCACCGCCAGCCCGAAAATTTCCTTTGCAGCGCTGTAATTGGCCAGTGAAGCCAGCACATCAACGGCGACACTCTGGCGAATACCATCGCGTTCGGCAGTGGTGGCGTTCAATTCAAACTCAGCCGTTTTCCCCGATGACAGGAATTTACCGCTCCAGTCAATCGTTTGGCTTATACCAAGTAGCTTGGTTTTATCCTCACCATCAACATCCTCGACTTCATATGCCAGCTCTGGATTATGCTGCCAGCGTGAAGCGGCTTTCTGTCCGGCTGCGGCTGCGGCAACCCGCGCCTCGGCTTCGGCGACAGCCGGATTAGCCTTCCATACATAGCTGATAAAAGACTCTATGCTGGGCTTTTGCGGTTTTGTCTGTTCCTGTTCCTGTTCCTGCGCTTGCGCCGGAACACTTAAGCCCATAACGGCCACGCATGTGAGTATTCGTAAAGTTTTGTTCATAGTGTTTCCTCCTGATTTGACCCTGTGGATTCCTCCGTGTTGGCCTTGGTTTGGTTTTTCTCAATCAATGCCTGATGAACCTCCTGCTTGCATTCCCATCGTTTTTTTAAGGAGGAATAGCGGGATTTGGGACATTGCCTTTGTTCGGCGGTGATATGGCCGCGTGGGTTCTCTGCGGAATTGTCAATCGCTACACCGTTATGGGTTGTGGCGCTGCAAGCGCTTAATACAGAGACGCTAAGTAGAACGAGTAAAGCTTTCATTGGAAGCCTCCTTATTTTTAAATTTTTAGACAATACGCAAGGGGGTGCGCGGCGAAAGCGGGGCTTTCGTTGCAACATACAGGGGAATGTTTTGGAATCAGATTAGACCATTTACGCCTGAATCAAGATACACCACACCCCTGAAATTAGACTTTGGGAGGGCGTTTAAGACCGTAAATGAGGGAAGAAACAGGGCTTTCAGAAAACGAGATAAGCAGTTTACCCGCATTTTTTTGAAAGCCAGCCTGTGTAAAATCTGTAGGAGCAAGATGATTATGACAGTGCATGTCACATAGAGGATCAACAACATTGCTGTTATCCGTATTGTCCTGATCCGCGCTCAATTCAATCTGCTGATTAGAACCTTGTTCACCAGCATGGGCATGCGCCGCTGAAACAAAGCCAGCGGCGAAAAGAGAAAAAGCAAATACCAAAAATAAAATATTCTTCATTGTCATCCAAGATAGCATCATGTCCTCATTCGTACAATAGCCTAAAAAGGTTAAATTATTTTTAGGGGCTGTCCTAGATAATTAGCTAATATATTTATTAACCCATTGCTTTATCTGTTTTAATTGCGTTTTAGAATCACTGTTATTAAAACGCCATTCACACTCCTTCAAAAATAGCGAAAAATGCTTGGCAGGAATACCGTTAAATTTACGCATGTGCCGTTTGGCCTGGTTCCAGAAATTCTCAATCCCGTTGATATGATTTTTCTGATCGGCAAACAAAATCGAATGGTTGATCCGGTAATGCTTGAACTCTGAAACATCGAGCACATCATAACCTTTCCAGCAGTCAGAATAGACGATGCTGTCAGGCATAATGCGCTTCTCTATGATCGGAATAAGCGTCTTGCCGGATGCGTCGGGAATGACCTGTGTGTAAACCTTACCGCCGCGCTTTAGGATTCCGAAGACAGGAACTTTACCTGCCGCACCCCGTCCGCGGCGTCCTTTTCGCGTGCCGCCGAAATAGCTCTCATCAACCTCAAATTCTCCTGATAGAACATCTCGGTTTTGCGTCTCGGCAGCAATAATTTCTCGCAAACGATGGAAATAATAAGCCGCTGTTGTCTTGTTTACATTCACCAATTCGGCGGCTGTTCTGGCGGTTGAGCCAGACACAAAATGCTCGATCAATCGATCCTGTTTATATTTGCTTAAACGGCTTTTTCGCATGTCCATATTGATAACCTTTCTCGGTTATCTGGGACAGCCCCTATTTTTAAATTATTTTTAGGAAGGCTTCGATTGAAAAAATTGACTGCCGGAAGGTTGGCTTTTCCTCTTGAAGTATAAATCACAACATTATGCTCAAAGTTTTTTTGCTCTACATTGCTGGCCAGTCATGTTACCCTCGCGCTAGGAAGAGGCTTTATAAATGGCAAATTTTTAGATGTGTAGTATCAACAAATATTCAAAATTATGTCTGGCTTTGCTTGTTGGCTGCGGTCTGAGCGCTTGCAGTACTGCTGACAGAATTGCGCGCATCGGTCAGCAGCCGGAAATGAGTGAAATTGCAAACCCGCAAACGCAACCTGGATATCAGCCTGTCAGCATGCCCATGCCAGCTCCAAGAGCCACTGAGCAGCAGCTAAACTCTCTGTGGACTTCAAACCGCCGCTCTTTCTTTGAGGACCAACGCGCCAAAGATGCGGGCGACATTCTGACCGTTGTTATAAAAATTTCAGACAAAGCGAAGCTGGACAATGATACTGAACGCACACGTTCCAGTACGGAAAATTCCGGCCTTGACCAGCTTTTAGGCTATGAAGCCAGCCTCGACCGCATCCTTCCGCAAGCTGTTGACAATACCAATTTGAGCGCTCTGGATGCAGAATCAACTTACACTGGAGAGGGTTCCATTGATCGTAAAGAAAAAATTGAAGTCAAGCTGGCCGCTAGTGTCATACAGGTTCTGCCAAACGGCAACCTTGTGATTGCGGGACGGCAAGAAATTGCCGTAAACTATGAAAAACGTATTGTCCAGATTACAGGTATTGTCCGTCCTGAAGATATCTCTGTCGAGAACAGTGTGGATTATGAAAGGGTTGCTGAGGCGCGTATTACCTATGGTGGCGAGGGACAAATTTCAGACGTTCAGCAACCGCGCTACGGCCAACAGCTGTATGATATTCTCTTCCCATTCTAGAGCAAAATTGAGTGCTGTACGATTTCTGTTCTGTCCAGCACCGTATTGTTTTTCATGATTGCCCGTGGTATGAGTAGCTATGAAGATTGTATTTAAAATCAC
>TARA_R110002095_G_scaffold201854_1_pt1 | contig 18385 bp, 9 predicted proteins | sample TARA_R110002095 | Tara Oceans TARA_R110002095 (sample SAMEA4397255) | marine metagenome | biome: Polar Biome; feature: [SRF] surface water layer (ENVO:00010504); material: water (ENVO:00002006), including particulate matter (ENVO:01000060) such as... | depth 5 m | reverse complement strand
TGCGTCTGGGTGGCGCAACCTTTCACCGGGAGCTGGTCTTGGTTAGCCGACACAGCGCCCGACAACTGCCGGTGCAGCAGCTGTTTCGCCGCTGTGTGGGGGACGTGCTGGCAGAGCAGGGACGTCCAACCGAGGCTTAGCGAGTCGGCGAAATAGAGCGTATGGCTGCCACGTCGAACGTCGGCTGCAGAAGCTTTTTTCGGGAGGTGTCGGGCTCTTGGGCTACCCTTGTCAAGGTGGAAGGCAAGGCAATGCCGCGCATATGGATTCGCCCCAGAACGGTAACCGACTCTGTGGGTCAAATCTGAAGCCCGACATACACTCCATTGGATAATTTGCATGGCCCAACCAGATCTGCAATCGCGGCTTGCTTTCACGCTGCAATCGGCTGGATTGCTGGAGTGGTACGTCGAACTGGACGATTCGCTGAGCGATACCCAGGCGACGGTCGAAGCCGTTACTCATGCGCTCGATGCCTGTTCGTTAGGCAGCACTTCGCTTACCGAATTTCTTGAACATATCCACCCTGACGACCGCGATCCGGTCGCCGAACATGTCGCCATCGCCCTCTCGACCGGCAATGAGGTGCGCTTTGAGTGCCGTGTTCTGGTCGGCGACAGCGGCGTGCAAATGGTCAGCGTGTCCGGTCGCTCCACCGCCCATCCCGAACTACGCGCGCTGCACTTCATCAGCCAGGACGTGACTGACTGCCGCCGCTCGGAGGCGATAGCCGAAGGGCAGATGCGTTCGCTGGAGCTGGCGGTGGCCGGTGTACCCTTGACGGAGGTGCTGGTTGAACTTACCCGCTCGGCCCAAAAGCAGTCGGCGGGAACCATTCGTGCTGCGATCATGCGTCTGGATGAGGATGGCAAGCTGCGATTCGTTGAAGCCTCCAGCCTCCCTGCGGATTTTGTCGCAGCGGTAGATGAGATGGATGCCGGTTCCGATGAATCGAGTTGCAGCTTGGCGGTGCGCACCGGCAGGCCAAGTGTCGCGGTGGATATCGGTAGCGATCCGTATTGGGTCACGCACCGGGACAAGGCGCTCGAGCATGGCCTGCGCGCCTGCTGGTCCACGCCCGTCCTTTCGGACGGCGGCGAGGTGATGGGTACCATTGCCTGTTACAGCAACGTTTGTGCAGCGCCGTCGTCCTTGGAACAGGAAGGCATCACCCTGCTCGCCAACACGGCCGCATTGGTGGTGCAGCGTGATCGAGCCAACCGGGCGCGGGTCAAGGTTGAACGAAAAATGGCAGCCAACGAGCGCCGCTTCAGGGGGCTGGTCAGGGCCACTAACAGTCTGGTCTGGTCGACCAGCCCGCTGGTGGACATCGTCGAGCCACAGCCTGACTGGATTGAATTCACAGGCCAGACGTTCGAGCAGTCGAGGGGCAAGGGCTGGCTTGAGGCCGTGCATCCAGAAGATCGCGCCGAGCTTGAATCCGTCATGGAAGAAATGCGTTCGGTCTATACCAACAAGCGCGCGGAGTACCGCATCCGCAGGGCGGACGGCGAGTATCGGCATATGTCCGGTCATGCCGTGCCCATCTTCGATGACCGCGGAATTATGAAGGAATGGTCAGGTGGACTGACCGACATCACCGACCGCAAGCAGGTCGAGCACCGGCTGCACCACATGGCCACGCATGACTCCTTGACGGGCCTTCCCAACCGAACCTACCTCAACGATCACTTGCGCGAATTGGTCAATTTCATCCCGGAAAACCAGCAGCTGATGATCATGCTGATCGACCTGGATCGCTTCAAGGAAGTGAACGACTCGATGGGGCATGGCTACGGCGACGTGCTGTTGGTGCAGATTGCCCATCGCCTGCGTGAGGCGCTGCCATCCGGTGACCTGGTGGCGCGCCTGGGCGGGGACGAATTTGTGGTGGTTGCCCATTTACCTGACGGCGTGCGCTCGGCCGAGCGGCTGGCGACCGACCTGCTGCGTGCGATCCAGGTGCCCTGCGATGTGCTCGGCACCCGTTACTACCCGTCGGCATCGATGGGCATGTGTCTGTATCCAAACCCTGACACCACCATCGACGAACTGCTGCAGCACGCCGATATCGCCATGTATCGCGCCAAGGATGCCGGCGGCACCGGAATGCAGTTCTTCTCCGCCGAGATGAGCATCGAGACCAAGAACCGCATGGCGCTGGAGCTCGATTTGCGCGAAGCGCTGGAACGAAACGAGTTTGTGCTGCATTACCAGCCGCGCATCTGCCTGGACGACGACACGCCGTGCGGTGTGGAAGCGCTGATCCGTTGGAACCACCCAAGCAAGGGACTGGTTTCACCGGCAGTGTTCATTCCCATCGCTGAGGCCACGGGCCTGATCTGCAAGATTGGTAACTGGGTGCTGCAGCAGGCGTGCAAAGACATTCAGCAGTTGACCGAGCGCATCGGTACCGAGTTGATGCTATCGGTCAACGTGTCACCGGTGCAGCTCAAATCGCCGACATTGTGCAGCGAAGTCAGTGGAGCATTAAGTGCGGCCGGGTTGGATACGCACCGTCTTGAACTGGAGCTGACCGAGTCCGGGCTTATCGAAGACACCGACACGTCGCATCAGCTGCTGAGAAACCTTGGGGCCATCGGCGTGCGGCTTGCCATCGATGACTTTGGCACCGGATACGCCGGAATCGCCTATTTGCGCCAGTACCCTATTGATGTCGTGAAGCTCGACAGGACATTTCTCTGCCCCTCGAGCAAGGCCGACAACTGTCTCGACTTCATCAAGGCAGTGACCGAAATGTGTCACTCGCTTGGCATGCGAGTCGTGGCCGAAGGTGTGGAGGATGCCGATATGCTGCGTCAGTTGATGCGGTCGTCATGCGACGAGGCGCAGGGCTATCTGTTCGCCCAGCCCATGCCGCTGACCAAGCTTGGGGACTACATCATCGATCGCCGGGCGAGTTGAGCTTTACGCCGTTACTGCCCGCGCTGCACTCGTTTCTTGCAGGAATCAGATGCACGGTGGCTTCTGCCCGCACGGTCGGCTCTGTACCATTTGCCTACACCACTACATTAGATGCTTTGGCCAGACCGCTGCGGCGGCTGACTGGCGCACTGCTGTCCAGCACAGCAGCCCCTTCAGACTATCGGGCGCTTACGTAGTGGCTTCTTCTATGCAGACGTTTGAGTGCTAAACGGACGCGAAGGGCAACCTCACCTGTTCCTAACTATCGGAAAGCACCGACGTGACTGCTGACATTTCATCCGAGGCCAGGCGGCTATTGATTGGCACTGGCTGCGGCGTCGATTTCTCTGACCTGATCCAGCTACTGGACGAAGAGGGTTATGAGATCGCTTTCTGCTCCAGCGACAATTTCTTCCAACACCTGGATCACCGTGTCGGTGCGGTGATCGCCACCGACCGATTTCTTTCATCGGCGATGGTAAGCGGCGGCGCCATCGCGGAGCCAAGCGACAAAGCGGATATCCCCTTTATCCTGATTTCCGACACCCGGAGTGAATCACGCGACGACTTCACCGCGATCAAGGAGCGGTTGCCTGCATGGTTAACGGACCTGGTGATTCTTGAGCAACCGGTAACACCGGCAGCTCTGCTGAGTACTGTGGCGATGGCTTGGCGCTCACGGCTCCGTCAGTTCGAAATTGCAGACCGCCTTGTCGAACTTGCTGAGCAGCAGGCGACGCTAGAGAGGCTGGTCGAACACCTTCCGGTTGGCATATGCCTGATCGACGTGAACGGGACCACCATACTCAGCAATCCCACCTACGAGCGGTATGTGCCCAATCGCAGAATCCCATCTGCCGACACTCAGCATGCCGAACGGTGGGTGGGGCTGGACAGCGAGGGTCAACTGATACCGCGCAATCGGTTCGCCGGCGCCCGTGCGCTGCGCGGAGAAACGGTGGAAGGAGCGGATTTCCGCTACTACCCAGACGAAGGGCCAGAGCTGTGGACGCGCGTCAATGCCGTGCCGTTGTATGACAGCCACCGGAAGATCAAAGGCGCCGCTCTGGTGGTCATCGACATCAACGCTGAAAAGCAGAACGAAGAGATGCTGCGCCGTTTCAACGATGATCTCGAGTACCAGGTCAAGGCACGCACCCGTGCGCTGGAAGAGGCATTGGAAAAGCTGACGCAGGAGAGCCAGGAGCGCGCCCGAACCGAAGAACAGCTTCGTCAATCCATGAAGATGGACGCGGTGGGTCAGCTCACGGGTGGCATCGCTCATGACTTCAACAACATGCTGACCGGTGTGATCGGCGCGTTGGACCTGATGCGCCTTCGTATTGGTCGGCAGCAATACGGCGATCTGGATCGCTACATGACCGCCGCTCACACGTCCGCCAGCCGCGCGGCGGCCCTGACCCAGCGTTTATTGGCGTTCTCCCGCCGACAGTCGCTTGAAGCCCGCGCTACGTCGGTTAACCCACTGATCCTGTCGTTAGGTGATTTGCTCAAACGGACCATGACGGAGCGAATCAAGCTTGAGCTTCAGCTTGACGACAATGCTGGACTGGCTTTGGTCGACCCCAACCAGCTTGAAAATGCCTTGTTGAACCTCTGCATCAATGCGCGTGATGCCATGCCCGACGGGGGCACGCTGGCGATTGTGACCAGCCGGGCTGATGTCGATGAGGCAGACGCGATTCGTCTGGGTGGTAACAAGGGCTGCTATGTCAGCATCAGGGTATCGGACACCGGGGTTGGTATCCCTGAGTCTGTGCTGGGAAAAATTTTCGAACCTTTCTTCACGACCAAACCTTTGGGACAAGGTACTGGGCTGGGCCTTTCCATGGTTTACGGATTCGTCCAGCAGAGCAGCGGGTTCGTCTCGGTAAGCAGCGAGGAGGGCGCCGGTACGTCGATCACCTTGTATATACCACTGGCGCAGACGTCTGCTGTCGAGAAGACATCGACCATCGCACCCGTGGATTTTACCTGCGGTAAAGGGCAGACGATCCTGGTGGTCGAGGACGATGATTCGGTACGCCTGCTGCTAGCCGCGGCGCTGGGAGACTTTGGCTATCAAGTCCACCTCGCTGAAGACGGTCAGCAGGCGTTGAGTCTGCTCGATGGCTTGCATGCGTTGGACTTGTTGATAACCGACGTCGGGTTGCCCGGTCTGAACGGCCGCCAGCTGGCAGAAATCATCCAGCAGAAACGGCCAGATCTGCCGGTCCTGTTTATCAGTGGCTACGCGGAAAACGCGGCGATTCGATCCGAGTTTCTCGGCGTGGGGATGAGCATGATGACCAAACCCTTCACGCTCGAGCATCTGGCAGATACGGTTTCAGCCGCCTTTGAAGCGCAGGCTGCACCAGGTGCTGTTTGAACGCATGCACAGGGCAGGCACAGGTGCTGGCCAGCGCCTGCTGGCTTGATCGCCGTTTAGCACCCGCCGGCCTCGACGACATGCTCCACCCGCGCATCCGCCAGGACCTGCTGAAACAGCAGCGGTGACATGGGGCGACCGAGATAGAAGCCCTGCGCCTGGTCACACGCAAGCTCGGTCAGCTTTCCAAGCTGTGCAACTGTCTCGATACCTTCGGCGGTAACGGTCAGCGAGAGGGCGTGACCCATGCTGACAATGGCGTGGACGATTGCTTCGCTGCTTTGTGACTGGTCAAGTCCGGAGATGAAGCTGCGGTCGATCTTGATGCCGTCGAACGGATAGCTGCGAAGGTAGCTCAGGGACGAATAGCCAGTGCCAAAGTCATCCATGGACAGGCGAGTTCCCAGCGCCTTGAGCGCGTTCATGGTCGTCAGCGCCGAGGCGGCATCTTCGAGCATGACGCTTTCGGTGATTTCCAGCTCAAGACGCTGCGGCGCAATGCCCGTGCTCTTGAGAACGGTTGCGATACGGTCGACTAGATCACTGCGCTGAAACTCAACCGGAGACAGGTTCACCGATACCATCAGCTCATCGCCCCAGCTCAGGGCGTTAAGGCAGGCTTCACGCAGCACCCAGTCGCTGAGCTCCACGATCAGGCCTGTTTCCTCGGCCAATGGGATGAAACAGGCCGGGCTGAGCAGATCACGGATCGGATGCTGCCAGCGCACCAGCGCCTCGGCACCGACGATGGTTTGTGAAGACGCATCGTAGCGCGGCTGGAAATCGAGGCGGAACTCATGGCGGCGCAACGCCTGTCGCATGTCCATTTCGAGTTGGCGACGCTCCATGATTCGCTCGTTCATCGCCGGCTCGTAAAACCGGAACAGGTTACGGCCGCTGGACTTGGCTTCGTACAGCGCGATGTCGGCATAGCGCAGCAGGTCCTCCGCGGTCAGCCCGTCGAAGGGCGCCGAAACGATACCGATGCTGGCGCCTACGCTGACGTCGTTGGTTCCGATTCGTATAGGTTGGTTGATCTGCTCGATCAGCCGCAGGCATAGGCGCTCTGCCTGCTCCTGGGTGCGGCAGTCGGTGGCCACAACGATGAACTCGTCGCCGCCAAGACTTGCTACCAGGTCTGTCTCCCGTGTGCCGCCGGTGAGCGCTTTGGCCACTTCGCGAAGCACCACATCGCCCGCAGCGTGACCAAAAGTGTCGTTGACAGGCTTGAAGCGGTCCAGATCCAGAGCCAGAAGAAACACGGGGTGGTCACCACTCAGGCCTTCGCTCAAGCGGGTGTTGAGAAAATTGTTCAGACGGTGTCGATTGGCCAGCCCCGTTAGGGCATCGTGCTGGCTGATGTGCTCGATGCGCGCCTTGGCTTCGATTTCCTCGGTGATGTCGCAGACAGTGCCCTGGTAACCCTGCAACTGTTCTGCAACCCGCACGGCGCGGGCAGAGAGCTGGCAATAGCGTGGGCTCTGGTGGTCGTCGCGCATTTCACATGGAATTGGTCTGCGACCGGCAGCGACGCCGCCTTCGGCAATGGCTGCCATCAGCTGTTTGTCGTACGCCAGCAACTCGGTGAGCGGACGCCCTATCCAGGCGTGGCAGGCTAGCCCCGTAACCTGCGTGAAACGCTCGGACAGAAACGTCAGCCGCTGTTCTGAATCGGTTTCCCAGATCCAATCCGAGGACGCCTCCGAAATATTCTTGAACCGTTGCTCGCTGACCCGCAGCGCCTGCTGGGCTTCATCGATCATATCCGCTGCATGGATAACGCGGCGACGCAGCCAGAACATCAGCATGGCGACCAGTGTTCCGAGCAGCGACCACATCGGCAGGAATTTCTCCAACACCGACCTGCCCAGCGCCTCGCTTTGCCATTGCAAAGTGGTGGCCATGCCGATGCTTTCTTGCAGCGTCAGCATGGGTCTCGAGCCGTCGGGAATGGTGCCGACGGTAGCGGTGAGGCCGGTCAGGTCGAATGCTTCGTCCAGCACCTTCAGCTTCGGGCCGGTCAGCACGTCGACATAGACGAGATAGGACAGCTGTTCGAAATCGTCGTACGAGCTGTCCGGCCGTATCACAGCGGCCGACACCACGGCCGGCATTCCTGTGACTGAAAAGTAGACCTGCGTGACGCCGTCTTCGGCAGACTTGATGCGGGCGCTGGCCAACAGCGCGGGCAAGTCGCCGGCTATCCAGTCGTGAGCTTCGACGTCGCTCAACTCGCCATCGACGATGGCGTAGCGGGTCGATGCGTCGGGACCCAGAACAAAAACGCCGTCCAGGCCGTACGTGGAAAACAGCGACGGGCCGATGTTGTCGCCTTCGAACGCCCAGCCTACATCCACGTCGCCGCTCATATGCTTGTAGGCATCGCTCCAGAAAGCGTAGTCGGCCAGCGCGGTGCCGATCTTGTCTCGCCGGCTCTCCATGGCCTTGGCCGCGTCTGTTTCGCTGTGCCGTACCTGCTGTTCGTCCAGCTCCATGCACAGATAGACCAGGGCCAGGGCGACGGTGATGAAAAGCGCAGCGACCACATAGATGAAACCGAGTGATGCTCGGCGGGTCATGGCGGTGTAGCCCGCGGCTTCGTTGGGGATGCTAGTTGCGATGGGACGTATCATCGATATGGTCGGGCTCGAGTGAGTTGCGCTGAGAACGCTTGCACGGTCTGTATCGGCTGAAGCCCGTCTTGCCGCTGTGCTGGTCGGCAGATTCCGACCGATGGAGCGAGGTGCGATTCTTATCGCTGCACAAACCTTCTAGCTCGCCTGCTCCTTCGCGAGTCGATAATCTCCGTTGGATACGCGGTGGCCAGAAGCCGGGGGCGACATGAATGACAGCAGCTGGATCGACCTGAAGTTGGATGCCGAAACAGGCATCGAGACCATCCGCGCGCATTTCGAAGACCATGCCTACGATCCGCATTGGCATGACAGCTACCTCATCGGCTTTACGGAGCAAGGCGTTCAGCAGTTCCACTGCCGTAGGGCCCTGCACAGCAGCATCGTAGGGCAGGCGTTTCTGCTGGAGCCGGGCGAGATCCACGATGGCCGTGCGCCGACTCCCGGCGGCTTCACCTACTCGACCTTCTACCTGCAGCCCCATTGGCTAGAGACCCAGCTGCGCGGGCTGTTCGAAGACGCACCGAGCGATTGCCTGCCCAGTTTCAAGGAAACCCTTGCCGATGAGCCGGGCCTGGTTAGGCATATCGCCTACGCATTCCAGGCCGTTCACCTCGACGAGATGCGCATCGTGCGGCATGCCGCACTCGACGGTCTGCTGGGTGTGTTGTCGGGGCGGATGCACTGGCGCAAGCGCCTGGAGGCTTCCGCGCCGCTGCCGGCAGTTGCGGTCAGGACCAGGGACTACCTCCATGCCCATCTTGACCAGGACATCGGCCTCGACGAGCTTGCAGCTGTTGCCGGGGTCGACCGCTTCCGCTTGTCCCGTGCGTTCAAGGCTTCCTTTGGGCTGGCACCCCATGCCTATCTCGTTCAGCTCCGGCTAAGCGCCGCTCGCAAGCTGCTGCGGCAGGGTTTGGCACCCGCTAACGTCGCTATGGAACTGGGTTTTGCCGACCAGAGCCACCTCGGACGGTGGTTTCGACGCACTTACGGGCTTAGTCCAGCGGCGTATCGAAAAAGCTGCTCAAACCTTCCAGACTGCTGAATCGAACAGACACAAAGTGGCAGGACCGAAACTGGAGACCTGCCCATGCCTTCCACCGATTTACATTCATTTATCGCCACCCGAACCGTTGTCAGGGTGCAGCGATGAACCAGCTTCTTCCGTTTGTACTCTTCACCTTTGTCGCTTCGATCACCCCTGGGCCCACCAACATGCTCGTGCTCAGCAGCAGCGCCCGTTTCGGTTGGCGCGCCGCTCTCCCTCTGCTGACGGGCGCCTGCCTAAGCGCCGCGCTGATCGTCATGCTGGTCGGCCTGGGGTTGGGCGAAGTTCTGATGCGGCTACCAGCTGTGCAACATGCGATGGCCTGGTTGGGCGTTGGCTGGATCACGCTGTTGGCCTGGAAACTCTGGCGCAGCGCCGATGAGCCCTTGGACACAGACTCGGCAGGCATACGCATCGGGGCATGGGGCGGGGCGGCTTTGCAGCTGATAAACCCGAAGACGTGGATGATGGCACTTGCGGTAGTCAGCGTATTCGCGGGCGCTGATGCAGGTCTGGCAGGATACGCGGTCTACGCGCTCATCTTTCTTGGCATAGCGATGCCTTGCCTGATTGGATGGGCCGCACTCGGTCGCGGGGCGGTCAGGCTGCTGCGCTCCAGAGCGTCGCTGCGGCGTTTCAATCAGGCCATGGCGCTGCTGCTGCTTGTCTCGGCATGGAGCAGCCTGCTGATGTGAAACGTTTTCTGGGGCTGCGTTTAGCGCGCTACGCCTGGTTCGCAAAGGCAACTATCATGCGCCGACGGGACGCTTGCACTTTCATCGCGACGGCTGGGGAACCAAAGCCGGAGCTATGAGGGTCGAAGCGCCTAGACAATGACCACCACCGGTCGTGGTTTTCGATTGCCTCCCGTGCGGCGCTGTTGCCTGAGGCGACCTACTTACCTTCAAAGGAACGATAGATGAGCATCGACCTCAACGCAGGACGCCTCCCGGAAGAACATTCATTGACCAACATTCCGCGCCTGATCTCGCGCTACTACAGCGAGCGACCAGATCCGTCCGATCCGGCGCAGCAGGTTTCTTTCGGCACCTCCGGGCATCGCGGCTCCTCGCTGAAGGCGAGCTTCAACGAGTGGCACATCCTGGCGACCACCCAGGCGATCTGTGACTATCGCCGGGAGCAGGGCATAAATGGCCCGATCTTCGTGGGCATGGATACTCATGCGTTGTCCGAGCCGGCATTCGTTTCTGCTCTGGAAGTACTGGCCGCCAATGGCGTCGAGACGCGCATCGACGCCGGCTGCAGCGAAACCAATGGCGAGCCGGGCTATACGCCGACGCCTGCTATTTCCAACGCCATTCTCGAGTACAACGCCGGTCGCAGCAGCGGCTTGGCTGACGGCATTGTCATCACGCCGTCGCACAATCCGCCCGCTGACGGCGGCTTCAAATACAACCCCACCAACGGCGGCCCGGCCGATACCGGCGTGACTAAGTGGATCCAGGAGCGTGCCAATGCGCTGCTGGTCGCCGGGCTCAAGGGCGTCCAGCGAATGGATTACGCCCAGGCGCTCAAGGCGCCCACTACTCAGCGCTTCGATTTCATCGACAGCTATGTAAGCGGCCTGGAGCAGGTGATCGATCTCGAAGCGATCCGTAATTCCGGGCTGAAGTTTGGCGTCGATCCGCTGGGCGGGGCGGGCGTGCACTACTGGACGCGCATCGCCGAGCGTTACAGCCTGCCGCTTGAAGTACTTTCGACCCGCGTGGATCCCACCTTCCGCTTCATGCGCCTGGACTGGGACGGCAAGATCCGTATGGACTGCAGTTCACCGCATGCCATGGCTGGTCTGATCGAGAACAAGGACCGCTTCGACGTCTCCTTTGCCTGCGACACCGACCACGATCGCCACGGTATCGTCGCGCGCTCGGTGGGTCTGTTGAACCCCAATCACTACCTGGCGGTTGCCATCGAATACCTGTTCACCCATCGCCCCGAGTGGAGCGCCACTGCGGGCATCGGCAAGACGTTAGTATCGTCTTCGATGATCGACCGTGTCGCCAAAGGCATCGACCGCAAGGTTGTCGAGGTGCCGGTGGGCTTCAAGTGGTTCGTCGACGGTTTGATGGACGGCAGCCTGGGCTTCGGTGGTGAGGAATCCGCTGGCGCGTCTTTCCTGCGCAAGCAGGGTGGCGCCTGGTCAACGGACAAGGATGGCCTGATCCTCGGCCTGCTGGCGGCAGAGATCACCGCAGTGACCGGCAAGGACCCAGGCGAGCGCTATCAGGCGCTGACCGAACGTTTCGGCGCTCCGGTCTATCAGCGTATCGATGCCCCTGCCAACCGTGAGCAGAAGGCCAAACTCGGCAAGCTCTCGGCATCCCAAGTCACTGCTGGCGAACTGGCCGGTCAGCCAATTACCCAGATCCTTACCGAAGCTCCAGGCAACGGCGCTGCCATTGGCGGCCTCAAGGTGGTAACCGACAACGGCTGGTTTGCCGCGCGGCCGTCCGGTACCGAGGACGTCTACAAAATCTATGCGGAGAGTTTCGAGGGCGACGCGCACCTCAAGCGCATTCAGGACGAGGCCAAGGCGCTGGTCGACAACGTGCTCGCAGGATAAGAGTTTCTGCACTGCCAGGGCGGCAAGGCGTTGCAGGTTGGTTTGAACGGAGCAGGCGCTTGCTTTGTGCGACTTAAACGCCAGCTCCTGGCAGCGGAGCCGTTTACTCTCGGCGCGGCCTAAAGCACACGCCTCAGCTGGGGCACGATTCCCAGCTGAGGGTGTGAACGCATTCGGTGTAGTGGCGGTGGATGCAATCAGGTTGTCGTGCGGCCTGACGTCCATTTGGGCTCGCTCCGCCAAAGCCGGGGTGATTGTGCTTGTGTTGTATGAAGGCTGAATAAGGCCAACAGGTCATCTAGCCAGCAGGTCGCGGAGATTGGCCGCCGCCGTCATCAGAGAGAAAGGTATCGCTTGAAAGACCATACCCGAGAGGCGCTTGAGGCAGAGATAAAGCGCCTGCGCACGCTGCTCGAACAGGCAGGAACCAATGCTGAGCAGCAGACGTGCCCCGATCTCCCGCAGCCGGCTGCCGGAATGATGACTCAGGCGACAAGCGCGAACGGTCCGGCGCACGTGCAGGGACCTGCCGGGGAAACTGCTACCAGCTCGGGCGCGCGTGTCAGTAACGACGCACGCCGACTTGCGGTGTTCCACAACCTCGACGAGCTGGCGATTATCCTGACCGACCCGGCCGGTATCGTTACCGACTGGAATGCGGGCGCCGAGCGGGTGATGGGGTGGCGCGCGGAAGAAATGATCGGCCAGAGCATCGAACGTATCTCTACGGCCGCCGATCGAGCCACGCATCGGGCCAAACAGGAAATGGACGATTCCCTGCATCAGGGGCGCATGACGCATGAGCGCTGGCATCTGCACAAGGATGGTCAGCAGTACTGGATGTCGGAGGCGATGTCGCCGCTGTATGCCGATGATCGAAGCCACATCGGCTACATGAAAGTGCTCCAGGACCGAACCAGCGAACAACTGGCGGGCCGTGCTATCGAGGAATCCCAACAGCGCTATCGTCTGGCTGCTGAAGCTACCAATGACGCCATTTGGGATTGGGATCTGAGCAGCAACCAAGTGCTCTGGAACGAAGCCTTGGAACAGGCGTATGGCTACTCGCTAGCGGACGTCGACAATGCGGCAGAGTGGTGGATCGGCCGCATCCACCCCGACGACCGCACACGGATTCATTCATCGATCTACGCCGTTATCGATGGAAACGGGGCCACATGGACAGATGAGTACCGCTTTCTACGTCAGGACGGCACATACGCCGAGGTAATCGACCGCGGCCAGGTCATTCGCAACGCTGCAGGTCGGGCGGTTCGCATGATTGGGGCGATGCTTGATCTGACTCGCCTGCGCGCCGTGGAAATAGCGTTACGTCAGAGTGAGGAGCGTTTCAGGACCATTCTGGAAACGATCGAAGCAGCGTTCGCGATTGTTCAGGTCAAATTCGATGCCAATGATAAGCCCGTGGATTACATGTTCCTGGAGGCCAACCCAGCCTTCGAACGGCAGGCTGGCGTCGATCTGAGAGGCAAATGGGTTACTGAATTCGCCCCGGAGCTGGAGCAGTTCTGGTTTGAAACCTATGGCCATGTTGCCAAAACCGGTGAACCGGCCAGCTTCGAGAATTATGCGGAAGCATTCGAGCGTTGGTTCGATGTCCGGGCGGTTCGGGTCGGAGACCCCGCCGAGCGCCAGATCGCGATTCTATTCAGCGATGTCACGCAAAGGCGAGCTGCCGAAGAGCGTCTGCGCATCAGTGAAGCGCTGGCGCGAGAAAATATTCAGCGCGTTCAGCTTGCCCTGGCGGCGGGCGCGATCATCGGCACCTGGAACTGGCATCTGCCGAACGACCGGTTCACGGTCGATGAAGGCTTTGCCCGTGCCTTTGGCCTCGACCCGGCTTTAGGTCGTGAAGGTCTGAGCCTTGCGCAGGTCATTGCCACCGTGCACGCCGAGGACCGGGACGGACTGCAGGCTGCCATTGCGGAAGCAATTTCCCGCGGCGGTGCCTATGCCCACCAATACCGGGTACGGCGTGCTGACGGCAGGTACTACTGGATAGAGGCCAATGGACGTGTCGATCATGCCCTGGACGGTACCCCTCAAAATTTCCCGGGCGTTCTGATCGATGTCGAGCACAAGCGGTCGATCGAGGCAGAGCGCGACCGGGCAACCGCAGCACTGAGAACGCTCAATGACACGTTGGAACAACGTGTGGCCGACCGGACTGCAGCACTGATGCAGGCCGAAGACAAGCTGCGACAGGCGCAGAAGATGGAAGCAGTCGGACAGCTCACTGGCGGGCTCGCCCATGACTTCAACAACCTGCTCGCGGGTATCTCGGGTGCATTGGAGCTGATGAGCCTGCGTTTGTCCCAGGGCCGTCTGGACGATATCGACCGATATCTGGCTACTGCCCAGGGCGCTGCAAAACGCGCAGCCAGTGTGACCCACCGGCTTCTGGCGTTTTCGCGGAGGCAGACGCTCGATCCACGGCCGATCGACGCAAATCTGCTGGTGGAGGGCATGACAGAGCTGATTCAGCGCACGGTCGGCCCTAGCATCCAGGTCAACACTGTCAGTGCGGATGACCTGTGGTCGGCGTCCGTCGACGCCAGCCAGCTTGAGAGTGCCATCCTCAACCTGTGCCTCAATTCACGCGATGCCATGCCGGACGGCGGACGGATCACCATCGAGACGGCCAACAGATGGCTCGAGGGCGAATCGGCCCGTGCCTACGATGTTCCTGAAGGCCAATATCTGTCATTGAGCGTTACCGATACCGGAACGGGCATGACGCCTGCAGTGATTACCAAGGCGTTCGAACCCTTTTTCACGACCAAGCCGATCGGCCAGGGTACAGGCCTGGGACTGTCGATGATCTACGGCTTCGCCAATCAGTCCGGTGGCCAGGTTCGTATTGATTCAGAGCTGGGACGCGGTACCCGGGTGTCGCTGTTCCTGCCGCGCTATAGAGGTGATGTGACCGAGCCCATAGTTGCCCCGGCGTGCACTGATAGTGTCCTCGGCGAAGCCAGGGGGACCATTCTGATTGTCGATGACGAACCCACCGTGCGCTTGTTTCTCATGGATGTACTGGGCGAACTTGGCTATACGCTGATTGAAGCGGCCGACAGCATCGGCGGCCTCAAGGTGCTGCAATCGGACGTCAACATCGATCTGCTCATCACCGACGTCGGCTTGCCCGGCGGCATGAATGGACGGCAGATGGCCGATGCGGGCCGGGAAGTCCGTGCCGATCTGAAAACTTTGTTCATCACCGGTTACGCAGAGAGCGCAGCCCTTGGGTATCAAACGCTTGGGCCAGGGATGCAGGTGCTGACGAAGCCGTTCGCTATCGACACGCTTACCACCAGGGTTCAGGGGCTGATGACTCGGTAGCCTGTCGGGCAGGAGCACCGTTAGCGATGGCGGCTTGCGCCTGTCTGAAGGCTGACGTCAGTGGGTAGATGACTCGGGCAGCTTCGCGATCACCTTGATTTCGAACTGAAACCCATAAAGCCAGGTCACGCCAACGGCCGTCACGGTAGGGTGCGGCGCGCTGCCCCAATATTCCGGCACAACGCTCCAGACTCGCTCGAAATGGCCTGTGGGTCGACCATAAAGACGGTCACGTCAACCACATCGTCAAACGTGCAACTGGCAGCCTTGAGCACCGCGTTCAGGTTCTCAAAGGCGAGTCTTACCTGAGCTTCAAGTTCGGGTTCCGGCGATCCGTCCTCGCGGCTGCCGACCTGTCCCGATACGAACAGCATTCCATTGGATCGAACGGCCGGCGAGTAACGGTTCTGCTCATAAAGTGCTTGTCGCCCAGCAGGGAAAACCACGTCACGTGTGTTCATAAGAGCCTCTTGCGTCGGTTGATCTCGATGGAGACTGTAGAGCTGCCCGTTGCAGGGATAAACTCGCCAGCCTGTTCAGCACTGTTCTCAAACTCCAAACAATCTCAGCACCGGAGCCGACATGGACCGCTTTGTCGCGATGCAGGCCTTTGCTCGAGTGGTCGAAACCGGCAGCTTCACCAAAGCTGCCGACACACTGCACCTGAGTAAAACTAGCGTGACCCAACTGGTGCAACAGCTCGAAGCGCGGCTGCGCGTAAAGCTGCTCAACCGAACGACACGCAAAGTCAATGTCACCGCCGATGGTGCCGCGTATTACGAGCGCGTGGTGCGGTTATTGGCGGATCTGGATGATGCCGAAACCAGCCTGTCCAGTGCGTCGACATCGCCGCGTGGTCGTCTCAGGGTGGACGTGCCCAGCCCGTTTGCGCGTTCCATCCTGATACCGGCGCTTCCCACCTTTCATGCGAGGTATCCGGAAATTCAGCTGGACCTGGGTGTCAGCGACCGGATGGTGGATCTGATCGACGAGAACGTCGATTGCGTGGTGCGCGGGGGGGAACTCACCGACCTGTCACTCATGGCTCGACACATTGGTGACCTCCAGCTGGGGGTCTATGCCGCACCCAGCTACCTCGAGCGAGCAGGAACGCCTTCCCATCCACGTGAGCTGGAGGACACGCATCACCGCATCGTGGGCTTTTTGTGGGCGCGCACCGGGAAGGTCTTTCCCTACGCCATGCATCGCGACGGCGAACGCGTCAGCGTCATGGGTCGTTACGTGCTTTCTGTGGACGACGGCAACGCCTATCTGGCTGCCGGCCTGGCGGGATTGGGTGTGTTATGGCTGCCTGACTACCTGTCCCACGCTCATCTGGAAAACGGCGACTTGGTGCCATTGTTTGAAGACTGGCGCCTTGAGCCGATGCCGCTGTATGTCGCCTTCCCACCGAACCGGCACGTCAGCCTGAAGGTGCGCGTCTTCATCGACTGGATCGCTGAGCTGATGGCTCAGCAAGCGCCGGTTGCGCGTCGGGAGCGCGCGTAACCACTGTCGCACCCTGCGGATGCCTTGCTGTCACACCGAGGAGTAGACAGAACAGGAGGGTGCATGTCGGTCGAGGCGGATTTTTCACTGCTTGAATCACTGTTGCTAGCCCGCGGGCCTGGCGGCCAGGAAGAGGAAGTCCGGGCGGTGTGCCGCGCGGAGCTTGAAGCGAGCTGCGATGAGGTCTGGGTAGATGCGGCGAACAACCTGATCGGGGTGATCCGTGCTGCAAACGTGGCGCAAGAAACGGCGCAGTCACGAGCGATTCGGGTCATGGCACATCAGGATGAGATCGCCATGGTGGTCAAACGCATCGGCGACGATGGGAGGCTTCACGTCGTTGCGCTGGGTGGGGCCTTTCCGGTGAACTTCGGGATGTGTCCGGTCGATGTGATGGGCGAATCGCAAAATCTGCCGGGGGTGCTGTCGTTTGGCACCATGCACGGGACAGCCGAATCGACCCAGTCGATGGATATCCTCAGCGGCAATGTGCAGTGGCGCGATGTACACGTCATCACCCGGCGAACCAGAGACGAGCTGGCGCAAATGGGCGTAAGACCGGGCACTCGGGTCGTTCTGAGTCAACATTGGCGTCGACCATTCCGCGTACACGACGCCATTGCCGGCCACTTCCTCGATGACCGCGCGCCGGTGGTTGCCGTCCTGCGCGCAGCCGAGGAGCTGGCTGAGCGCAAGGGCGAGCTCGAACAGGACCTGTACTTCGTGTTGACCACCAACGAAGAGGAAACCAACTCGGGTGCGCAGTACGCGGCGCGAACACTGCCGGGCGTGGTGTGCATCGCGATTGAAGTGGGACCCATCGCGCAAGAGTATGGCACGCGGTTGTGCGCGGACCCGATCATCCTTACCGGGGACGAGAAGGGCCTGTACACCAAGTCCGTCTCCGATGACCTGTTGGGCGCGGCCATCCGCTGTGGCTACACCCCTCAACCGGCGCTGATGCCCGGCTTTGCCTCCGATGCCAGCGCAGTGCTCAGCTCGGGCTCTTCGCCTCAAGCCGGCTGCCTGGCTATTCCAACGGAAAATACGCACGGCTACGAGTTGATTACCGATGGCGGTATGCACGCCTGTGCGCGCACGCTCATCGAGTACCTCCTGAATGCAGCGTAAACAGGCCGGCCGCAGCAGGCCGGATTTTCGCCTTCACAGGCGCAACTGAGCCAAGGCGAAGCAGCAAACACGGGTGCTCTGCTTGTCTCAGGCTTATCAGACCAAGCACCTCACGCCTTCGGGGCCTGAACGCAATGGCGTCCAGCCAATCGGACACTGGCGTTGCGCTATGTATGCCAGGGTACGCATGTACAGATTCTTAGACATCGGGTCGGCTATCGTTGAGTCACGGAGCCTTTTAAAAAATGCCCTGCAACGTGGCGATTTCAGGGGCGCCTGAGGCTTTTATAGCTCATCCAACCTATTGGCACGGCTTTCGCTCCGTCGTCTGGGTCTTGCCTGTTCGCTCGGAGCCTTTCAGCGAACCGGACCGCCGAATGTGGCGCCAGAACAATAAGGAATCTTGCAATGAAGCCCCGTCCCGAACCTGCTGACGCGTCATTCTGCTTTGTGTCGTCTGTCTCCGTCTTACCCTTAATGGCCCATGCTGTGTATTGCGCTCGCGATATGTCCCGCGCCGCCATAGGTGACGCTGCGCGCCTGCGGAGGCCAGTATGAAACTCAACGGCCGATCGGCTCTCGTAACTGGCTCGACCAGCGGAATAGGGCTCGGCATCGCGTGCAAGCTGGCGGAGGCGGGCGCGAATGTGATGCTCAATGGTTTTGGCGATATCGATGCCGCCGTTGCGCAAGTATCAGCGTATGGCACCCGCGTCCTGCATCACCCAGCCGACGTGTCGGACGCTGATCAGATTGCGGAAATGGCCGCCGAGACCGGGCGCGAATTCGGCACCCTGGAC
>TARA_R110002095_G_scaffold215750_1_pt1 | contig 18483 bp, 12 predicted proteins | sample TARA_R110002095 | Tara Oceans TARA_R110002095 (sample SAMEA4397255) | marine metagenome | biome: Polar Biome; feature: [SRF] surface water layer (ENVO:00010504); material: water (ENVO:00002006), including particulate matter (ENVO:01000060) such as... | depth 5 m | reverse complement strand
GGTGTGCAAACGGAAGGAAAAATCGACGGCGGGCGCAAGGCTTTGCCTGAGCCTCGGGAGACCGTTCTATTTTTAATGAAGTGCGCTGAGGGGCTGGTCCCTAAGGCTTCGCGCGAATGATCGAAGCCGGATGGCCGAGACGGTAGGCTCGGTTCACGAGAGCCTTATCCGAAGGGCGGGCCTCAATACTGACTGCTTCGCCAGCTTGGAAATCAGCCAGAAATTCCAGTTATGATATTGTAAAAAATGGTAATTCTTTCTACTTACACATGATATTGTCTATTTTGGCTAAGAGTAGGACGGTTTAAAGTGAGCAAATAAACAAGAAAGGATGGGGTCCTGCCTCAAATATTAGAAAGTGACTTAAGCAGCATAGTGGCAGGCGATCCGGAAGAGTTGGATGTTCACCTTCAACTCGTGGAAGGAGATGTCCCGCTGGAGGGATGCACCGCTCGATTGCATTGCCATTGTCTGACGGTTGACGGAAACGGCCGCGTCAAACCCGAGCGACTGGCCGAATTCATGCGAAATGCCATTGTCGATTATGCAATTCCAAAATCCAGGATGGACGACGCGCGTGCTCGCGATGCGAAGTTCAAATCCGGAAGCGCAGTTGCAGCGCTGCATCATGAGGCAATCGGAACATTCACTGACCTGAGCAACAGCGGTGAAGGCGGCGAAATGCTGCTCTATCTGCTTGCTGAGCGCTTTCTCAAAGTGCCGCAGGTGCTGTGCAAGATGGACCTCAAGACCGACTCTCACATGCATTACCACGGGGCAGACGGAGTATATGCCTCCGTGAACGAGGACGGCCTTCTAAAACTGTTCTGGGGTGAATCCAAAGTCTACGCGAATCCAACCGACGCAATCCGGGACTGTTTGACATCGCTTGCGCCGTTCTTGTTGGAAAATGATCACGAAGGTGCGGGGCGGGAACGTGACCTTGTTCTCTTGAGCGACAAAGCCGATTTAAGCGATCCGGAGTTGACGGCTGCATTCAAAAAATATTTTGACCGAACATCACCATTGTCCAACCGGGTGGAGTATTGCGGGATCGCTTTAATCGCATTCGACGCGGATTTCTATCCTAACGACGGTACAAAAGCTGTGGCCGATAAAATTGTCTCCGCAGCGAAGGGTGAAATGACGAAATGGATGAAGAACGTCAAAAATAGAATTGGTGTGGAAAAATTGGAGAGCTTCGACATTCAGTTTTTTTGTGTTCCAGTGCCTTCAGCAGAGGGGTTTCGTGGGTCGTTCCTCAAGGCGATAGGAATCGATAAATGAAGGAAACAGAACTCTTTGATTGGTTGGCTCGCGAAGCGCTACAGATAGACATAGCCAAGCTTACCCAGCTTACTGTTGCAACGGAAATCACAAATCTCGAAGAAAGCTTTGAGTGCGACAATCCGCAGGAAGAATTCAATTGGCAAGAGCTTCTCCTTGCCGGAAGCCTACTGGCCAGATCGGATCAGCGTGAGCATCAGGAAGCGGCACTCCGGGTTGCGACCGCAGCCGTCACGTTGGAAACTGCGAACGATGTCCGGGACGCCGGAGCCATTCTTCTGGAGAAGCTCTCCAATCACAGGTCCGTTGAATTGGCTCAGAAGCGAAACCGGGTCGCCCCTGACCTAGAAGGCAGACTTGGCGTAGCTATGCGGCTTGAGGCAAATAGACGGCGTTTTGAAGACTCGATACTTCTTGAATCTAGCGGAGAGTGGATAAGCGTCAACGATTTCCAGCGGGACCTATGGAAAGGCGCATCGTCTGGTGCAAACTGGCTGTCGGCATCCGCTCCCACGGCGTCCGGCAAAACTTTTCTGGTACTTCAGTGGTTGCTGGATCATCTTCGCACGAGTGAAACAAGAGTTGCAGTCTATCTGGCACCTACGCGTGCACTTGTCAGTGAAATTGAGCTAAATTTAAAGGACCTATGCCGCTCGCGAGTGGGGATTGAGATTTCGTCTCTGCCCTTAACCGAAGCCTATTTCTCGGCCATTACTGGCGACAAAAAGGCCGTATTCGTTTTCACGCAAGAGCGACTTCATCTACTGGCGAACCTTCTTGGAGAAAACCTCACAGTGGACTTGCTGATCGTTGATGAGGCGCATAAGATCGGCGACAATCAGCGCGGAGTGATACTCCAAGATGCAGTAGAGCGCGTCTCAAGAGCAAACCCTGCAATGAAGGTTGTGTTTGTCAGTCCTTCGACACAGAATCCCGGAGAGCTTCTCGAAGATGCCCCAGAAGGCGCGACGAAGTCTTCAGTTAATAGTGACATGCCGACCGTGTTGCAAAATGTTATTCTGGCCGAACAAGCTCCGCGCAAACCGAAAAACTGGAATCTCGACCTCGTAAGAGGTGACTCGCCTATACGCCTCGGCACCCTAAAACTGGCAAATAAACCCGCAGGACTAAGAAAGAGACTGGCATTCATTGCAGCAGCGGCTGGTGGGCGTGGCGGCACCTTGGTTTACTGTAACGGCGCGGCGGAGGCGGAGGAAGTTGCGCTCCTTATTAGTCAACTGGAAGGCTCTACCAAGACCGATGACCAGGAACTGCTTGATTTAGCAGATCTGGCCAGAAAAGGCGTTCATCGAAACTACCAACTTGCACCCTTGGTGGAACGCGGAGTAGCCTTTCACTATGGAAACATGCCCTCTCTCATTCGCACTGAAATAGAAAGGCTCTTCCGCTTGGGCAAGATCAGGTTTCTGGCCTGCACTTCGACGCTCATCGAAGGTGTGAACCTCTCATGCAGGACCATAGTGGTACGTGGCCCGCGAAAAGGTAAAGGAAAACCCATGGAGCCTCATGACTTCTGGAATCTTGCAGGCCGTGCCGGTCGCTGGGGTAACGAATTCCAAGGCAACATCATTTGCATTGATCCCCATGATGAAAAAGCATGGCCGATTGGCGTTCCAAAGCGGTCGCGTTATCCGATCAGGAGAGAAACTGATACCGTTCTGGCACTGCCTGACGAACTTGCAGCATATTTAGAGAGCCGGAACATCGAGCTCTTGGGAGAGTTACAACAGGGAGAAGAGTTCGAACAAGTTGGAGCGTATCTCCTAAACACTTACATTCGGCTAGGTTCGTTATCGAAAGCCGCGTTTGCCAAGCGCCATTCCCGAGATGCATTGCAAAGGCTGGATAAAAGCCTTGAGAGTATTTCGACACTCATCAGTATTACCCAAGAGATACTGAACAGGCATCCCGGAGTCAGTGCCGTTGGATTGCAACGCCTTCTCGACGTCTTCCGGAAGTACGAAGGTAACGTAGAGAACCTTCTTTTGGCACCATCTGAAAGTGTCGATGCCTATGACAGATATGTAACGGTCATGCGGAGAATAAATGAAAACCTGTATCCCGTATTTTTGCCGGATGGCCTTATCCCCTTGCACGCTCTCATCGTTGTCGAATGGCTAAGAGGGTTTTCTCTTTCAACTATCATCAAAAGAAGAATTGAGTATCACCAAAGAAACAACAAAACATTTAAACTACCTGTCCTAATCCGGGACACTATGGCTATGGTTGAAGAGACGGCGAGATTTAAGGCACCAAAATATATTTCGGCATATGTAGATGTCTTAAAACTCTTTCTTACCGAAATTGGTCGGGACGATCTAATTGACGAAGATTTCGATATTGGGGTGGCTCTTGAATTTGGCGTATCTAGCACGACACTGCTTTCTTTGATGGAACTGGGACTGTCGCGTATGTCCGCGGTTGCGCTATACGAAAAGATCGCACGGGATGATCTGGATCGCAACGGATGCCTTTCGTGGATCAAGGAGCATGGGCCAAACTTTGCCGGGATGGATTTGCCCAACCTGATTGTGCGAGAGACATTGCAAATTACTGGCATTTCAGGTTCCGAAGATGGCCAGGAAATTTCTGAATAGCAGGACGGGAGGAAACAATGCCAGCTAAGCCAGTCAAGATCGGATCACTTTCCTTTGCGAGGAAAGGAGACGCAAACGAGTTCTTTAGGAATATGCTTTACAAGTACAATCTGGGAGACAAGGTGTCTGATGACGACGCAGTACATCTGACTAACCTTGTAGCCTTGCACCCCGAAACCGATGACAAAGTTGGCAAAGGAATTGAAAGTTTCAGCGTGAGAACAGCTGACTATGGAACACGCTGCTTCTGGGTAAATCGTACTGATGGGACTACGGAGAAATTCTCTTTTAAGGCATGCTACTGACTGTCAAGAATAAGTTTTCATACAGTTGTTGTTTACCTTCCCTCAGGACCGCCCACTGATGCACAAATGATCAAAGCCGAATGGCCGAGGCAGCTTGTGACTCGGTTCATGAGGGCCCGCGCTGAACTTCAATGGCGTCCCTGCCATCTGTAACAGTTCCAGCATGCGACGGAAAAGGATATATGGTAGCTTCGAATATAGGAAGCCGATGACAAAGCTCTTATCGTACGACGAGAATAGATTTCCTGATCTTACCAAGACTCAAATCACGGGCATTCATTCGTGTGCGCTCTATTTTGTCACTACAGGCCGAAATGCATGGCACTCGACGTGGGTTCAGCAGTACACGAACGGATGCATGCATTCTTCCATCGCCTCCGCCAAGCAGTACACAGAAAAACTGAGAACACAGGGCACGGTTTTCACAATCAAACAGCAGCCGAGTATTTGTTTGACAACGGATTCAGGAACACTCTTCGTCACACAAATCAACTGCTCGTCGCCTCTCTCAGATTACTCACATGACGCTCTGAGCCCTATGCCCAAAGATGGTACAAAGCTCATTAAGGGCGCACAGGACAACTACTTGGTTTCCGGTGCAAATACGCAAGGTGCTATTCTATCATTCGAGCGTTCAAGTAGATTCTGGAGAACACCGCCACCACCAAAAAACTCGGTGATTATTATTGCCACTGAGATAGTTCATTTGAAAATTGAACCGCTCCCCACAGAGAAACTAAAGGCATGGTCATCGTATTCCAACGGAAGCGGCTACTTGCTCGGCTGGCGCGAACGCGAGAATGATATAAAGCCAAATGCTATTAAGGCACACACCTGTTAACACGCTTTGACTAAGAGCTATGCGCGGTTAACCAAGATGTTACATCGACGATCTCAACCGCATCGCTGTGCCCTGTGTAATATTTCCTACCGGTGCGATAACGATCACCGAACCTCTTGTCTAACTAGCGGTGTGAAAGCGACCTGTACCAGCGACGCACCGTCGGCGAGGAAGATGTGTCGTCATATCGAAAGCAATCAGACATGTCATCGATGGAATTAATGACGCCGTTGAGGACGGGTGCGGAAAAACTGCTACTCCCACCCGTCGCGTAATGACTGACCCAGTTGGCGACAATTCCCGGAACGTGTGAAGTCAGCACATTTTGAACTTGCTGCGCATCTAGAACAAGCGTACTTGCCCTCTGGTGTAGATCAATCGCCTCTTCAATCGCATCAAGGCAATTCTTGACCATCTTGTTTGTGTCCTTAATTGCAAAATCAAGCGGTACAGGTATATTAACCTTTCGGATAATTTGTTGGAGCTTGTATTCTAGATACTGCCTGACAAGTGGCTCGGCATCACTGATCTGACCCGCGGATAGCAGCGTGACTACACGCGCTTTCAACCGATCCGCCCCCTGCGCCTGATGGAGAATATCGCCCATCGGCGGCGAACCTTGCAGTTTGTTGTGGTGCCAAGCAGCGGTCCCCCCCAGCTTATCAAAGTATTTTTCGAGTAAACCGTCGTGGCTCAAGATGATGAACTGCAGCCCATCGGCATTTTGCGGATGCTGCAACTTGGTCCTGATTAGCTCCATCAGGAAGTACTGGTGCCCAGCATCGAAGCTCGATGTCACGTCATCAAGAACGACAAAGCGCGGCGCGCCGGAATGCTTCATCGCGGCCGCCAGGAAAACGGAAATCGCGAGAGCGTTGCGGTAGCTTTCGGAGAGCAAGGCGCGCGCGGATAGCTTGCGCTGGCCATGGAAATCGCTTAGTTCGACATTCAGATCTTCTTTGTCGTCGGCGCGCTGTAGATCAGGAACTACGTCACCAACTTGCATGATATCCTTGTACATGGATTTGTACTCAGCATCGATGTCATTGATCTTAGCCTTGGATAGCGCCGCCTCGGCGGTCGCAAATCGTGAGGAAGCCTTTGAAATGAATGTTTTCCAGCGTTCACGTATATCCAATTTGGCCTGCTGTTCAGTCTCCTCCGATTGGCCTTGCTTGTAGCTGGCCAAGGCGTCCTTGAATTGCCGCCCGTATTCTACTTGCTCTGTCAGCTGAACGAGTGATGACGGAAGCTCTGCTTCGAGTTTATTCTTCTTTTCTTGTAACTTCTCTAGCAAGTCAGGTACAAGCTTGGTCAGCGAGCTTGTTCGCGCAACAGCGGCGATAGCTTCGGCTTCACTAACTTCGCCTGATTTAATCTGGGTATCGAACCGAGCTAGAATGCGGTCCTCAGGCTCTACACCCAGCTCTTTTGCAAGCTCGTGGTCGGAAAGGCACTGCCGCCACGCAGAACCTTCCCAGAACTCGCCAAGCTCCTTCGCCTTGGCCACTGTATCGGCGTATTGGACGAGTTGATGCTTAATGTGAGTGCTTATGGAGTGTTGAAGTTCACTCTCACAGAGCGGGCATTGTACGTCACTCGACCAAGCATCACTCTCAACAACATCTTCTGCCGCCGAATAGAGCCTTTCAAAAAGGTCGCCGCGGGTAGCGGCCAGCAAAGCATCCCGCTCGGTGATAAGCGCTTTAATTTTCCCCTGCTCTTCGCTAATCGTTTTTGAATCGTGGGTTCCTAAAGCCTCCAATGCGGAGATACTGGCAATAGCAATCTCAAGCTCCTTGCGCTTTTCTCCACCTTCGGCCGTCTTGATTACCTCCTTGATTGCGTCGAAATCGATGTCTTCCAGCTCTTTGTGGTCGAAATGCTCTTTGAGAAGTTCAACATTTCCAAGCGCCAGCGAGACCTCAGAAGCATACTGATCAAGCCTGTCCACATCTTCGAGCGATTTTCCCGTGACCTTTTCGAAGTTAGTGCGAAGTGCGGACAAGGCTTGTTGGACCGCGCGCTGTATCCCGGCGATCTGCGTCGCCAGCACCTTCATCTCAAGATCAGTATTTGTCGTGCGCGTGTCGGAGACAACCTGTAAGGCCTGACGACAATCGGAGTATTCTGAAAGTCCGAGAAGTGCAGAGAACGTGCGACCACGCTCCAGAGGCGACTCCTCTATGAACCGAGAGAACGTGCGGTAATCTAGGAGCGCGAAAGCCTCGTTTAGAGTGTCGAGAAAACTTTCGGGATCGCCATGCCCGCTGGGGCTGCTAACCGTTCGGTTTCCAGAACCATCGCGCTCCACCTTGATGGATACGACTGGCCCACCATCATCAGGCTCAAGCTCGACCTCGATGAGCGCTGTGTTACCTGAATGAAAACGGTTGCAATAATAATCCTGCGGTCGTTCGTGTGCCTTTAGGTCATCAAGCTTGGGAATTGTCCCGTGAATCGCATAGTACAGCGACTCAAATATTGAGCTTTTTCCTATTCCATTGATTGCGAACACTGAGTTTACAGCATCGGGCTTGAAGCTGATATCAAGCGGGTTGCCCTGGTTATTGATGCCACGAAACCCCTCCACCTTTAATCTTTTGAGAAAGTAGCGAGGCATTATTCAACCTCCGCATCTACTCCCTGCGTGAGCAGGTCGTCCAAGGCGGCTGCAATAGTCTCGTTAAATGTTGTGCGAGCCTTCGTGTCCCTCTCTCCTTCGTGAACGACAGAGAGAAGTTTATTCCAGTTGGTTTTGAGAATTTCCGCCATCTCGGGGTCAATATCCTTCGCGCTCTCCACGAAATCCGCGTAGTTCTCGGTATATCTCTTGTCTCCATCGAGAATGAAATCAGTCATCCGGTCTTCCTTTCCAAGAGGCGGGCTTGCTGTGGGTCGTACACGTAACTCTTGATACTACCGTCTTTGATCCGTTCCACGGCTTCATCAACAACAGCGAATGGCACAAGAAACCACTCACGCGGCGTAAATGGATGTCCGAAGCGATCCATAATCTCTATGTCGAGCTTCGCGGGTTCGAAAACGCGATGAATGATCTTTTCAAGTTTTGTTCTGTTGATGTTGAAGAGCCGATACGTTGCTACAACCTCAACATCCGCAAGAAGATAAGTTGCTTCCTTTTCCGCATTGGCAATTCGCTTTTCAACTTTTCCGCCAGTGACGCCTATCTTGTGCAAGACCTCTCGGTTTTCCGCGACAACGGGATGATCAGACTTGCTTCGAAGCACATAGACCGTACCGCTCGCTAGATCGTCCTCTTCGGATTGGTCCGAGAAAAGAGGCCCTGCGGCCGGTTCGGAAATTCGGCGGCTGGTCTCGTCCTTGTAGATTGCGCGCTGCAACGAACGAAGAAGGATATTGCTTTCTGTCCCGTTCGAGTAGATCACGCGAAGGCGCGCATCCATTTCCCCGTTGGGGGCTTTAATAGGTTCGCCAACATCCGCAATATACAAAGTCTGGCCGCCAAGGATGAAAAATTCTCCCTTCTTGATGTCAGTCTTGAGAAAACCAGCATCTTTTCGAATGACACGGGAAATGCGAACCGCTTGATCGAGTTCTTGTTTCACCTGCTCGAAGAGCGGCTTGAACTTCTCAAAGTCCTCACAGCGTTCGCGGTTTGCGATTTCCTCGGCAGCGCGTTTCTCGGCATTCGAACGCACATGCCGAAGTTCTGTGATGTCCGCCGTTTCTGCCTCAACCCCTAATTCGGCGAGCAAAGCATCATCGTCAAAGTCATCAATTACCGGTGTATTCGTTGCGGCTGGCGCATCAAGAAGACCTTGATGATCCAGCGGCGCAACAAGTGTTCTGCATTCTTCAACTTCGCGGATGCGATCTAGCCGCACAGCGAAAAGTCGCTCGAATATGTCGCGATCTTCTCCATGCTGCGGGGCGTTCCCATGCTCTTCGAAAAAGCGTTGAACCTCTTCAAAGCCCGCGATGATACGCTCTTCTTTAGGTGTGCGGGTTGCGAGTTTTTTGGCTTCGACATCAACGCCAAGTTCAGCCAGTAGCTCGTCGTCTTCATCTGTGAATTGTTTAGCCATTCGCTGCCTCCGCTTTCATACGGGCGAGGAATGCAACACCTTCGGCCATGCGTTTTTCCCAAGCGTCCGGTGACGTGATGGACGGCAGACGTCCGCGTTCCTGCTTGAACTTCAAAGCGCGTTTGGCAAGATCACGGGCTTCGTCAGGCGTCAAATTGACCCGCTTACCGGAGATAATCGCCGCTACCTGCTTGAGGCTCTCTTCACTCATCGTCTTGGCAAGGATCGCGTAGGCTTCGCCGAACGGATTTATACGGTCAATCAGGTCGATATCCAGTTCGCGAACATCCATCGCGTACTTTCGAACGCCATCGATTAGTGCCGTGTTTCCCTTTTCTTCATTGTCGCCACCCGTAGCGATTTCCTTCGCCTTCTGGGTTAGGTTGAGGGCTGCAATGGCATGCTGTCGAACAGCCTCCTGATCTTCGTCATCAAGTTCGGGAAACTTGTCTTTGACAATCTTGCCCATGCGGACTTGTGTAAGTTCTTCGGGCAGAGTCTCGCCACCGGCATGCTCGCCGTCGAACAACCCGCGCTCAAGCGTCTGCTTGTCCTGAACAAAGGCGGTGATGACCTCGTTCAAATCTTCCTTGCAGATGCGCTCGGCTTCTTTGGACTTTGGTTCGGCAAGGCCTTTGATTTCGATCTGGAACTGCCCGCTTTCCTCGTTGAATCCGACATTTGATTTCTTCGGATCATAGCCACCTTCGCCATAATCAAACCCTTCGACCGGCCCGCTCCGAGGTGTTTTTGGCGTGAAGTTGAAACGCGGCGCGAGCACTTGTTCCATGAGCAAACTGGCAGCGATGGCTTTCAGCGTATCGTTCACAGCCTCGGTCACGGCTTCTTCAGACGCATCGGGCTCAGCGATGAGGTTGGTAAAGCGCGCGCGTGTCTTGCCTTCGGCGTCCCGTGTTGCACGCCCGATGATCTGCACGATCTCGGTTAGGCTGGCGCGATAGCCGACCGTCAATGCGTGTTCACACCAAATCCAGTCAAAGCCCTCCTTGGCCATGCCAAGCGCAATGATGATGTCCACATGATCTCGGTTATTCTTTTGCGCGGGGTCTTTGAGCGCCGCAGAAACCTTGTCCCGCTTGGCAGCTTCGTCATCGACCAAATCGGCAATTTTCAGCACACGACCATTGGGCGATTTCACAAGCTGAAAGCCAGTCTTTGGATCAGCGCCTTGCCACTCGCCAAGTGCATCTATGATGTGCTCGACTTCGCGGTGCTTGTCTTTCGTGCTCTCGCGCGAATTGACATTCGGAATATGGACAATGGTTTTCTCATTCGGATCGAGAACACTCAGAATATCGTCGGCGTAAGAGCCACTATAGAAGAAATATCCGATGTCGAGCGTCTTCAGATATTTATAGCCGTTGAGCTGCTCATAGTAAGTGTAGGTGACCGTATCGAATTTTGCTTCATCATGCGGATTAAGCACTGCTTCAGCATCGCCCCGAAAATACGAACCGGTCATCGCCACAAGATGCACTTTGTCGCGCCCGATAAACTCGCCGAGATGCTGGCCAAGCTTGTTGTCAGGATTGGCGGAGACATGATGAAACTCGTCTACAGCGATCAGCCGATCATCGAAAGCCTTAACCCCGAACTTGTCCACGGCAAAGCGGAAAGTGGCATGGGTGCAGACCAACACCTTATCATCTGACGCCAAGAATTTCTCGACAGAGTTGACCTTTCCACCGTCCTCGCCTGGCGCGTTGCATAGGTTCCATTTGGGTACGACCGTCCAGTCGGTCCAGAACCCGAATTTCGATAGTGTCTCGTCCGCAAAACTCGATCCGATAGATTTTTCGGGCACCACGACGATGGCCTGTTTGAGGCCTTGGTTTGCCAGCTTGTCGAGCGCGATGAACATCAGTGCACGGCTCTTGCCCGATGCTGGCGGAGACTTGATCAGAAGGTATTGCTCGCCCCGCTTCTCGTACGCACGTTCCTGCATCGCCCGCATGCCAAGCTCATTTGACTTGGTCGAATTGCCATTCTGGGCATAGGTAACGGTAACGGAAGGAACTTGTTTTTCGCGGGTCATCGGATCAGGCTTTCATTCTCGGATTGGTTTCTTTCAAATCTTTCTTGGCGGTCATCTTGGTGTAGAGCTCGAACAGCTTCTCCAATCGCTCGGTGTCATTCTTAAAGCGGCGACCGATATAGATGCGCTCCAACACCTCATCGTTACGATCATGCGCAGCTTGCAGGTCGGCGGGCATTTTGCTCTCCCCGTCCTTCACCTCGTACAGGTCGGCAATTGTCGCGGGGAAATGCGACTCGCGGGCCAAAAGGATATCTTCGGCGCATCGAGTCAGGTCAGTTTTGTTCTTCTCAGTTAGCTTGGGGACAGGGAAGGTGTTCCAACCGAGGGTGTTAGAATAGCTAAAATCGGTTCGCATCCGCACGCAGACGGTTCCAATCCACACCCAATGCAGGCGTGAGGCGACGAGCGACATGTTCCAGATCGGTGCATCGAAAAGCGCATAACATTTGTTTGACATGACTGTGCCTGGCGGCAGTAAACCGCAAGGTAGATACTCACGGTTTTCCGAACTGATAGCAGGAATAGCTATGATACTCTCGTCTCCGGTTTGTCGGACCTCTCCGAACCGATAAGGCGTATTTGCGAGTTGCTGAGTTGTTGCCCTGTTCGAAGAAGCGCGCTGCTTGCGAACGGCCTCAAACCTATTGTTAAGCCATAGATTTTCTCCCGCTTCTTGATAGTCCTCATCCTTCACCCAAACGCAGAAGCGTTCCTGCCCTTTGATGAATTCTTGCGAGCCAACGAATGGGCGCAAGAACTTACGATCAACTCCGTACCGTTCCATAGCTTCATCCGCCTCTGATCGAGTCAGAAGCAGAAACCCACCTTCGTTCGGCATATTCCCGAAACTCATTTCATTGAGAGAATTCATCGGTTTCGAGATGGGCTGCACCAGCACATTAGGACCGCTGATCAGGTACGGGTTAATGTTGTCAGTTTCCTTGACAACGGTTTCACCATTGCCATCAACGGAGAAGAGCCGTCGAGTTGCTTTCGGATCGTTTGCAACGCCTACGATCACAACGGTCACACCAGCATTATGGCTTGCCAAGTTTGCCCATTTGAAACTTGTATGAGCAAAGGGGATTTCGTGACCAGTCTCAAAAATAAGTGTCCAGAGTGTCTCAACCTGACGGCCTTGGCAGATTGAGTTTGTAGACACCAACGCTGCTACCGATTTGGTATAAACGCCAAAATCAGCAGCTTTCATGAACCACCCAGAAACATAATCGAGGGATTTCCAATTTTTGGTCCGGCCCTCAAAGATGCGTTGTAAATCCTCTTTCTGCCCTGTGCTTTGCCACTGACTACCAAGATAGGGAGGATTTCCGCAGATGTAGGTCTCGCCGCCTTCGTTCTCGAAGTCAATCTCGGCCTGATCGACGGGCGACATGAAAAGGTCGTCAGCATGGTATTTCACGCCCGTTCCCGTAGGCGGGCAGATGCTCAGCCAATCGAGACGCAATGCGTTACCGCAAGTGATCCAGTTCATGGCATCAAGCGGCAGGAATTCCGCCAACGCCTCCTGCTGGCCGCGATAAGTAACATCGCATTGATACTCAGCGATGATCAGCGCCAGCCGCGCAATTTCGGCTGGGAAATCGCGAAGTTCGATGCCTCGGAAGTTCGTTAGCGGAATATCTGTCTTCCGGTCTTTCTCGCCGCGCCGCTTGTTGATCTCGGCCTCTATGGCTCGCATTTCCTTGTATGCGATGACGAGGAAGTTACCTGATCCGCAAGCAGGGTCGAACACTCTGATCTTGGCCATGCGGTTACGGAGATTGAGAAGCTTGCGCGCGTTGTTGTGCGCTTCTTCCAGCCTCTCGCGCAAGTCGTCCAGAAACAGTGGATTGAGCACCTTCAGGATGTTCGGCACACTTGTATAGTGCATCCCCAGTGCGCCACGTTCTTCATCATCCGCAACTGCCTGGATCATTGAGCCGAAAATGTCTGGGTTTATTTTCGTCCAGTCGAGACTGCCGATGTGAAGAAGGTACGACCGTGCGATTTTTGTAAAGTGCGGTACGTCAGTCGAGCCCGAAAACAGCCCGCCATTAACATACGGGAATACTTCGGCCCAACGCGGCAACTTGGCTGATGCCCTTTCCTTGATGGCAGTGTTCATCGCACGAAACAGCTCGCTGATCACTTCATGGGTATTCGAGCTGTCACGGGCACTCATCTGCTCCACGGTTGCAGTGAACAGATTTTCGCCGTTCAGGATATCGGTATCTTCGGCAAAAAACAGAAAGACCAGCCGCGCCATGAAGTGGTTCATATCGTGGCGGCGATCAGCTGTTCCCCAGTCAGGGTTGTCTTTTAGGAGCTGAACGTAGAGGCGGTTCAGGCGTCCGGTCGCTTTGATGTCGAACGAGCTTTCGCGGATCTGCTTGACGGTGGTGATGCCCGCCAGCGGCAGGAAGAACCCGAAGTGATCGGGGAAATCCTTGTATTCACAGGCAATTGGCGCATCGTCAGACGTCAGGTCTTCTGCTTCGAGCGTCTGACCGTCCGTGGCGAGGACGAATTTCGCTTTGGCTTTCGTTGTTGCAGGGCTGGCTTTTAGAGCGGCAAGTGTCTGAGAGACTTCGCCTTCTGGGCAGACTTTGATGTGGATGTTGTTGGTCTGAAGAACGCCGCCAAGATCGGACTTGTTCGATGTACCGCTGCGAAGCCGCTTGATCGTCGCCGCTTTGTTCCCGAACGCCTCCAGGAAGGCATAGGGAAACTCCTGAGCGTCGAAGGGTTGCTCAGCAAGGTTCGATACGGCTTCTTCGATCTCAACGGCGTTCAAGCTTCACCCCCACCACCTAACTGGATGTCAAGAGACTGACGAACGAGACCCAATACATATGGTAGCTGGTCAGGGTCAGTGAGCTTTATCTCAACATCCCCATTACCCCATCGACCTTTGCCGGAAACATCGACGCATAGGCCGCGCGGGTCATTCAGCTCTGGCCACTTCATGTTCAGCGATAAGCGAAGCGCATTGGCTTGCGGAACCACATCGACAAAATTGGTTTCTGCTTTATAGGCGACATATAGCTTAAGAAATTCTTCGCTAATATTAGGGTCTAGAGCCAGAACCTCTCGACGAAAAGCCTCAAAAAGCTGTTGCATCTTTCCTGATACGAGATGTGGGTGGTCCTCGATTGAATATTCTGATTTTGACGGCGGATCCTTTTTGTAGGCTGATAACGTATCAGCTTCTAGGTCGGGGTATTTCCAGATGTCAGCGGCCAGACCTGAAAGTCTTTTTGCACGATCCTTGATTGCAATTTCATTCCAACAGTCTAAAGCGCCTAGGCCTTGATTTAGCTTGAGAGGGCTGTGCTTGAAACCGCCATCCATATCGCGTTTCTCGGGAAACGGACGGTCGCTGTACTCAGAATTGTATCCGGTCAGAGTCAGATTTCCCAGAGTATGGAGAAGGGTCCCGTGGATGCGCTCCCATTCAGGACCAAGGTCAGACTTCCAAGTAGCCGACAAGTTCTCGTTCTGCGGCATGATGTGCTCAATCGTATATTCATCGATTGAGACTTTTTCTTTCCGCTCGGCATTTTCCAAGCGACGAAGCCAATATGTTCTAATACGTGATTTGTAGAGATCACGCGTTTCGAATTCGCGTCGAAACTCTTCATCCTTCGGAAAGCGCCGATAAGATGGAAGCAGAAGCAGATGCGCAACGACGCTTTCGAGATAGCGATCTTTTTTGAGAGCTTTGCCGAATGTGGCAAAAGTCTTGTTTAGGGAGTTAGTCGGAATTGCACAGATTGCCCGGCGGAAAACGTAAGCCTCAACAAGCCGAACGATTTCGAGAAACTCTTCATCCGACAATAGGCCTTCAGCGCAATCGTTGTAGAGCTCCAGCATGAATGGATAAGCGACTTCCACCCGAAGCTCACGTAAGTCGTGAAAAGCTTGGCGAAGGCTTGGGCGCTTTTCTTTGCCCAACGCCATAGCACAATAATAACCGGCAAAGCGCCGTATCTCGGCGATAAGCTCCTCAGTTCCAGTGTCGGCTACGTCACTTGAACGTGCATAGGCTTTGAAAGATTCATACACTTCATCCTTACGGGGAATGCTGCCGGTCTTCAGGATCAGAAAATGGCGCATAAATGCGTCAAATTGCTCCCCGTAAGCTTGCTGGCCGAAATCAAGCTCCATGGGCCGCCAATAATCTCGGTACAGGCGTGTCTGTAGTTTCGGTTCAAGCCCCATGAGGACAAAATTGCGTACGAGATCGGCTTGACTTAGTTCCTTGCCGGTCGAGTTCATACTTTCAAAGATGAGTTGAGGATTGTCATCGCCACGCGTGAGTGATGTGTCGATAACCAAGAGCTTGGCGATGCCGGTGCAAAGTGGTGTCAGATCATCGAGGCGGGCAATCTGATCACGGAAAAATTTCATATTCTCGGTGACGCGAAGAGATTGCTCGGCTGGTATCTCTGCCCGATTGATAAGTGCAATCAGTGTGTCCTTATCGGTCTGCGATAAGACTAGCTTATGGTGGCGCTGATCTTCCTCCTGAGGATTAACAAGGTAATAGTTCCGCAACTTTCGAGGAGAGAACCCGTCGAGCGGCTCACGTTTGCCCTCCGGAAGCTTCTCTAGTGCTTCCACCAGTCCCGCAAGGAGGAGTGTGATCGTGGTGAGCCGTTGCTGGCCATCAATCACGAGCAAAGGCGCGTTCGTTGTGACCTGATAGAGGCCTTCTTGGATATAGACGACTGAACCCATGAAGTGGGCCTTAATCGCCTCCGATTTCCCAGCCCGCAGAATATCGTCCCATAGCTGGCGGCATTCCTTCTCAGTCCACGAGTAGGTTCTCTGATAGATCGGGATATTGAATTGCGGAGATCGCTGGATAAATTGGAGCAGGTTTGCTTCGGTCGCTTTCATCCCGATTCCTTTTTGTACTTATCGTTGCGGTTATCGGCCTCATGCTGACTGATATAAGTCCGCATGAATTCGCGAAGGACCTGCGCGGCAGGTCGATCTTGCTGTCGGCAGATTTCCAGAAAACGCTCCCGGAGATCACGCTCGACACGAATGCGAAGGCCCGAATCTTTCATCAGGAGAGTGTAACCGATGGATACACATTCCGACAATTAAATTCAGAGCGATATCCTCAAGGTGCGCATCCAAGGATGACGCCTTGGTCGGGGTTCAGCGGCGAGACGCTGACGCTTATCCAAACGGCGCGAGTTTGGTCGTAGGTATCGGGTTGCGAAGGACATGATCGGCATCCAATCCGCGCAGGGGTGGTCTCCATGAAATGGTCTGGGGTCTTGGGGGCAGGAACGCCCTCAAGTCGAAGGGTGCAGGGAGAAGCGAAGTCTCCTGCGAGTGGTGGAACGGCGATACGTTTTGCTGGCTCTGAAACGGGTTCAATACCTGTGAAAGAGCCATGGCCGGAGGGATGCAACGGGAGCGCGCAGCGGGCTCCCTTGCCAAGATGCGGTGTAGTACACCGCACATCTTGCATCTGTCTGCTACGGCTCATCGGAACACATCCTGCATCTGTCTGCTACGGCTCATCGGAACACATCCTGCGCAAACCGCATATATATTCGTTTAGTGACTAATCAACGTTTACCACGCTCATAGAAAATTTGTGTTTATAGAAACTTTCTTAACAAGGCTACTAGTTATTTTCTTGCGGATAAAAGGAAAAAATCTGAAACCATCCCTATTCACCGCAAAAATTTAATTTTACGATACCTACAACCTAAAAGTGAATTTAGCGCCATGAATTGTGAGAAAACTGGAAACTTCGGTGTAGTAAATAAAATTTTATTGTTTTGCCATGGCCTCCTGATATCAGCACTCTTACTTGCCTGTGACGTGAATGTAGGCCAAACCAAGCAGGTTGAAATTACCGAATACATCATAGGTAGCGAGAAGCTCTACATCCCGAATGTCTATACCAAAACCAAGGGTACATCAGTAGGGAAAGAGTCTGGGTTCATACAGACCTTCTTTCCTGGCTCTACCCCTATACCCGGCGACCCACAAGAGCTATGGGAACAGGGTGAGTGGCACAAGAATATCAATATTCTCTTCCGACAAGCCGACCCAACAAAAGCGCAAGCTGTCCTGAAGGGTCAGATCGACCTTACTAAATCATACGAGAATGCTGGCTCTGAGTATGAACTAGAACACCGTACTCAGACGAAAGATGAGTGGTTTCGCAACGATATTTGGATTGAAGACGAGGAAGTAGGTTCGTTCATATCGTGTGCAGAGAAGCAATACGAGCCATCAAACCCACAGTGTACTCACTACCTATTTAGTGGTGATTACTTCCTAAAGATTACCTACAGCAAGAAGTTTCTTCCTGACTGGAAACTTATAAAAACGAATGCCCTCGCGCTCTTTGACAGCTTTAAAAGCCGCGAGGCAGCGACTGCGTATGTCCAACAATTTTACCAACAACACCATATTGAAGGAGATTAGCCATGACGCAGTCCATAAGCCTGACAACCCTCTCATCTATCGCCGGAATCACATTCACGCAGTTTAAGACCGACTACAACAACGGCACCAATCGGGCCTCGCTGTATTACACTGAGCTTTCCAGCCAGGGCACTGCGATCAGCAATAGCAATATCTCGAATTACGCTGAGCTTGCCAAAAGTGTTACGGCGAATACGGGAACGAACGGCAAGACTGCCAATGCCTATTCGGCGATTGTGGCTGATGAAAACAGCGTTGATCTAAGCGTGGGGAGTGACGACTGGCTTCGCGTGCAGTTTGAATTGATGCAGGCTGATTTGGCAGAAAGGACGAATGAAATCTCGTTGGGAAACTCCGGTGAACTCAACTACGAGAACACAAACGATATCCATGAGATTGCATTTGACGCTGTTGGACTGCCGCCCGAAACCTACACGCTGTTCACACCGACGAATGGTCTAGGTGATGTCGAACCGGCGCTCGCGCAGGCTCTTTTCGAGGACGTCCTTGTTGACGTTGGGTTGGGCGACAACATGCTCATGGACGGCCTCGGTATCGATATCCTCAATGACTGGGCCGACACGACCAGTCCAGAGTATTGGAATTGGCTGAAGAATATCGGGCAGGCTCTTTACAACGACCCCACCATCCTTCCAACTGCCGCAGGAGACGAACTCCAGGACTTTTTCGACGTAATGGGCGTGTCCATCGAAGGGATATCTGATTGGATTGATAATCTTCCCGGAATACTCAATAGCAATCCGCATGTGAGGAGTCTCCTGCCCCCTTGGATGCAAGATGTGATTGGTGGGTTTGATGACGCGACAAATACTTCTAGTCCACT
>TARA_R110002095_G_scaffold191634_3_pt1 | contig 18505 bp, 23 predicted proteins | sample TARA_R110002095 | Tara Oceans TARA_R110002095 (sample SAMEA4397255) | marine metagenome | biome: Polar Biome; feature: [SRF] surface water layer (ENVO:00010504); material: water (ENVO:00002006), including particulate matter (ENVO:01000060) such as... | depth 5 m | reverse complement strand
CCATTCGCCACTCAGGTCATTCCCGCCACGGTGAGCGAGGCACCTTATATCCTCGACGGCTTGCTGATGAACGAGGCGGGACGGAAGATAAAAGAGCAGTATGCCGACACCGGCGGCTTCACCGATCTCGTCTTCGCCGCCACGTCCCTGCTCGGGTACCACTTCCATCCCCGCATTCGCGACCTGTCCTCCAAGAGGTTGCATGTGTTTGACCTCCGCGCTGTTCCCAAAGAGCTGAAAGGGTTAACCGGGGACAAAATTCGGGAAGCGAAGATCGTCGAAAACTGGCCGGATGTTTTGCGCTGTATCGCAACAATGCTGTCGGGCCGGATGCAGCCAAGTCACCTCCTCAAGAAATTGGCCGCGCGCCCGAGGCAACATGATCTGGCGTTGGCCTTGCGGGAGATCGGCCGGGTCGAACGCACATTGTTCATCATCGAATGGCTGCTCGACACCGACATGCAGCGCCGCGCCCATATCGGCTTGAACAAGGGAGAGGCACATCACGCCCTGAAAGGTGCTCTTCGGATCGGGCGTCAGGGAGAAATCCGCGACCGTACCACGGAAGGACAACACTTCCGCATCGCTGGCCTCAATCTGCTGACCGCCATCATCATTTATTGGAATTCCAAACAGCTCGGAAACGCTGTGGCAAGGCGACAGCGGGCAGGATTGGATTGCCCACCCGAACTCCTCGCCCACATATCGCCGCTTGGGTGGGCCCATATCATCCTAACAGGCGAATATCGTTGGCGGAAAATAGAAGCGCAAAATCCTTAAAGGGGTTTTCTGCACTCAGCCCCACTCGACCCCTCCTTGTTCGTTTTTCGCGATATGATAACTATATATCAATATGGCAAATGATATCAAGCTATCAGAGAGGGAAAATGGAAAAAATATTACCGAACGAATTAAAAGCTGCCAGAACGTTGCTCGGAATGAGCCAGCGAGAACTCTCCGAAAAGGCGGGGGTCTCGCTTGTCACCCTGCGTCGACTCGAAAGTCAGCTGGACTATGCGAGCATGGTATCGGCGGCAACAACGACGAAAGTGCGCGACGCTCTCGAGGCCTCTGGTATTATATTTCTCGAGCCAGGTGATGTCGTCCGCGGCCGAGGCGTTGCGCTGGGTGACCCGACCTGAGCAGAGCGGTATAGACGACGCCCTCCTCTCGCCCTGCATCGGGACGCGGATCGCGGCGCTGGAGCGGCCAATCCATTGCATGACAGATCCAGCTATCGGGACCATCAGCCAGACATTATGCAGATCAAGGGATGCATGATAGGCGGAATTTGCCACCTGACCGAGGCACGCCAGCAAAACCACACCTCTCCTTAATGCCGGAAATAGAGGCTAAGAGGGGAGTATATATATTTATATACGCGAGGAGGGTCTGTTACAGCCGTAACAAGAGCGTAACGGCTCCGTAACGGACTCAAGAGATTGATTATATTATGTTTTTACCTCCTGCGTTACGCTGTTACGCTTAAAGCCATTTAAGTATGTAGGGGGAATAAAGTGAAAATATCCTGTCTACTACATATTGGCTTGGACAGATGGACATCACTGTTTTTATTGCATAATTTGGCACTAAGCACACTTCCTGTCCAAGCAATAAGGTCGGACACAAGCAATTGCGGCTTAAGATAGAGCTTCCGCAGCTCACGTTCCCGTTCCGCCCCAATGCCTCATTCGGCTCCCTCATCGACGCACATTTTGCCAGACGCATCAACATACCTGTGGATTACGGACAAATACGTCTCGCGATGTCGACCTTATATGGGCCAATATGGGGCAGCAGCCACTATTCAGGATACTCAGATGACCACGCAAAAAAAAACCCGTCAAACCGTTTACTCCTGAGGAGTTTATTGCGCGCCGTCCTGAACATCTGCGTCCCTTCTATTCAGAAATCTTGCGCGAGCTGCCGAAAAGATATGGCCTGACCGCAAAGGGGATCTCCTATAAAGCGCATGCCGGATCGAATTCTCCTCCCATCTGTTCGCCATTTCGCGTGAAGGCGCTCGTCCAGGACCGCAATCCCGACAGGTGGTCGACACTTATTGAACTCGTCAACCCTATAGGGGATCTTGTTGAATGCATCGTCCCCAATGGAAAACTAAATGGAAATCCGCGCGATGCAATCGCCATGCTCTCCGACCATGGGTTAATGCTTGCCGACGATCACAATATAAGGCCAATCCTGAATCTGATCCGGAAATGGCCGGTGTCCACGTTTCAGATCCTCACTAAAAGTGTTGGCTGGACGCCTGAGCTAGATGCCTTTATTTTGACCAGCGGCGAAGTCATTGCTCGCAGCGAGGCCGCGTCTTCGTATCGCCTCGAGGGGACTCCAGACGGGAAAGAGGTGGGAAATATCGCCACTTGGCGAGATGGCGTTGCCGCGCTCGCTGTCGGTAACACCAACTTGGTTTTCGCCATTGCCCTCGCGTTCTCCACCTCTCTTCTGGTCTTCACGGATCTCAATTCTGTGATTTTCCATTTGTTCGGAAGAACCTCAACAGGCAAGACCCGGGTGCTTATGGTCGCCCTGACGGTCTGGCCCAAAATTGGCGTTAAGGGAAAAACTTGGGATGCAACGATCAACGGCCTCGAGGGCGAGCTCGCCCGTTCCAGCCATATTCTGCTGGGCCTTGATGAGTTGCCGAAAGATGCTTCGGCTGATTTGGGGAATATGATCTACAAGGTTTCGCTCGGCAGCGGGAAGGCCCGCAGCGAAAAAGACGGGTCCGCAAAAAAACGGACGGACTGGCAGACGGCCGTGATTTCCACCGGCGAGCACTCGATGCTGGACACACTCAAGCGGATTGGCAAGACGCCGACGGGCGGTCAGGGCGTGCGGATGATCGATATCCCCGCTGAGGGGGAATACGGGCTTTTTGACAATTTACATGATCATACGACCAGTGATGCTTTTGTGCGGGCGCTGGACAGGTCTATCAGGGATGTATCCGGGCCCGCAGGCGCCGCCTTCGCGCGGCATCTGATGGCAATGAAGACCGATGATTTGCAAGCTCGGCTGGAGGCCGAGATCAGCAAGCAATCCGAAGCTTTGCAGGACCATCTTGGTATTGTTTCAGGGGATGACTCAACTAACGAGGTCCGGCGTGTTCTTGACTCCTTCGCGCTTATCGCGATCGCCGGAGAGTGGGCAACCGAGTGGGGGCTTACGGGGTGGGCTCCGGGGATGGCCTCGGACGCGGTTCGCACGATTGCGCAGCGCTGGCTCACCGGGCGAGGAACTATGCCGCTAGACCAGAGTCGGTGTTTGTCAAAGGAGTTGTCCGCCGGATTCATGCGGCGTCTCTGATTTCAGAAGCGCTGATTCCGCGTTCTGGGTTGAGCCAGACTGGCCCGGCCGGTTGCCAGTTGCGGGTTTCACCTGCCCAGCGTTCCGGATTTTGTGAGCGTGCCTTTGCATAGAGAATGGCGCGGTTTGCCAGCGTTGCACGATCATGGCCGGCGTGGCGCGTATTCGGCGTGACAAAGCGAATGGCGCTGTGCAGATGCTCGCCGTTATACCAACGGACGAAGGATTTCACCCAAGCCTGTGCCTCTGCTTTTGTGGCAAACCCCTTGGTCGGCCAATCCGGGCGGTATTTGCAGGTCCGGAATAAGGCCTCTGAGAACGGATTATCGTTGCTGACGCGTGGCCGGCTGTAGGACGCGGTGATGCCAAGTTTCTCCATGGTCGTTTTCATCGTGGCCCCTTTCATAGGGCTGCCATTGTCGGCGTGCAGAACAAGCGGCCGCGCGAAGCAGCCTTCAGCCCAGACCGCCTTTTGGATCAACGTTGAAGCCAGGTCCGCGGTCTCGCGTTGATGAACCTCCCAGCCGACGATTTTGCGGCTGAAGATGTCCACGATCAAGTAGAGATAGAAGAACATGCCAGCGACCGGTCCGGGCATCCAGGTGATATCCCACGTCCAGACCTCGCAGGGCGCACTGGCCTTGTAACTGGTGGGAGGTTTACGCCGCGCCGGAGGCTTAGCCCGGCCTCGGTGATGCTGCTGCCCGTCCGCGCGCAGAATGCGGTAGAAGCTGGACTCAGACGCGAGATAGCGTCCCTGATCGGCCAGTTTCGGCACGATCTGGCTCGGTGGAAGGCTGGCAAATTCCTCTGAATTACAGGCTTCCAGCACGGCCGCGCGCTCAACAGCGCTCAACTTATTGACCGGCTCCGGGCGCGCCGCGAGAGGACGTTGATCAGGGTGAACCTGGCCGCCTTTCGTCCAGCGTCGCAGGGTCCGTTCGCTGATCTGCAACTCGGCACAGGCCATGGAGCGCCGCGCGCCAGCGGTGACAGCCTCTTGGATCAGCAGCGTGGCGGTTTGGCGATGTGGGGTGCTGATCATGCGTCCTCGTCGCCCCCCCAGATCGCGTGAGCCTTTTTTCGCAGAACAAGCAGCGCGGCGGTCTCGGCCAGGGCTTTCTCCTTGCGCGCCAGTTCCCGTTCCAGAGCCTTGACCCGTTTCTTTTCTTCCTTGCTCGCCTGACCCAGACGCGCCGAGCTGGCGCGGTCCCAGTCATTGGCCTGTTCACAAGCTGACCGCCATGCAGCGATCTGCGCCGGATAAAGCCCGCGCTTGCGGCAGTATTCGGCCAGATCGGCTTCATTGAGCGCCGCAGTTTCCAGCACCGCCGCGAACTTGTCGCGCGACGACCAGCCCTCGGGGCCAGCGTCGGCGTCGGGCAGAAGCTGCCCCTTACCGCGCGCCTCGGCCCGCCATTTGTGCAGTGTCGCCTCGGAAATCCCTTCCTCATGCGACAACTGCCGAATGGCCATGTTGTTCGGCGGAAGCATCCGCTTCAGCACCGCCGCTTTTCGTTCCGGTGAATATGCCACGTCATTGTCCTATCCCGCCCACCTGAGAAATAGAGGAAAAGTAGAGCAGCGGACAACTACGCTGACACAGGGGGGAGTGAGGGCATCAAGATAATCCGAGATTACATCGCTGAGCACGATCTCCGGTTCATGCCTCTCTCTGATGCCGATGCTATTTCGCAAGGAGACGAATGGCCTCCCGGCTTTCAGGATGAGGATTATTATTACGTCCTCTCGTCGACCATGTCAAAAATCTACGACGAAACGAGCAAGCTGCCGATTTATCGATCGTACCTTCTTGATGCGGATTATCTCAAACCCGGAAACCGGAAGAATGGTCTGCAATTCAAAATGAACTGGATCGGGAGCACTCGGCCAAACTGCTATCGGATCTGCAAAACCATATTGGAATTTCAAGAGAGCCGCGAGGCTGGCTAACCTGGCCCCATGGCGACAGCTGCACAACAAGGGATAAAATAATGACCAATCTGACCAAAGACTACCTGCACCAGCTCATGGAGCGTCATCCTGAAGGGAATATCCACGACACGCTGGTGGAGCTGAACTCCCTCCTTCAGAAACTTGATTCTGAAACTGAACCGGCCAGGAAAGATGCTCTCCATGATCAGATCCGCTCTTTTGCAGCAGTGCTCGAATATGAGTTGCTCGAAGGGAGCCGCAGCGGGGAGGACTATATTAACGACGAGAGGTTTTTGGCCAGGTAAGCGCTCACTAAAGGTCTGACATGCTGGACTTACCGCGCTGAGCTTAATGAACGCACAGGCCGCCGGATCGAAGCCGATTCCACACCATCGTCACAACATAAACCCATTCGAGGGCGCACGGACACCGATCCACTTTGCAACCAAGTTATACTCGTTGCGGTATACCAAGACGTCGAGCCGGAATTATGATGTGTAAGCATGATTGCATGAAAGAAGCCTTGGGAGATTTCATGTAATCATGCGGTCTGTTCTGTGGCGTCATACATGTTCTGAGCTTGGCCAAAGTCATCGATGCGGCGATGAATGATACGCTTTTTCAATTGCTTACTTATAGATTTCGACCGTTTTTGAATGAAGGTTTCATAGTCATCATCCAAAATACCGAATTCTTCCAAATCTCCGATCAAGTGCGTTTCCATTGTCTTGATTAGATCGGAGTTACTATCCTGAAATTTCTTCATGTATTTGGAAGGCGGCTTTGCACCGATCTCTCGCTTATTCAAATAGTCGTCTACAATGGTTATGTTGACAATGTTGTTGGCCTCCTCTTCAGAGACCCCTGCCTTTCTCAGGAAGGCACGGGGGAAAAAATGATGATAGTTTTTGCTATTTGCCTGCTTCAACCAGTAATTGCTGATATTGACGATCCCATTGTCATTGAATGACAGAGGCTGCTGGTAAGCCATGACGCACAAAATCGCCTTGGTGAAGCTTCGACCTGCGTTGAACCAACCATTCTCCACCAAAAATTCGGGGGAAACGTCGATACCCCAATCGTAATCCGCCGACCCACCGTTCAGGATGAGCTCGATCCGATTGACGTCCTGTGCGAGCTTGCTCTCGACGGACGACGAATAGCGACCACCCAGAGAACAGCGCCAGAAGAAATCTTCGAGTTCTAGCTTCTGATCAAGGGATGGTTTCTTGTTGCCGTTGTGATAGAAAAAATAAGCGAAGGGCACGATCAAGGTCAGATACGGCAACATCTGTGAAACAGGTATTCGCATGACGTTGCGAAAGTATTCGACCGCCTTCTCCACGCTATCAATAGCCGCTGGCCAAATCTCGATGAAGGCATCTTTCTCAAGCTTCAGGATCGCCTGCCGCTTGCAATCCTTCTTCATGATAAGAGCTATGAGCTGAAGGATCGTTTGATCTGAGATTGTTTCATAGTCTATTGGGGCGAGGCGTTCGATCAACTCCGAGTATTTCTCGGACAGATCGAAGCCTTGTTTTTCATCATAAGTCTTGGCAACCATGATCTCGAACACCGTCAGAGGCTTGCCGCCAACATTGATCCGCGTGAAAATTTCGGTTGCTACGTCGATCGGCACATTGCGCACTTCGATGATCGAGAAGTCGTAGGCTTCAATCCGGCGCTTGTATTCATCAAGCCTAGCGTGGTGTTCTTGGGGGAACGCCGCAAGAGTTGTCAAACTACCGTAGAGCAGATCGGTGAGGCGAATGAACGTGTTTGCGGGCAGATCGGTGATGTCAGTAGTGACGATTGTATCCGACTCGCCAGCACTGAGGTCGATGTAGATCTCCGAAAAATCCGTACATTGCCCGCTTTCGCGGACAATCTCTAAGCCCTTCATAGCGGCAAAAAGGCTTGTCAGCCGTTGCTGGCCATCCAGCACGAAGGAGACGGTTTCTCCCTTCTTGGCGGCGGGAAGTTTGGTGTTTCCAAGTTCCTTCACACTGCGCAGACGCTCCCGCGTCAACCAGAATATGAAGGTGCCGATCGGATACCCTTTGACCACACTATCAAGCAGTTCGGCAGAACGTTGAAGCGTCCAGACAAAATCCCTCTGAAATTGAGGAATTTTAATCTCTCCGTTTTCAATGTTGCTAATAAGTGTTGTATAATTCTTGTGCGTAGGTTGGGGTAGTTCCATGCCACTCATGCCTTAACTTAAACGCATGCAAGCATGCTTACGTGTTTTGCGCTTTGTAAGCTTTCCACATCTTCAGGAAAAGCCGCTTCTTTGCGCCATGGCTAAAGCCATACTCCCTGCCCGCTTGTTCGCTGAATTCTTCGAACACAGTGACAGGCACACGGACTTGAATCGGCCGCTGTGGCTCCTTTTCGCCGCGTGTGTCTTCGTTAATTACATCAGGCGCTGCATCGGGCTTAGGTGGCGCGCCCTTACTGCTTTTGAGCTTGGTGATATTCGTGGTCATTACGCCACCTGCCTTTCTTGAAGTTCGACCATCTTGTCGATCATGCTCTGCGCCAGCTTAGAGGCCCGCTGGTTCAAGGTGCGAAATGAGGTTTCCGTAATGGCCTTACCCGCGTCCGAGGCTGATCCATATGCCGTTGAGACACCTACGTCCCCGTCAAGTACCATATAGCCTGCTTCAGTAAGATACTGCCGTGCGGCGGCATTCTCGCGCTCGCTTCCCGTGGTCTTAAACATGGCAAAGGCGATCTTCTCAGATGAGACGCCTTTTTTGCGCAATGCATGCGCCAGCACGACGCCAGGATGCAGATCGTCAACTGTTTGCCCTGTTGGAATCACGACGAGGTCAGCCGCCTCTGCAATCTCAGCGGTTTGATCCGACGCGTTCGGCTTACCATCAAGGATCAACGCATCGAAGCGCGGCGCTTCGGCAAGGGCGGTCTTTACCGTGGCAAAACTCTGCACCTGAAGTTCAGGAGTGACGCCGGCTTCGGCGCGGCGTCCTGCCCAATGGGTGCATGTTTGCTGCTGTGTGTCGAGGTCTGCTATCTTAGTGGTAAGGCCACCGGCGACGAATTCTCTCGCCATCATGCGCGCGAGGGTGGACTTCCCCACACCGCCTTTCTGGGACACCATCCCGATAATGTAAGTCATATCTGCTGCTCCGATCTGCCAAATCGCTATTTTTTCTCATGTTAACACGCTTAATTCAATCGCGCCAAGCATGTTAGCGACTTTTCCACAAAGGCATAATGCATGCCAGCATGCTTAGCGCTTGTGCGCGCCGCGCCTTTTGCAGAAGGCAAGGAAGTGCTTGTCGGGATTTTTAACTGAAATCACTTTTTTGAGGACCCACGCGCGCCATTCCTCTTCGAGGTAGTGGATGTCCCACCCAGGGGCGAGGCGGCGCGCACCTTCATGCGTGTCGGGCGCAAGGCACAAGGACGAGAGCTGCAAGGGCACGCCATTCTGGCGTGTTGACTTCTTCGGTCGAACAATCACAATGTCTTCTGCCATCGTGAAGGTATAGTCAGGCATGTGATCATGCTGACCATCATCGTCGATGATCTTGCCGAGTAATCGACGAAATTCCTTCACCCTTGAGCTCGACCCGCATTTGTCGCGCAAGAGCTCAAGGCCGATCTTCCACACGGGTTGCGCCCCGCAATGCTTACGCGCGATTTCATAAAGGCGTCGCTCCAAGGGCTTTCGCAGGAAGAAATACTGCCTGTTGAGGGTCAGAACATTGTTGTTTTCGATGGCGTCGAATACCCAATCAGCAAGTGTGATCTCGACATCAAGCATGCGTCCATCGCGTGTCTCACGGACAATTTCAAAGGCGCTGATGAGCCCGAAAGCACTTAAGTGTTCTTTGCCGCCTTGGCGGATACTCGTCTCGATTTCGGTGCCTTTTAGGCGGCGCAAGGCATCGCGTAGGAGCTCGTAACCACGCCCCGAAGTCTGACGGTTGGTCGCAACCAGCAAGTCATGCGCCTTGAATCGCACATGGCGGCTGACCTTTCGGCCTTCATTGAGCGCCCCGATACATTGGCTAATACAGTAAATCAGAATGTCCCGATCATGCACGGTTGCGAGCCCCTGTCGGGACGGCGCAATCTGAATCCAGTTCTCGCCACGCTCATAGCGGCGGGTGCGCATATCAGGCTTGGTCGAGAGCGAGAATACAGGGTTTTCCATAGACGCCATGTCAGCCTTTGGCACGGCATCCAAGATATCGCAAACGAACAGATCTCGCTGCGGATGTCGGTCCGGCAGGAGCGGCGAACGGGCAGGAAGTACAGCGCTTTCATTCGACATTTTACACACCAGCTTTCGACTAAGAATTCGTCACTTCACACACCTTGGCGTCACTTTCGTCATTTCACACACCTGTCGTCAAGATTCGTCACTTCACACACCCTCTCAGCCTGTGGGTAACTTTGCAAGCTCTTCGTCACTTCACACACCACGATTCGTCACTTCACACACCACGATTCGTCACTTCACACACCTTTTTTACAAAAGAGACTCTATTCCTCCTGTTTTTTCAACACGTTATCATCGTCCCTGAATAGTGTAACTCTATATTAACTTAATTTAACTCTCTCACTGCTCTTCAAAATAACCTCAACATTATGGTTCCCACCAAGACCCACATAGGGACACGTTAGCAAACAAGGGCGGGCAAGGGGCGGCTCTCAAAGCCGCAACCACAGCACACCCGCTGGACGCGGTGGCCGATAAGATCGCCAAAACGATCCAGCCGCCAGAAAAACGCACGGACGGTTTGCCGGTCGGGTCTCAGGCCAAATTCATAGAAGCGGCAAAGTGCGCGGCCATTCTAGGTTTTCCGATCAACACGCTTCTCACTGTTCGCTGGTCGTCGCTCTACCATCACGACAACGCCAATCCCCTTTTTGCACAATCACCCGTCGAGCGAATTGCCTACCTGGTCGAGTTGCTGAGAAAATGGATCGGCGCACGGTGTCGCGGCGGCTTCCAGTATCTTTGGGTGCGCGAAGCAACCTCAGAGCTGGGCGAGCACTGGCATCTCGCCTTTCATTTGCCGCATGGGAAGCGAAAAGCCATCGCATCCTACCTCTCCGATCTTCTTGGCGAACCCTTAGATCACACGCCCCGCACCAAGGCGCAGGGGCGAACAGAAGGTGAGTTCGCATGTAGCGTCTGGGGATCATGGCACCTTGCGAAGGACACACACCCGGAACGATCCGGCTTTTACCTCGCAGCCTATCTCGGGAAGGGCGAACCGTCTGAACGCATGTTTCGCGGCAAACTCGTTCCCAACACCCGCAAGCTGGTCATGGGGCAGGCATTCGGTGGCCGCGAAAGGTCTGGCCGATACGACACGCCGCAGGGGCAAATCAGGGGCACAAATGCACTCAAGAAACGGTTCGACATTGCCCGCCCGCTCAAACAGGCCGTGAAAGCGCGCCAGAGCGGCGATTTAAGCGGCATGAGGGGCTGAGGTATGGGTCAGGGTGCCAAAAGCAAGAAAGGCGCTCAGCGGCGCTATCTGTGCCTCTCAGGGCCATATCCAAAATTACCCGTTTCTAAGTATTGGCAGCGTGGAACCGATACCGGGCAAGTTTCCAAATGATTTCGGCAAAATCTGAGGTGAGGCATGGGCGGCGTAGGTAGCGGGCGACACTGGCAGTTTGGGGCAGACACAACGGACGATTATCGCTCGATCGACATTCGGTGGCTGAAACGTGAGGGGCTTCTGGATTCCGGGATCAGCCGCCGCATCACCTGGTCGCGCGGTGGCGAGGTGACAGGCTCGATCAATGTCCAGTCAGAGCCGGGGCGGGTGATCCTGGACTATCGCCACCGGGATCGAGGCGGGGAATGGCAACCCGAACGCTATCCCGTCTATCTCGACACCACGCCCTGTCACATGGGCGGCGAGCGGCATTGGTTCCTCTGCCCTGCCCGTGGGTGCGGTCGCCGTGTCGCCATTCTCTACGGCGGGGCAATCTTCGCGTGCCGTCATTGCTACCGGCTGGCCTACCCTTCTCAGCGGGAAAAGCCGGGGGATCGAGCTGCACGGCAGGCGAATCGCATCCGGGACAAAATGGGCTGGCCTGGTGGCATCCTTGAAGGTGGTGATTGGGGCAAGCCCAGGGGAATGCACTGGCGCACCTATGAGCAGCTTTGCCAGGAACACGACGCCCTGTCAGATCGCGCCCTCGTCGGGATCATGGATCACCTGAACCTCTTGTCTGGTCGTTTCTAAAGTAGGCGGATTTATAGGTGATGAAGGTGGCCACGGCTACGGCATTTCTCGATCAGCGTGGTCAGAATGGCCGTTTTGTCAGCCCCGCTGAAATCGTGCTCACCAATCAGAAAGGCGATATCGTAGACGTCTTGTCGCCGGTTGCGCTTGCGTACGGGTTGCTGAAGCAGCGCCCGGAACTTTTCGGCGATAAGCTCGTGGATGGTGAACGCGCGCACCGCCACACCAGCGCCGTGCAGGTTCAACTCCTGGAAGGCGTAAACCTGATCGCGGAAGCTGATCTCCACATCCAGTACTCGGCTTGCCTTGCCATCCGCCAGCCGGGCCTCTTCACCTGTGCCGCGCTTGGCCGAGCCAATTCGGACCCGGAGTGCGGGAAAGTCGTGGTCCTCAAAATTCTCTGCGCGAGGTATCTTCTTCACCGATTGCACCTGGCAGAGAAGATCGAGATAGCCAAGCTTGATTGCTGTTTGCGGCAGAAGCTCGTTCAGCTCGGTGGTGATCTTTTCCATCAGGTCGGCAGGTTCTGCCATCGACGTGAAATCCACATCCCCGGTGACCCGGTTGCTTTTGAAAGCCAGTGCCATGACCGCCCCGCCCTTCAAGACGAGCGTTTTCGAGAGTGACGGAGCCAACCCGATTGCCCCTAGGACAATCTCGGTAACCTGACGATCTCTATAGAGTGACGGGTTCGCGCGGGCGGCTTCGACCCATGCACGGACATCGACATCGACAATGTCGAATTTGCTATCTTGAACATGGGGGTCGGCATCAGACATTTATTGAAATCATCCAGCGTTCTGAGAATTCAGGGGCATATTCGGCATCAGGGTCGAGTTTTCGCGACCCACCCCGTTGAGCAAACTGCTCCCACTTGTGCAGCGCCGGGTTATCTATGTCCATGACTTCAGATAGAATATAGCCCGCCCGGACTTTGGCGATCTTGCTGTCCAGTTGATCAATTGCGGCAATAATTTCCGGCACCCACTGGACCGCCTCGTTTTCCCAGACATCGAGAACATGCTGCATGCCACCACAAAGTTGCGGCTCGTCCACCATGTCTGCGAAGGTTTGACCGATCGAGGTTATCCGCGTTTCCTCACCGCTGACGGGGGACGGTGTCGATGGGTGGCTTGACACATGCACCACGATTGGGCGGCGACGAATCGTGTCTTTGAAGCCAGGCTTGTTTAGAACAGGTCTTTCGATCTCGTCCAGATCGGGCAAGTCTTTTTGGAGGCGCTCATCCCGGAGTGCATTCCAGAGCGGGCGCTTTGGGGTTGTCAGGTGCAGCGCCTGTGGGCTGCGATCAGTGAGACCATAGCGCTGCATGGCAGACAGATGAGAGACGTAGGCGAAGGGATCAGCGATGCAGGCGACCTCTTCTGCCGAACCAGCTCTCGTTGATTGCGTGACACGCCAAACGCCCGAGCGGAAGTCAGAGTCCATGACAAGCGCCTTCCGCGCTTCCAAGCGGCGCAGCGCATTTTTGGCGCGCGTCTGATCCCAGCCCTGCGGAAGGCGCTTCAAAGGTTCGTCGCTCAGCGCCTTCTTTAGGAACAGATTGTAACCTAAAACGAAAAAATCGTAGAAGGTTACAATCGGTAAGTCCTTGTCAGTAATGAATTTCTCAAGACCTTCCGTAAAGTTCATCAGATGTCCTTACATGCCAAGAACAGCTATCACATAATGACAGCAAGGCGCATTAATGCAAGCGGGGTAGCTATATGTCCTTAGGACATATAGCTACCCCGCTAAGATGTAAACAATAATCTCACTTCACCCAAACATCCTTAATTGCTGAGGCTCCACCCAGTAGCCGCGCCGACGCTTCGAGGCTTCCAACATGATCAGAGCCGCGACGGCCTGGTTCTCGTCCGCAAACCACTCCATGCGGACCTGACCGCCCTGCCCTATCCGTCCCCATTCTCGGTAGAGCGTCCACTCACCGAACAGGTTGGGCATGACGGCCATCCGGTAGAACCGGGCGACGTTCTTCGCAGGCTGGCGCTTTTCGAGATAGGTCTGCATGGTCATCAGAGATGATACTTACGGGCGATTTCCAGAGCTTCGGCCTGTTCGGTGCCGATGTATTCCTTGGTGCTCTCAATACTGGCATGGCCGAGCAGCAGCTGGGCTGCGCGCAGATTGCCGGTTTGCTGATAGATATGGGTCGGAAAGGTCCGGCGTAATGAGTGCAGGCCATAGAGGCTGGAATCGAGGCGGGCCTTTTCCAGCCAGGATTTGAACAGACGCCAGAGCTGGCTTTCGCTGAGATGGGTGTGCGCCCACCTTGCCCCCTGCCCGGTGAACAGCCAGCCATGCAGCGGCTTTTCAGAGGCGGCGAGGTAGGCGCGCAGGCTATCGCGTGTGCCCGAGGACAGCCGCGCCTGGACCGGGCGCGCATTGCGCGTCTCGGTTTTCTTCTGGCGGATTTCCACGATCTCCCGAACCCCGGCAGGAGTGGCCACATCCGAGACCCGCAACCGGACGAGGTCCGAGCCCCGGAAGCTGGTATCAAGTGCGGTGTTGAACAGCGCCAGATCGCGCAAGGCGCGCTCCTGGCGCAACAGCAGCCGGATCAGCACGACCTGGTCGGGCGTGAGCGGGGGTTTCTTGCCCACCACGCGGCCCTTGTTCCAGGTGGTCTGTGAGGCAGCAAGCATGCGCAAATCCTTGCAGGGTTCTTAGGAAGGATAATCATAAACCTTGCATAAAGGAAGGGGTCGATCACGGAAGGCGCAGCTTTCTCCATGTTTTATTGACCCTTCAGTCATCGTGATCATGCAAGCTTCTAATCAAAAGCTCGCATGAAGGGTCGCAGAGAAGAAAGTGGTTCGGACAGCGTTCGGGTTGCGTTCGTGGACGCTCATGATTGTGCCTAGGATAATCTTCCCATCAGCAACATGGAGTGATCTGATGGAAGTTATGGAACGAAATGCCGAGTATATCGCTGCCCAGTGTAAGTATCTTCGTAAGATGCTTGGGCTGACCCAAGAGAACCTTGCAGATGCTGCCGGGCTAACTGTCCGCACGATCCAAAAGGTGGAGAGCGGACGGCATGTGCCTGACGTTCAGACTTTGCGGAGTATTGCTCGCGGCATTGGGTTCGACGTGACTGTGTTCGCCAAGCCTACACCCGAGCAGGAGAAGCGTCAGCAAGAAGAGATTGAGCGTGCGCTGAAAAAAACTGCCCTCGTGCCCACATCGCCCATTAAGAAGGCGAATGACTTCTACTCCCGTAACCGTGAGTGGCACGCGCTCATGATTAATGCCGAGGCAGTGGAGGCGGACGACGCGCTCGAATTGACAGCGGCAATCTCAGAATGGATGAACGACCTTGACGGGATATGGGGGATCAGCACAGCCAGCCAGCGGCTGGGGTATGCGACCAGCATTTCCCAGTTGTGCCAGGAATTGGAAGGGCTTGGGTATCTCACCCACTTTGGCCATTTTCGTCAGCAGCACATGCGGGACAAAAATCTGGCCTGGGACGTGGCGTTGATCACTTTTTTGCCAAAGGCTGACCATGATGGGCACCGTTACGGCCTCGTCACCCTCGACGATCCCTGGGAGGTTCCCGAACAGGACCGTCCTAAACTGTGATCAACGCGTGGGGGCAGTCTGTCATTCAATTAGGCCACCCATGTCGCGCGACCTCTTTACTTGTACTTAATATTGTACATATAGAGGGAAGCAAAGGAGAGTTGACATGGATGTTATGACCTACTCAGACGCACGAGCTCAACTGAAGGGCGTCATGGATCGAGCGATCCACGACAAGCAGGAAGTTGTCGTGACGCGCAAGAAGGGCGAGTCCGTTGTGGTCGTGTCCTTGGACACTTGGAACGCCGTCAACGAGACGTTGCACCTCTTGTCCACACCGAAAAACGCATCCCGCTTGCGCGCGTCGATCGCGCAACTCGATGCTGGAACTGGCGAAGAGCGTGAGCTGACCGAGTGAAGCTGGTTTTTTCCGATCAGGCCTGGGAAGACTATCAATACTGGGTCAACACCAACGACAAGGTACGCGACCGGATCAACGATCTGATCAAGCAGTGCAAGCGGACCCCCTTCAAGGGAACCGGCAAGCCGGAACCTTTGAAGGGCGATTTGACCGGCTGGTGGTCACGGCGGATTTCTAAGGAAGATCGAATGGTCTACCGGGTCAGGGGAGCTGGCGATGGCCAAAGCCTAGAGATTGCGCAACTGCGGTTCCATTACTGAAAACCCTTAGGGTTGAAAGACTTAGATGTGATGTCGAACAGCTCAAAGCACTCCCGAATTTAACTCTAACTATGTCGTTAAAGTTAACTCTATAATTAGTGTTAACGACATAGTTGACGTTAGAGTTAAACGAAGGCAATCTACCGCCATGTATGTAATCACCTTCGCAAACCCGAAAGGCGGCTCGGGGAAAACTACGTCCGCCATGCTCTTGGCTGAACAGATCGCTATTTCTGGCGGTCGCGTAGCGATTCTCGATCTGGACCCAAACGCCAACATCCTTGCATGGGCCCAGACGCGCGAAGCCGAGGGTAGAGACGTTCCTTTCACAGTTCATGCGCGACCGCAGGCCGAAGAGACGGTCGAGCTCATCGACAACCTATCCGACGAGGCTGACTATCTCATTATCGACCTTGAAGGGTCGAAGGATCAGATCGTCACTTTCGCGCTATCGCGGACAGATTTGTGCATCATCCCGCTCGATGGCTCGCCTATGGAAGCCCGGCAAGCCGCGCAAGCGGTTCGCTTGGTACAAACCACAGCAAACATGATCCGCGCGCAAATCAACTACGCTCTCTTGTTCACTCGCACCAACGCCGCGTTCCAGACCACGGATGAGCGCGACGTGCGGCAAGAAATGGAGCTCAACAACATCCCGACGCTACCCGTTCGGATCGCCAAGCGCGCGCCTTACACCCGCATCTTCCGGGACGGTGTGCTCTTGTCAGAGCTGCCTGACATCGTGACGCAAGAAATGCAGGGCAAAACCGCGTCTGTATCCGACAAGGCCATGAAGCAGGTGACCGGAGCCATCGAGAATGCCCGCGACTACGCACAAACCGTCATTGCAACCCTTACCAAGGAGCAAGTGGCATGATTGGGAAATACGGCTTCTCAGGCGGGATCGACCTGCCCAAGACAACACCAGCACCCAAGCCTCGGCCAAAGGTCGATGGCAGCTCATTAAGCGAGGCCGTCAGGGCCGGTGCCGATCTTGGCTTCGTCAACAGGGAGCCAACGACGCGCCTCAAACCTGGCCCCAAACGCAAAGAGCCGCAGGACAAAGTTTCGATACCTGGCCCGAAGCGCGTGGTGGATGATTTCCGGGCTTTTTGTTCAACGCGCGATCTTACCCTTTGGCAGGGCTTGGAGTTGTTGCTTGAAGAGCAGAAGGGTAGAAGCGGCTAAGGGTTGCCGCGTTTCTCAAAGATTTTCCGGCAGAACCCTAAGAATGCCCTGTCCGGGTTGGCCGGTGCATCGAGGCCACCGTCGGACATCCATTCGCGCCATTCTTGCTCTAGCGTGTAGATATCCCATCCCGGCGCAACCTTACGGGCTTCCTGATAAACGTCAGGGCTCAAACGGATCGCCCCGGATGGAACCGCCAGAGCTTGCGGCTTTTCCGCGTGACGGTTTACAAATACGACCATGTTTTCGTCTAACCGGACTGAATAGTCCGGCATATGATTGTACGCCTCATCTTGAGCGACAATGTTGCCGACCAGCCGCTTAAACTCGCGAGAGGTCGAAGCCGATCCGCACTTGTCTTGCAAAGCAGAAAGACTGATTTTCCACTCTTTCTTCGAGCCACAGTGCTTGCGAGCGATCTCATAGATGCGCCGCTCTAATGGCTTACGCAGCCGGAAATAGTTCCGGTGGAGGGTCAAAACTTCATGCGCTTGGATCGCGTTGAACACCCAATCTGAGAGCTGCACCTCGATCTCCTGCATCCGACCATCGCGGGTTTCACGTACGATGCGAGCGCGGTCGATGATGCTGAAAATATCCAATTGCTCGACATCGCCGGTCACGATGTTCGTCTCAACCTGTGTCCCTTGCAGCCGGGCGAGGGCGCTTCGAAGGCCGCTATATCCACGCCCATCCGATGGCCGGTTCGTTGCTTTCAGAAGGTCGAACGCCTTCAGGCGAACGATTTTTGAAACCTTCTGACCTTTGTTGATAGCTGCCATAATTTGACTGATGCAGTAGATCAGCACATCGCGATCGTGGATCGTGGCCAGACCATCGGACGAAGGTTTCACTTCGAGATAGTTTCGCCCCGTCCCATCTTCGTATCGCCGCACTCGGTAATCTGGTTTTGTAGAAAGCGAGAAAATCGGATGCGCCATCGAAGCCATGTCGCCCTTGGGTGCGGCATCAAAGATATCGCATACAAAAAAGTCGCCTTGTTCCTGCCGATCTGGCAGCAAGGGAGAGCGGTCGCCGTCTTTCGTGATTTCACACACCATGACCTATGTTTCGTGATTTCACACACACGGTCAAGCCCTTTCGTGATTTCACACACATGCACAGAGCTTTCGTGTCTTTACACACGTTCTTTCGTGTCTTTACACACGCTTTATCGTGACTCTACACACAGGCCACTTCTAAAAGCCTAATGAATTCATAGGACTATGAACACTTATCCACAGCGTAACACATTATATAACACATATTTAACACTACAAAATTACTCCGCATTTCGCATGCAAGTTCCAAGCTAAGTAGTACGGACGAACACATCTAGAGAGCATGGAGCACCACGCAATTTCACACAGAAACCCGATCAACTGACGATTCTAGCTGCTTACCGTCGATAGAACACGCACGCATCGACACCCGTGGTTGTCGTGGTCCAGGAAGCCCCGAGGACAGCGCATGTGGACGCGTTGCTGGCCAAGAAACGAGGAAGCGTCACCGTCAGCACCAGGGCCAAAACCAATGCACCCAGCCCAAACCAAGGCAGGCGGCTTTTGAGGCGATCTGCTTTC
>TARA_R110002095_G_scaffold56505_1_pt1 | contig 18690 bp, 21 predicted proteins | sample TARA_R110002095 | Tara Oceans TARA_R110002095 (sample SAMEA4397255) | marine metagenome | biome: Polar Biome; feature: [SRF] surface water layer (ENVO:00010504); material: water (ENVO:00002006), including particulate matter (ENVO:01000060) such as... | depth 5 m | reverse complement strand
GGGTTAGGAACGAAATTCACAAAAGCCTGTCCTTCGAATGCGCAGTCACCGTTATTTGGATCAATAAAAACCTCGTAATGCCCTGATTGAAGGACTTCTAAATCATAGTCTGTTTCAGATAGAGAAACACCATCTAATGACCATGCATAGGTTGCGCCAGGGATGTCGGCAGAGACTAAAGTGTATGAGTCACCGCCACAAATAGCCAAATTAATTGAACTTTTACCATTTTTTATAATATCAATTTCTGTATTAAAAAAGGATGCTATAAAAGGAGGTAGGCCTTGTGAAGAACTAGAAGGTGCTAAATTAATAGCGTTGTGTTGGTAATTGGAACCTGTACCTACCACATTTGGATTTTCAATAACACCAAGAAAAGGTAATCCTGCAAGATAAGTTGCACTTAATGCTCTATAAATTTTTCCATCAGGCCCCAATTGTAAAGCACCTCGGTAGAGTTGTCTGGAATCTAAATTTACTTGAGAACTTTGTATATTAACTTCTGTTAAATTAAATTGTGTTAGAGTTGAGGTATGGTTTGATGGATTGTTAGCATTATTTGGATTTTCAAAATCGAAAAAATCATTTGAAGCATGAACATATAAAAGTTTACTATTTGGTGAGAACTCAATTCCATAGGAAAAAGCACCTCCGTTATCGGAATTTATAGAAAGACTCGTTTCGTTGGATAAGGTCCCTGAGGCAGCATCAAAATCATATAAGAATAAACCACTCTTTACATTGGCACAAGCTACTTTTGTGCCATCTGGAGAAAGTTTTAAGTAGCCTCTAGGCTCGGTAATTTGATTAGTGAAGGTGGATTTTACTGAAGTAGTGTTTACACCCATGTCACTTATTTCAAAGGCGTGATAAGTGGTAAAAGCTTGTTGTGTGACATTTTCTGGGGCAAATGTTACTACCCATAGAGCTTCCGTTAAACAGTCTTTTAAAACAGCAGTGATTTTTTCAGAACATAACGGAAGTAAATTTGTGTTTTTTATGGTTACAGCTCCTAGACCGCCATTTAGGGTCATATCAACTTCTGAAAAGTTTAGTCCATAGTTTACACCATCAATGCCATTATCAACAGTAAAAATATAGTAAATAGATGTTGAAGCCGGCTTAGGAACAATTATTGCCGATTGGGTGCTTGACGAATCTCCCTGCAATGCGAATCCATTAACCATTTGTAAATGGTCTCGATTCCAAACCGTTACGCCATCTGTATAAAACAATAAATTTCCGTCTACATCAGAAATTGATGAACAGCCTTCTCTAGTATTAAGTTGGCCGTCAGTTTTATTTATAATTCGATTGCCACTAAGGTCAAATGACAAACCAGCATTCTCGCCAAAGTACCAATTAGAGGCTTCATTTTGGGTATAAATCAATAGTCCAATTAGACTAAAAATTACGAATAATACAGTTTTTTTCATTTTTCAGTAGCAAAAGCTACCAAAGATATTATAAATCTCGTCTTTTTAATAATCTTAACGATAAAAAGATGAATAAGGCTGTCCAACATAAAACGATAATAAATTCATATCCATGTGCTCCATAATCATAAGCCAGTTCTCCTTTATCTGGAAACTTTGTCATGGCAATTCTCTGAAATGGTTGATCAATTAATTTATACATAGATTTAAGTGGAAAGAAATTTTGAATCTTTTCAGCTAAACTCGTGTCTAGTTTCCAAGCCATCAAGCCAAATAATATCCATTCTAAGATATATAGTATAAATAGAAAGGCTAATGCAAATGCAGAACGTTTTACTAACATTCCAAAAAATAAACATAAACTAAAGAAACCAATTAATTTAACAAAATAAGCTAATAAAAATTCTGTTTCTCTAAATATAATAGAAGCTTCCGTATAGCTGGAATAGTATAAGCCAATACAGAATGAAATTAAACCAATAAGTATCGTTGAAACTAAAGAAAAGAATACAATGGTATAAAACTTTGAAAGTATAAATTCTTTCTTGCTTAAACCATCAATAAGGTTTTGTTTAATAGTTTTATTACTGTATTCATTTCCAATCATACTTACTACAACAATAGCAAAAAAGAACTTAAATTGCGATGCGAAAAAAGTAGTTAGATGCCAAATAATTGGGAAGTTAAAAATGCCTAATTCACCTAATTCTAATGTAAAAAAACCAAAAACATTAATTTTTATTGATGAAAGCAATATCACAAAAAATGGTAAAATAAACGATACAAAAATGAGTATTTTACTAGTTCTGTTAAGCAATAATTTTTGTAATTCTAAATTTAAAAGTCGTAACATTCTGGTTAGTTTTTGTTATCAGTTAATTGTAAAAATTGCTCTTCTAAACTTTCTTTACGTTGTACTAAGTGCGTTAATATTATACCTTGTTCAAAAATATATTTATTAAAATCCTCAGATCTCATAGGTTCAATTAAAAACGCTGTAACCAAATTATCTTGGACTTTTACTTTTCCAAATGACTTATGATTTTTCAATAATTTAACTAACTCCGTGTCTTTATTAGATTTTAGCTCAAAAAAACCATGACTAGAAATCATTTCATCAACCCTACCAGAATATAATTTTACGCCTTTGCGAAGCACAACCACATGAGAGCATACTTTCTCCACTTCATCAAGTAAATGAGATGCTAATAAAATGGTGGTTCCCTTGGCTGCAATTTCTTTTATTATTTCTCTAATTTGATGAATACCTTGAGGGTCTAATCCGTTTGTAGGTTCATCAAGAATTAATATTTCTGGTTCGTTTAATAGGGCAGAAGCGATAGCTAAACGTTGTTTCATACCTAAAGAATAGGTTCTGAATTTACTATCCTTGCGTTCTAAAAGTCCAACTATTTCTAATTTTTCAACTATTTTACTATAATCCACACCTTTAATTTTGCAAACCAGTTTTAAATTTTGTGCTGCTGTCATGTATGGATAAAAATTTGGTCGCTCTATAATAGCGCCTACTTTCTTTAAAGCATCGTGTGTTGAGGTGTTGCCATCAAACCAATGAAAATCACCTTCGGTTTTATTAACTACGTTAAGCACTATACCTAAAGTAGTTGATTTTCCGCTTCCATTAGGACCTAAAATGCCATAAACATTACCTTTGTTTATAGTAAAAGATAAATCTTTAACGGCGGTTAAATACCCGAATTTTTTTGTTAGGTTGTTAATTGTAAGTATAGATTCCAAACTATATTTTTTTTTGCTAGCATAAGAAGCCAGCGTTGGTTAGTTGTTTAAATATGACGAGAGTCTTCAATTTTTGTTACAAGAATAAGTATAAAAACATTAAATTTGAATAAGTTTGAGCCTTATGCAAGATTTAAAAATATCAAAAAAAAAACCATCATTTCCAATATCGGCTAAGTTACACGATTATCTTTCGAGATATAACAGGAATGTGAAAATTCCTATTTTTTATGATGATTTGTTACGCTTTCAAGGATCCATAGTAGTTTATGATAAAGACGAAATTGATACGCTGTGGATTCGTGTGTATTATAATGAATTTGAAAGGCAGGAAATAGATGCGGCATTAAAGAAAGTTTATACCATTTTCCATTCTGATGGTAATGAGAACATCTTACCTTTTTTAAATGTTGATGCTATTGATTATTGCACCTTTGGAAACTCAAAACCTTTCAGAATTAAAGTTAGAAATGTTTTAAATGATAATTACACGTATTTCTATGTAAAAATTGCTGATGCCTCTCGTATTTATGGCTTGGAGTTAGAACACATGTTGTCGCCGTATAATTTAAACTTTCTGGTATATAAAAACACTTTAATTGAAGAACATATTGCAGGAATTCCTGGAGATGAATTCATCAAGAATTTTTTGCCTAAATGTGATAAATCTGAGAAATCTCAAATAGCCAAAGAATTTGTAAAATTTAATGAACGTTGCATGATTAGGCTTTTAGGAGATATGCGTTCGTATAATTATGTAATTGTGCCAACTCATGATTTTGATCATGTGGTATATAAGATTAGAGCTATAGATTTTGACCAACAATCTTATGAGGGTAAGTTTAATATTTACAGGCCTCAATTCTTTAAAGAAAATTATGAAATGGTGAAACTAGTAGCAAATAGCATTCAAAAAATGTCTATAGACCAGTATAAAACTGAAGAACGCTCTATATTGGTTAAACGCTTAAAGAGTTTTCATAAACGCGTGGCAAGATTAGTGAATTGTATGGAATTAGATGAAATTTCAACAAAAGAGCACGTGAAAATGTTGAAAACGACCATTTTTGAATATACTCATGATATCAATTTCAAAAAGAGTAAAAATATGGGTGAAATTCTAAAATACTCGTTAGAATTTTTAACACGGAACTATGAAAATGTAAATCCAGAAAATTTAAGAAAAAAACGTAATGTTAATTCCAGTTTTCGTTAAAGTCTAAATCCTCATAATCATCTACATCAATACCATCTTCAAATTCGTTATAATCTTCATCCTCATCAGCTTCAAATAATTTTTCAGGTGCTGTATCTGGAACTTGACCTTGAACAAACATAAGGTTAGGATAGTCATTACCTTCAGTTTCATCAACTATTTCAGCTAATTCCACATAAAAGGTCCACATACTCATAAAGTCATAAACATAAATAAGTTTTGTCTGCACTTCATGCACCACACTGTCTAATGAAGTTTCATTCATCAAGCGTGCTGAAGCATCTTCACTTAAATCAAACAATGAAATTTCTTCACCTTGGTCCCAAGTATCGTTACTTAAGTAAAATGATGCCATTTCTGTACCATCAAATCCAAAAGATTGTGTGATGATATTGTGTAAATCTTCAAGCGTATCGGTTTCACGAATTTCTAAATCGCGAAAGATATCTTCATCGGTATCATTATCTAAAATAATTCTAAATCTGTAAATCATGAATAGCAAATTATGCTACAAAGGTAGCTTTTTTTAAATTATTCAAAAAGAATTTCACTAGGCTTAATCTAGTAATATCCGTTGAAATTGGCATTCTCGTGAAGGCGGGAATCTTAACAAAAAATAGTTTTACTTACTAAATCTATGAAGTGTAAATGTTATGGCGCTTAACAAGAAAAAAGCACCGATTTGATGTGCCACACCTAGCCAAACAGGAACTTGTAATAGTATGGCAAAAACACCAAGCAAGAATTGAATGCCAACCATTATTAAAAGGATATTTACACCTTTAAATTGGTAACTTGTTAGACTCATTTTTTTGGACTTTATAAAGATTGAAATAATAAAACCAAGAACCACAAAAGCTAAAATTCTATGCACAAACTGTACACCACTTTTACCTTGAATAAAGTTTTTATAAACTGGGTTTTGTTCTATGTAAACAGTTTCATGAATAAATTTTCCCTCGCTCATCATTGGCCAATGATTGTGGATAAACCCTGCATCTAAACCAGCTACAAAGGCCCCATAAATGATTTGTATTACTAAAAGCACTAATCCCCATCGGATTAAATTTCTAAATGATGTATTTATTTCTTTTTTCGATAGGAACATTAAATCCAAAGCCACCCAAAAGGTGTAAGCAAACGTTATAAATGCGGTTGTTAAATGTGCTGCTAATCTATAATGACTTACGTCTGGATTATCCACTAAACCGCTTTTAACCATATACCAGCCTAAAAATCCTTGAAACGCACCTAAACCTAACAAAATTATAGCTTTTTTTATGGTAGGTTTAGTGAGCTGCTTTGTTATTAAAAAGTATAAAAATGGTAATAAAAACACCAAACCTATAAACCTTCCAATAACACGATGGAGCCATTCCCAGAAATAAATATCTTTAAAATCTTGAAGTGTAAATTGATGGTTTAGTTTTTGATATTCTGGATATTGTTTATACAAATCAAAGGCGGTTTGCCATTCAACATCATTCATTGGCGGAATAGTGCCTGAAATCAATTTGTAGTTTGAAATAGATAAACCAGAATGTGTAAGTCTGGTAATACCGCCAACAACAACCATGATGAAAATTAATATACATCCTGCTAAAAGCCAGTAAATTACTTTCTTATTATCCTTTTTCATATCTGTCTGGTCGAGCGCAGTCGAGACCTATTAATATTAATAACCTCTCGACTGCGCTCGAGGTGACTATAGTTTATTTAAATACTTTTTTAAAACATAAACTATTCGTTATGTTTTTGTATTGTCCGTAATTTGGAATTATGGAATAATTCATTTTTTTATAAAACGAAACGGCTTCTGTTTGTCTCTTTCCAGTTTCTAAAACACAAGTTTTATAAGATAGCTCTATTGACCATTTTTCTAATTCTTTCAAAACTTTGGAAGCCATACCATTACTTCGAGCATCAATTTGGGTAAACATACGTTTAATTTCAATAGTGGTTTCATCTAAAGCTTTAAATGCACCACAAGCTAATGGAATTTCATTTTTATATGCCACTACCACGTGTTTTAAGACATCAATATTATTGTATTGATTGTAAAAATCATGTTCATCGCCATCAACAATTTTTAAATAGTTGTTTAAAGATTCCACTAAACGGACAAAATCTTTATTTTCTGAATTTGTTCTAACAAGCTTAATCATAAATCAATGTTAGATTTGAGTCCTAATTTTTTACCCGTTTCCAGCATTAATTGGTAAGCAGCATCATACTCATTTGGAATGTCACCTTCAAGAATAGCTTCTTTTATCGCCTCTTTAATGATACCAATGTCACGTGATGGTTTTATATTGAAGGTGTTCATTATTTCCTCACCTGAAACTGGTGGTTGAAAATTTCTAACATGATCACGTTCTTCAACTTCAACAATTTTTTCTCTTACAATTTTAAAATTGTTATGATACTTATTGAATTTTTTAGGATTCTTGGTTGTAATATCTGCTTCGCACAATACCATTAAATCGTCAACATAATCGCCAGCATCAAAAACCAAACGACGTACCGCTGAATCTGTAGCCATATCTTCAGCTAAAACAATAGGTCTAGAACTCATTAATACCATTTTTTGCACAAACTTCATTTTATCATTCAATGGCATTTTTAATCTTTTAAATAATTTGTAGACCATTTTTGAGCCTTCAAATTCATGCCCATGAAATGTCCACCCTACTTTTTTGCTAAACTTTTTTGTTGGCGCTTTTCCAATATCATGCAATAAAGCGGCCCAACGTAACCAGAGATCATTGGTGTTTAACGCTATGTTGTCAACCACTTCTAAAGTATGATAAAAATTATCTTTATGGCGTTGCCCTTCAACTTCATCAATACCTTTTAAAGCTGTTAATTCTGGTAAAATATGTTTTAATAATCCTGTTGTTTCTAATAGTAAAAATCCTATGGATGGTCTTTTACTTTCAAGTATTTTATGAAGTTCGGTAACAATGCGCTCGTTAGTAATGATTTTTATTCTATCACTATTTTTTGTTATAGATTCAAGTGATTTATCTTCAATAGTAAAACCAAGTTGTGTAGCAAAACGTATAGCACGTAACATGCGTAATGGGTCATCGCTATAAGTAATATCTGGATTTAGAGGGGTTTTTATGATTTTGTTCTCTAAATCTTTAATACCATTAAAAGGGTCGATTAAATCACCAAAACGTTGGGCCTTTAAGTTTAATGCTAGTGCGTTAATTGTAAAATCTCTGCGGTTTTGGTCATCTACTAAAGATCCATTTTCAACAGCAGGATTTCTGCTATCTTCAGTGTAAGATTCTTTTCGAGCACCTACGAATTCAATTTCGATATCATCATGCCTTAACATGGCAGTGCCGTAAGTTTTAAAAATCTGAACTTTGGGTTTATTAGGAAGGTTTTTAGCAACCTGCTGTGCTAGTTTAATGCCATCTCCAATGGCAACTACATCAATGTCTTTAGCATCACCACGCTTCAAAAGAAAATCACGTACAAAACCACCAATTACAAAAGACTCTATTTGAAGTTCTTCAGCAGATTTTGAAATGATTTTAAATATAGGATGATGTAATGCGTCTTTGTAATTCATTTTTTTAATGCCACGAATACACGAATGTTTTTCAGTCGGTCTTTTTTTACTATTGTTATTTATAAAACGATTCTTTTGTGGTCTAATAAATCTTTATGAAAATTAGCTAAAATGGCTAATTTGTTATTTGATACTTTTAAATAATTTATACACTGCGCAATATGTTTATCGTGTAAGTTTTCAACGGATTTTATTTCTAAAATAATTTTATCAAAAACCACAAAATCAGCGTAAAACTTATGCTTCAACGTAATGTCTTTATAAGTCACTTTATATTCTTTTTCTCTTTGAAAAGGAATTTTTAATTTTTTTAATTCATATTCTAAAGCATCTTTATATACTATTTCAGAAAAACCAGATCCTAAATTATTATAGACGTCAAACAAAACACCAACTATTGCATAGCTTTCATCTTTATAGATAATGTTAGACATAAATATTCGTGTATTCGTGGCTCAATTTATTCTCGAATCACTTTAACCAAACCATTATTACTCAATTTAATTATTAATGACGGTTTGTTGCAGATTTTTTCGTGATGCAAATTTACAACATAGTCTACACCTTTTAAAATGGCTGGAGCAATTTCTTTATATGATTTTGGAGTGGGCTTAGGGCTAATATTTGCAGATGTTGAAACTACGACGCCATTTAATTTTCTTGTAAGCCAATAACAAAAATCATCATCTGGAATTCTTATAGAAATAGTACCATCATTCGTAATTAAATTTGATACTAGGTTTTGAGCATCGTCGTAGATTATTGTTAAAGGCTTATCACTTATCTCAATAATATATTGGGTTGCACTTGGTACATGTTTTACAAAGTGTTTTAGCATTTTTAAAACAGCAACTAAACATATCATGGCTTTGGTTTCAACTCTTTTATTGAGTTTGTAATTTTTTTGAATAGCTTCAACACTATTAGTATCACAACCAATTACCCAAATGGTATCTGTTGGGTATAGAATTATTCCTCCTTCATTTAAAATTTCAACTATTTATTTTCAGAATTCATTTTATTAGTTCAGTTGAAAGACTGTTTTTACCCAATTTTTTGATGTATAATTATAATAAATATCCTGCGGAATAGTCTCATAGTCATTTTTAAAAAAGGAACTGGGTATCTTTACATTTTCAGAATCAATGATTAAAATATTCTTAGGGTTATAGAAATCATAGTTTTTAATATCTGGATTTGTTGTAATTAGTTTTTTTTGATAAGCTAAACTATCCAAAACTCTAAAAGTTAATCCAGATTGACCTTTCCTATGTACATCAAGCAATGTGCGCGATTCAGAAATAAGTTGATTAGCACCTTTAATATCTATTTTATTTCCTTGATATAGAATTTGTCCTTTTGGCTGATAATCTTTTTTCCCAACAATAATAATCTTATATTTTATATTTATTTTATCTAAAACTATTGCTATGTTTTCTATTGTATTATTACGTTTTCCAATTGAGGAAATATTAAATACTTCGTAGATAGTTTTTGTTTTCAAATCTGGTTTATTTGAAAGATGATCGTGATATATATAGTTTGAAATAAAATTGAAACCATATTTTTCCACATCGGTTCTTTCAAATGAATAATTTGTATCGAAATAAGAATAGACTTGTTTTATTCTTGGACATCTTTCTATATTATCGTTGTAAAAGGCTATTAACTCAGAAGTGTTTTCTTTTAATTTTTTGATTGTTTTTATAGATAGAAAATCTGATTTGATTACCAATATTTTATCCTGATGGCCTAATTTTTTTATTTGATTTAAAATTATTTTGTTGAGATGATTACGCTTTAGATTAAAATTAAAAATGCTTTTTAAAAAGAAATTAAAAATTCTATGGAATATTGATGGATATTGATAAATAAACGTATCGAAATTAATATGATTTGTTTCTATAAAGTCATAGGTATTCAGCTCGTCAATTATATATTTGTTGTAACCCCAATTATCTAAACTAATAACAGTTATTTTCATTAATAATTCTATTTTGCTTGAGCAATAGTTACAAATTGAAGATATCTGATATCTAAAGCAGTAAATAAAAAAGGTATGTTATATAGCCATGGTTTTAAAGACTTGCTTGGATTTAAACCTTTATGAGTTGTAACATGGTAACCAGCTTCCTCAAACATTCTATATATACTTTTTTTTGTAAAAAAACGAAGATGAGTTTTGTCTAATGTACCATGCTCTGCATATTTCCAATCTTTTTTAATTACTAACTCTTTTAAAGCTCTATGGTATCTCATATTTGGAATAGAACTAATTACAATACCATTGTCTGAAAGCTTATATTTCATTTTATCTAAAACTACGTAAGGATCTACAAGGTGCTCTAACACATCATTAAAATAAATAACATCAAAATAGTTATTAGGTATTTTTTCCATACAAACCTCAATGGCACCAGATAAGACTTTGTCAATTTTAGAACTGGCTTTTTCAGCTTCATCAGGCATATACTCTACACCCCAAACTTCGGCTCCACTTCTGTCCTTTATACTTTTCGCAAAAGAACCATCTGCACAACCCACATCTAAAACAGTTTTATAATTTTTAGGTAAAAATGATAACATCTCTTCTCTATTATTGTCATAATAACCAGTGGGTTTGTTTTCGTAATCCATATAGTATATATTATCTAATTGTATGCTAATTATAAAGCCCTAATTGTTTCTTGAAATTTTTAAAAATGATATTCCAATGCGATGAGCAGTTATTAATTGTACTTGATATAATCCATTTTTTTTGTGGAATAATATTTTTTTGTAAAAAACTTCTTTTTTCATCCGAAATAATGAAGTTTTCAAAAAAATCAGTTTCATTCACATTTCCAAATCCTGTAAATTCATTGACTTTATTTTCCTGATGTATAACCGATGACCAAACTCGTTTATTTTTAATTTGTAATATGCGTTTTTCTTTTTTCCATAATCTATGTGAAACGTTACATACTGTTTGAGCGTTTGTGTTTTTTTCTATGAGAGAAATAAATGGGTTGTATTGATGTAGTTTTTTCCCAAGTTTGCCATTAGGTGATATTTGTAATGTATAACCATCAACAAAATCTAAAGCTAAAAAATCTTGTTTGTTAAAGTTAGCTTGAACTTCTTTTATGTAATTCTTACTTATACAATCATCATTATCCAAACCGCTGGTAATAATAAAATCTTCATTGAATTTAGATATATATGATTTTAAAGATGGTAAAAACTGATCCATGCCGTCAATAAAAAAAGGCTTAAAATTAGGCAGTTTAACCTCTAAGGTTTTTATTAAATCTCTATATACTTTGGTTGTTGAACTATCAAAAAAAACAAGCCATTCAAAGTTTTTATTGGTTTGGGAAGCTACGGAAGGGAAGCAAAAATTAGTAAAAAGGTTAAAACGGTTCTTATGCCATTCATCTGTTAATACTTCCTCATTATTTTTATTAGTTTTCCAATCAGATCTTTTAAGATTAAATCGAGTTATTAAAAAATGATTAAACATATAAATTTGTTTTTTAACCTATATTTGCAATGATACAAATTTCTTAGTATATAAGTTTAATTATTGCTATTCTATGAGTATTTAAAACGTTAAAAATATATAATTTTCAAGGTGATTGGACCTTTCTTCAAATCAGTAAAATGAAAGAATTTAAGTTTTTTAATAAAACCCAAAAGCTTATAGAAGATAGTGAGTTAAGCGAAATAATTCATAATTTCAACACTTACAAGAACGGAGTAGGTACAAGAAATGTAATTAAAATAATTCCTATAAATAACGTAGAATTAAATATAAAAGCTTTTAAAACTCCTAACATTGTTAATCAAATAGTATATAAATATTTTAGAAAATCTAAAGCAAGGCGTTCTTTTGAATATGCTAACAGGCTTTTAAATTCAGGTATTAACACACCATTACCTATTGCTTTTTTTGAATATACGAACTTCCTTTTCTTTAAAAAAAGTTTTTATGTTAGTGAGCAGTTTAAATACGATTTTACGATCAGAGAATTAACAAGAAATAACGATTATCCTGATTTTGAAAATATTATTAGACAGTTCACCCGTTTCACCTTTCAGCTTCATGAAAATCAAATAAATTTTTTAGACCATTCTCCAGGAAATACATTGATTAAAAAAATTGATGAGGATACTTACGATTTCTATTTAGTAGATTTAAATAGAATGAAATTTATGCCAATGATTTTTGATGACCGAATGAAAAATTTCGCAAAACTATCTCCAAGAGATAAAATACTTGAGGTAATAAGTAATGAGTATGCAAAATTATATCCTAATAAGAACGAAAAGGAAATAAGGGAAAGAATGCATGATTTTTCCATTGAATTTTCATCAAAATATACGAATAGAGAAAATTTTAAGAAAAAATATTTTTTCTGGAGATAAAAATATTACTCTCTATTTCTACGCAATAACCAAAGCTTTACGTAACGCATAAAAATGACATAGCTTTGTACACAACCTATGGTGAAACCTACCATACCATCTCTAAAGCCACTTTGTATAATATAATGTTTAATGAAACCCCAAAATGGTTTGATGACTAAATGATAAGGTGTTATCAGTCCCGTTTTTTTATCATAATCTTTAGCTTGCCACCATGCATAGCGATTCATTTTTTCTAAATACTTATCAAAAGTAATGTATGTGTTATGGTAAAGTTTATTTTTTAAATGACCTACAGTGCCCTGAACAATAATTTCTGCATGTACATGTTTGTCTTCATATTTGCATAAGTCACGTTTAAATAAACGAATAACACTATCATTTCGCCAACCACTATAATGTACACGTTCTCCCATGAAGTGATTTATTCTTCCTATCCAATAAGCATCATGTTCTTGTTTTGGCTGACTTAAGATATGTATGATTTCTTCTTTTAACTCAGTAATAACACGTTCATCTGCATCAACTAATAAAATCCATTCATGAGTAGCCTGCGGAATTGCCCAATTTTTTTGCGAAGCCGAATATTGGTATTTTCGTCTAATCACTTTTGTAGCTAACTCTTGTGCTTTTTCATAAGTACCATCGGTACTGAAGCTATCTACCACTAAAATTTCATCTGCAAAATCAACCGAAGCAATAACAGCTTCTATGTTATGGATTTCGTTTCCTGTTGGAATTATAGCTGTTATTTTATGCATTTAAATCTTTTAAAATGGTATAGGGTTTATTGAAACTTTTTAATGTGAAATGCTTTAGGCGCTTTCGCATTTTGTACTTACGTAACAAATTTAATGGCTTAGATTTTAAATAACGCTTATCCTTGTGAAGAAAATCAATTGTAGTTTCTATAACGCGTTTACTAGATTTTCCATCAAAGTAAGGATGAAGTTCATCAATAAAAACATCAATATTTTTTAGCAGATCTTTAGGGTATGATAAAGCAAGATTTAACGCAGCTTCAATATTTGATACTTTGTCTACATGAATTAAATAATTATGTTTTATGGTGTGATTGAATGTAACAACTGGTTTTTTTTGGACTAAAAACTCTTGAATGGCTGAAGTTGTGTCTGCAAACATGATATCAGCTTTTTTAAACAGTGGAATTAAATCAGTAGTATTGTAATACGTGAAATTTTTATTGTTTAAAGTTTCCCATTTCGCCTTTAGCTGTTCAGGGAGCTTAGGATGTAAAACCAGCAAAAAATTATAATTTCCAGAATTTGATAATCTTTTAATGTCATTAAAAATAGCATCGTTATAAGCTAAACTTAAACGTTCAGTAAATGTTGAGGCGATCATTATTGTATTCGTTATTTCCTTTTTTTCAATTGGAAATAAAGGATCTACCTTACTCCAACCAGTTTCTATAATTTCAAAATGGGGGTATTTGTTTTGTTGTAATTTAAAACCCTTTGTGCTAGATGGCCCTTGTGTACAATACAAATCAAAAAAACCTCTAATTCTAAAATGTGCTTCTACATTTTTCTTTTCAAGTCGTTTGAAAGATAGAAATCCATGAAATATCTGAACCTTTATACCTGTAATAAAATCTGGTACATCATCGGTAGCAGCTAAAACAATATCAGGTTTGTAATGTATTACATCTTTTATGTTTTTTAAGACATTCGATTTATTATGTAACGCTTTGTTTCCATCTTCTAGATCACTAAACCATTGCACTTCAAATCCTCTGTTTTTAATATCTTCTTCTAGAGGATTTCCAATAGGAACAGCATAACTATACGATATATAAATTAAAAACTTGTATTGCATTTATCTAAAGTACTTAAAAAAGAGTTAAGTTGAGGTTTTATAAAATTTGGTTCAAGTTTTAAATAATAAGCTTCAGGATTTTGTTTAGCATTTGCTCGGTCTGCTTCATTAAATTTTATAAAATCTGATAAATGTATCGCAACATGAGTTTTGGTTTCAACTTCACCAAACCAATTTTTCTTATTTAAATACGGTGAAAATATGGTAAAGGTTGGAATGTTTAAAGCTTTAGCCATATTGTTTGCACCTCCTTCATTACCTATTAATGCACTACAGTGTTTAGTAATTGCTAAAAACTCTCTTAAGCTTTTGCCATATACATTAAAAAATATTTTTTTTTGAGTGCTTGCTTTACAATAATTATAAACCTTTCTTGCATCAACTTCCTGTTTTGGTATATAATTGAATAGTATTTGTGAGTTTTTATATTCTGCTATTACATCAATTAGTTCTGCAATATAATTTAAAGGATAGGTTTTCTGTTGGGTGCTACCTAAAACACTAATCATGAAAAGCGGATTTGTTAAATCAATTTTATGAGTTTCTAAAAAATGTCTAGATGTTTCAATCTCATCATTCTTTAAATATATTTTAGTAGAAATATTTGTAAATTCAACTTTTAATGGTTCTAATAATTTCAATCTGTTTTCCACGGCTAAACTTGCATTGTTCACAGGTTGTGTTAAACGTTTAAAAGTATTAGAAAATATAAAAGAAGTATGCTTTTTGTAATATGCAGATTTTATTTTGGCTTTGGCAAAAAGCGTTATTAAAGCACTACTTAACTTTCCATAAACATCAACAATAGCATCATATTTCTCACGCCTTATAGATTTTAGAAAACCGTAGAATTTGAGCTTATTTTTCTCCATTTCGGGTGTAAAAAAAATAAACTTATCTATAAAAGGGTTGTTTTCAACAACTGGATATGTATGCGAATTTATTAGATAATGCAATTCAGATTTAGGGTACTTTTTTTTTAATGCCTCAAACAAAATACTGCTTGTTAGCACATCACCAATCATTTTTTGTTGTATAATTAGAATTTTCATTTTATAGTCTCCAGTATGCCGTTTACAGTTTTTAACAAACTTTTTGATATCCGAGTAAGTACTGCCGACTGAAGACTGCTAAATGCTTACTGAACACTGCCAACTTCTTTTATACCGCAACACTATGCTCACGAAGCGCATCATTTAACGATGTTTTTTTATTTGTACTCTCTTTACGTTTTCCAATAATTAATGCACAAGGTACATTATAGCTGCCAGAAGGAAATTCTTTTGCATAACTACCTGGAATAACTACAGAACGCGCTGGAACAACACCTTTATATTCAATTGGCTCATCACCAGTGACATCAATTATTTTTGTACTCATTGTTAAAATCACTCCAGCTCCTAAAACAGCTTCAGTTTCAACTCGCACACCTTCAACAACTATACAACGGCTGCCAATAAAGGCATTATCTTCAATAATTACAGGTGCAGCTTGTAAAGGCTCCAAAACACCACCAATACCAACACCACCCGATAAATGGACATTTTTACCAATTTGAGCACAGCTACCAACAGTTGCCCAAGTATCAACCATAGTACCTTTATCTACATAAGCTCCAATATTTACATAACTGGGCATTAATATGGTTCCAGGAGAAATATATGCGCCATGACGTGCAACCGCATTGGGAACCACTCTAATGCCGCGTTCAGCAAAGTTTTTCTTTAATGGAATTTTATCATGATATTCAAAAATTCCAGATTCTAAAGTTTCCATTTTTTGAATTGGGAAATATAAAACAACAGCTTTTTTTATCCATTCGTTAACCTGCCAACCACCAGAAATTGGTTCTGCAACTCTTAATTCACCTTGATCTAATAAATCTATTACATTTCTTATTGCTGTGGTTGTCCGTTCTTCTTTTAAAAGAGCTCTATTATCCCAAGCTTTCTCTATGATTTGTTGTAGTTCAGTCATTGCTATTATAATTTTTGACAAATATAATGGCTATCATTTAAAAAGGCATTGAAATAGCCATAATAATAAGTAGTATTCCATAAGAAATATTCAATTTATTAGTGGTTTTTAAAGGATAGAATTGTGCATTTTATCTTCTAAACGAATCTAGCCTCGATAAAAAACACATTAAAGTGCATTTGAGCGATAAAATACGCTTTTAAACTATTCATCGATAAAAATTTGTAGCTTCTCTAGTTAACGAAAATACAGGGTTCTACAACTAATATTTTGTGGTACACCTATCATCTGTTTATATATTTGAACCATCAAACAATGATAAACGAATGAAAACAAATTTTTACATATTATTAACTTTATTACTTACCTTCTCTATCGGGAATGCTCAAAGCACATCTGCAGTTGTAGAGATTGAAACTAATAAAACTATTTCTTTTTCTATTGATGATGAAATAGCTACTGTAACTACAGCGGTTAATACTATTAATGAAAACGATTCATTGTTAATTGATGCTACCAAAATAAATAAAACGATAGCTCGTAGTTCTAGTGATATTAGAATTTACTTAAACCATAAAAGAAAAGTTAGTAACATCAATTTAGTATTTAAAGGAATAAATAAAGCTACAACAGCTTAAAAGATAATGTTCAAGTATTAATAATTAAGGTTAACTATTGAGAAAGGCTGTCCGAAAGGATGGCCTTTCTCGTTTTAATTGAGAAGTAATTTTTGAGAATTATTATTCTCAAGATTTCCTTTGAAATTTTCATTCCCGAGTAATCGTATGATTCATGAATTCATTATTATAAAATAGTAACCTATGAATAAATCGGGAAACTAAACACAGAATCTTAGAAGATTCTTTGTTATTTTTACAAAAAAGAAAATATGGCAAGAATTTTGGCGATTGATTTTGGTACGAAAAGAACAGGTATTGCTGTAACTGATGAGTTGCAAATTATAGCTTCTGGATTAACTACAGTTGTTACCAAACATTTGCTTCAATTTTTAAAAGATTATACCACCAAAGAAACTGTCGAACTATTCTTAGTCGGTGAGCCAAAACAAATGGATAATTCAGCTTCTGAAAGTGAAGTACATATTTTACCTTTTATATCTAAGTTAGAAAAAGCGTTTCCAAATATCCCTATAAAACGTATTGATGAACGCTTTACATCTAAAATGGCATTCCAAACCATGATTGATAGTGGTTTAAAAAAGAATCAGCGAAAAAATAAAGCACTGATAGATGAAATTAGTGCAACACTTATTTTGCAAAGCTATTTGTATTCAAAATAATTATATTTCCAAAAGAATAATTTTTTGTTAAATACAACGCATAAAGTATAAGTATTGTATTTTTGCAAATATTAATATTACGCAGAATGATTTTACCAATTGTAGCCTACGGAGACCCAGTTTTAAAGAAGAAATCTAAAGAAATCACTAGAGATTATCCTAATTTCGATATACTTTTAGAAAACATGTTCGAGACCATGTATAATGCCTATGGCGTTGGTCTTGCTGCACCTCAAATTGGCCTGTCTATTCGCTTATTTTTAGTTGATACGACACCTTTTGCTGATGATGACGTTTTAACCAAAGAAGAGCAAGACACTTTAAACGGTTTTAAGCGCGTTTTTATTAATGCTAAAATTGTTGAAGAAGAAGGTGATGAGTGGGCTTTTAATGAAGGATGCTTGAGTATTCCTGACATAAGGGAAGATGTATTTAGAAAACCAAACATTACAATTGAGTATCTTGATGAAAATTTTAAACCACATAAAGAGTCTTTTGATGGTTTGATAGCCAGAGTGATTCAGCATGAATACGATCATATAGAAGGCATTTTATTCACAGATAAACTTTCAAATTTAAAAAAGCGTTTAATAAAAGGTAGGCTTACCAACATATCGAAAGGGAAAATAGATGTAGATTACAGAATGCGTTTTCCTGACCAAAAAAAGAAACGATAATATTTGCAATACATTAATAAACACTTGATATTTGCGCTTTTCAAAAATTAATTTATGAGTTTAGATAAAGTTATTTCAATTTCAGGAAAATCCGGGTTATACAAGTTAATAACTCAAACACGAGGAGGTTTTGTTGCGGAGTCATTAGTAGATAATAAGCGAATTTCTGTTAGCGTACAAAATAATGTAAGTGTTTTAAGTGAAATTGCCATTTATACATTAACTGAAGAAGTGCCTTTACGCCAAGTTTTTAAGAATATAAAAAAGAAAGAAAACGGTGAGCCAACTGCAGTTAAAGCAAAAGACAGTAAAGATAAATTAGAAGAATATTTCTTTAATGTTTTACCAGATTATGATGAAGATAGAGTTTATGCCAGTGATATTAAAAAAGTGATTCAATGGTATAATTTATTGCAACAACATAACATGTTAGACATATTATCAGATGATGAAGATGAAAAATCAACTGACGAAGAAGAATAGATATTCTAAAT
>TARA_R110002095_G_scaffold171415_1_pt1 | contig 18796 bp, 18 predicted proteins | sample TARA_R110002095 | Tara Oceans TARA_R110002095 (sample SAMEA4397255) | marine metagenome | biome: Polar Biome; feature: [SRF] surface water layer (ENVO:00010504); material: water (ENVO:00002006), including particulate matter (ENVO:01000060) such as... | depth 5 m | reverse complement strand
TTCCCGCAACCTGCTGTCCATCGCGCGGCTGTGCCTGCCACTGATACTGCTCGAGAGCATCGTTCGCCTGGCCATCGACCAGCTGTTCGGCAAGGGCGCCCTGCCGGCTCAGGAGCTGCTGGTCGGCCTGATCTTCTATCCGCTGTATATCGCCGCGCTGATCCTGTTTCTCGACACACGTAGCCGCGGTCACGCACCGCCGCTGCGTGAGGTGATGATGCGCGCGTTACCGCTATGGCCATCGATGGCGGTGCTGGCCGGTCTGGGCACCCTGCTGATCATGCTCGGCGCCTCGCTGTTCGTGCTGCCCGGGCTGTGGGTGATGGTCAAGATCGCCTTTGCCGAATACCTGCTGGTGATACGCGGCTTGAGCCCGCTGGCGGCACTGAAGCAGAGTTTCCTGGAAACCCGTGGTCACTTCCTGCTGATACTCGGCTGCATCCTCGTCGTGCTGGCGCCGCTGTGGCTTCTGGAGGCCTGGATGGCCGCACAGTTCTGGGCTGGCGATACAGCGCCAGGCGCGCTCGCCGTGGTGGTCGACTCTGTGGTCGGACTGGTGCAGCTGTTGGCCACGGTCGTTTTGTTTCGCTGCTTCATGCTCTGCAGCGCGCCGGCCATCGCGCGCGACGAATCCAGGTGACGTAGCCGGAGGCAAGAGACGACGTGCGGGTCTAGGCTTGGTCTCCATCCTTTGCGGAGACCGTTCCCATGAGCGATCACAACCCCAGCATCCTTTCCCACGTTTCCCTTGGCAGCAACCGTTTCGATGAAGCGGCTGCCTTCTACGATCAGGCCCTTGCCGCCCTCGGCTGCAAGCGCATCATGGCCCACCCAGGCGCTATTGCCTGGGGCCGTGACTACCCCGAGTTTTGGCTGCAGACGCCGATCAACGGCCAGGCGGCCAGCGTTGGCAACGGCACACATATCGGTTTCTTCGCACCTGACAAGGCTTCTGTCGATGCCTTTCACCGTGCGGCGCTGGCCGCCGGCGCCACCGACGAAGGCGCTCCGGGACCACGCGAAGCGTATGGCGAGCCCTACTACGGCTGTTTTGTCCGCGATCTCGATGGCCACAAGATCGAAGCTGCCTACTGGGACGTCGAGTTGATGCAACAGCTCTACGGCGACGCGCCGACCGCCTAGCCCGTGCCCTGCGAAGTTCGGGCACCGGCCAGCCGCGGTAACAGCAGGTGCTCGAAGGTGCGCGGAAAGCAACGCGCCACCAGGCGCGCACGCCAGTCCAGGTTCGACAGCACCAGCAACCGCCGTCGTTTCAAGGCGCCTTGGTAGATGGATTCCGCCACATCCTGCGGCGACGCCACGCGCCCTACCGTCAGAACCGGCTGGGGCGCGGTGGACCCGTCACCGATCAACACGTTCTTGCGCAGGTCCGTCGCGGTATACCCCGGACACACCAGCATCACATTGACGGCAGTATCGGCCAGCTCGCTGCGCAGGGTTTCGAACAGCCCGTGCAGCGCATGCTTGCTGGCGTTGTAAGCGCCGCGGTCGGGCACCGGCGCGTACTGCGACAGCGAGCTGAGCACGATGATCTGCCCGCCCCGCGAGACAAGGCTCGGCAGCGCCGCCTGGGTGCAATGCAACGCGCCGTAGAAGTTGACTGCCATGATCCGTTCGAACACCGCCAGGCTGGTATCGGCGACGCGGCTGCGATGGGTGATTCCGGCGTTGTTGATCAGCACATCGATACCGCCGAAGCGTTCCACCACCAGCGCAACGGCCCGCTGCACCGCCACGGCATCCGACACGTCGCAGCACAGCCCCAGCGCATCGGCGTTGTGATGGTCCGCCAGATGCTGCACCAGTCCGTCGATGGCGTTCTGCTCGAGGTCGAAGATGACGACCCGTGCTCCAGCCTGGGCCATCCGCTCGGCCAGCGCGCGGCCGATGCCCGCACAGCCGCCGGTGATCACCACCACCTTGCGATCGAACACCTTGCTGGTGAATACCTTGCGATACATAAACCTCTCCATCGAATCATCCGGGCTACCGAACCCGATCAGCCCGGCAGCGCTAGCCTCAAGCATAGCCAGCCTGCTCCTTGTCCGCTGAGGACATCGCCGCGGCGCAGTAGCCTGGACCAGCCCGCGCCCCCCTTCTGGACAGCCGGAGGCGTCGCGCGCCATGCTTGGGCGTGCGCGAATCACAAGGGGCAGTGAATTACCTTGAAGCCATTATTCTGGATACCGTTAGCAGCGGCTCTGGCAGCACCTTGCGTTGCCTCGTCCGAAACGCAGAGAACCCTGACCGTCGGTTACTACGACTTCCCTCCAGCGATCTACAGCGATGCCCAGGGCCGCCCAAGCGGACCACTGGTCGACCTCACTCGGCGTGTACTCGCCCATGCGGGCTTTGAGGCGCAGTTCCGCGGCCTGCCGAGTGCCCGCTTGTATGGCGCCTTGCAAAGCGGCACGGTTGACCTCTGGCCCGGCGCGCCGGGAAAGCCGGAGCTGCTTGCCGATACGCTCGAGGGCCGCGAAACGCTCACCCACATCAGTCTCAACCTCTATCATCGGCCCGACACCCCGCCCCCGAGTATCCCCGACAGCCTGCGCAAACGCGGCGTCATCACCATCGGCGGTTATAACTATTTGCCGCAGGTGAACCGGATGCTGCACGACCCGCAACTGCAGATTCTCCTGCACCGGACTGCCACCCACACGTCGGCGCTGGAGATGTTGAAGCATCGCCGCGCCGACTATCTGCTCGACTATCAGGCCCCGGTGAACCAGGCGATGAAACAGCTCGGCATGGCGGCGCTTCCCCATGTCGAGCTGCATAAGGTCGCCATACGATTCATCGTGTCGCGCCATGCCAAAGACAGCCAGACGGTGGTCGACTCGCTGGATCGCGCCTATGCCGAGATGGCAGCGGCCGGAGAAGATCTGAGCTTGCCTGAATAGACAGACGCAAGCGCACATGGGCGCTGACAGGCATCGGCGGTGATCAGCCCGGATGCACGCTACTTGTGAAGCAGGCGGCGTGCAGCCGTACTTTCAAGTCCCGCGCGGCTTGGCACGCGCGGTGGGCTCTGCTACCAGCGGGTCATCGGGCCAATAGTTCGCATTAATGTCAAACTGTATACGTGATTGACACACCCCAGATCGCCGGAATACTGCTGGCAAGAACGGATTTTCTTTGCCGCCAAGCTTGACGGCCACTATCCGTAGCCAAGTTTGACTTTCTTTGGCAAAAGAAGCTGATCAATTGACAGGTAGTGCAACCCCAGCAGGTTCAGGTAAGGAGCGTTGAACATGTCATCACTCACACTCATAGCGAGCTTCATTCTGTGTTTTGCTATTGGCACTTGCTGGCTGGCCTGCTCATTCGACGCGCGTATCGAACGCAGCAGGCTGGTTCAGCAGAATCCGCTGCCACTGAGCGCTCCAGGCTCCATCCGTGGCAGCAGACAACAATCTGGTCTGCGACCAGCCATGGCGCTAGGTGGATTCCTGCTTGTTCTGTTTTCTGGAATGAGCGCTGTCATCATAGGCACGCTGACCTACTTGCAATCACCGGAAGTGGCAGAGTTGCAGCAGGAGCATCCTCTGCTGAACGAACTCAGCGGAACCATCATGGGAATGGGGCCCATCGTCTGCGTCGTCATGGGTGTAGTGGGTACATGCCTCGTCGGCATCGGGCTTGGGCATTACAGGCGTTGATATTTAAGACGGAGGAGCCCACGTGCTCGCTGAGACACTTACCGACAGTGGCTATTCGACCTATCGAACGAGCCTGTTCAGCTTGCTGGACGTACCCGTTTCAGCCAGTGCTCTGGAGATTCACAAGCAAATCTCGGAGTGCTTCCCCGCCACACGTCTGATGCAGCTGAGCGAGGACGGTTTCGTCGCCCCTGTGGAGCGCGACCTCGTTATTCCCCGCAGAACATTGAAGACGCGTATCGAGCGTGATCTACCCCTGACAATCGACGAAAGCGACCGCCTTTTTCGTATCGCTCACGTACATGCACTAGCCGATGCCGTATTTGGCGAACCGGCCAAGGCTAAACGCTGGCTCTCAAAGTCAAAAGAGCGATTTGGCGGCCTAGCGCCCATGCACCTGCTGAGTACGCAGCATGGAGCCAACATGGTCGAGGATATGTTGCTGAAGATCTCGCTTGGATTAGCTTTCTGAAAAACCTGCAAAACAACACCTTTCCATAAGAGCGCTGCACACTGAATAAACTAACATATGGCTACGAGAGGATTTGTCCGGGTGAAAATCACAGCGATGAAACAAACCGAATCAGTCAGCGATGTCCTATGCGATGTTTGCGGTGATAGCACACGTATTGAAGGATATGGCCTGCAGTTCGGCACTCTTAGCGCCAGTTGGGGTTATGGGTCAGCCCATGACGGTGAGCGGTATGAGATTCATCTTTGCGAGCCCTGCTTTTTCAGGACGATTTCCGGTCTCCGACGAGAGCGCATGGTGAATACCATGTTCAGCGATGAGGATCAGGCTCTCAGCAACTTCGGGTGTATTGCTCGCGATGATTTTTTCAAGGAAGGCGGCGGTACGAGTTCCTGACGTTCTGCTGACGCGGCGACCCAATCCTTTGGATCACGCCTGATATGAAAGCATCAGGTTTCTATCTAAACGCATGAAGAGCTGAAGACAGGGTCAATGAACAAATGCGGAACCTCTGACAGCCTCTCTTCATTCGCTCCTGCCTTGGTCACGTCATATTGATTGGGGAAATGGCGTAGCAAGTGGAGTGCATCGCGGCGAATTTCCTCGGGCAGATTGCTGTTACGAGCGAGTTTCCCTAGAAACTCGTAGGTTTGCGCTACTGCCCGGGTACGCTCATGGGGCAACGTCATGTCAGCCTCTACAAAGATAAAAAATCGACACCATTTACACGCTTCCGCCCCAATTCTACCGCGTGTAGCACGCGCCACACCTGTATAGCTTCAGCCTCTGCCTTGCAAAGCGATGCGGGGGAGCTTCAGCCAAAGGCCTTGTTTGGTGCATTAAGCCGGCGCTCTGTCTCCTTTTGATTCCAGAATACTCGATGGCTAACTGGGTGACGGCTTCAGCTCTCGCCCGGATTTCTTCTTCGTGCTGATCCATCCTGGCTTTCCCTGGCTGGGCCACGCTTTATCCCACAGAAGCGCTAATAGCACGCCAATAATTGCTGTCGATAGTGTTGAGAAAAGCTGACCTGATAGGTCGGCCCATCTGCCAGCCCATCCAGGGATACGACATTTTCCACGCTGGCATCATGAACCTGCTCGCCATCCGGTTCTCCGCCTGCTCGCTCGCTTTCATTGAAGCCAGGGCCTGACCACCCTATCGCAGAGCCCGAGGCAGGGTCTGGCACCTGTACACTCAATACCGCCAGATCGTCCGGCAAATCAACCGCAATTCGCTCGGCGAAACGCCGTAGCGTCGGCTCAGCCAGCATGAATAACCAAGCCTGATCATCTGACCCATCCTTGCGCCTGAGTACCCGACCCAGCACTTGCCGATAGTGCAACTCGGTACGAATACGACTGAGGTAGCAGCACACCTGCAGACGGGGAATGTCCGTTCCCTCGCTGATCATCCCCACTGCGACGATCCAACGGCAGTCGCTGTGCCTAAACGTGTTAATTAGCTGCTGGGCATCCGGCGTTCGGTTGGTGACGATCTGACAGCTTTCCCCCATGGCCTCCAAGGCCTGGGCTATCTGTCGTGCGTGCTCGATATCGGTAGATACCACCAAGCCAGCCGCATCTGGCTTGATCTGGCGAAGCACGTCCAGCTTGGCACGTCCCAAGATGAGCAACTGATCGATCACCTCGTCGTGACGCAGTAGTTCTTCGTAGGTGACGGGGGATTCTCCCAGGAGCTTAGCGATGCTGGGAAAAAGTCTGACGGTACTTTCAGCCTGCAACTCCTCCGTGAGCTTCACCTGCTGATTGTCGAGGAGGACTATGCGGGGCGAGCGGCAAACTCCATCAGCGATAGCCTCCTTTAATCCATAGCGAAAGTCACAAATCAGCTGGCCTTCCGGCGACGAGTAGCGAGCCAAGGCAATGGCCCGGTCATCCGAGCGCCATGGTGTGCCGGACAGAGCCAGCGTGCATGCGGCGCGATCCTGAACCCGTTGGAGTATCTGCTGCCCCCAGGCGTTGCTCAGCAGCGGATCATGACCCGCACAGTGATGGATTTCGTCAAAGACAACGAAGACCCGGTAGTCGTCGAGGAGCTGCCAGAACGCCTCTTCACGGTAATCCATGGCTTGATAGGTGTACGCAGCGCCCACTGCGCCGAGCTGACCGTCCAGACGCCTGCCTAGCACCGCCATGAAGGTCGAGCGGAAGCCCTCCACTACCTGGCATGACGGCGCAAAGCAGAGCACAAGATCAATCCTGCCCTGATCCAGCAGGTTGCGAGCCAGCTCTGCTGCCATGCGCGTCTTGCCAGCGCCTGGTGTTGCTTGGCAGAAAAAATGTGACGTGGAAAGGAAGTGTTCCAGCGCCGTATTGATACAGCGGCGTTGCCAATCTCGCAGCGAGGAGGTCATCGAGTAGCGGCGAGCGTTTTGAGCGTATTCTCGACAGCGCGGAGATGCCCAATCAGTCGCGAACTTCGGTCCCGAGCATCCAAATATTCGCTTTCGACCTTGTCTCGCAGATGCGGCATATCTTCAAAGAGCTGCTTGTAGCGCTCCGCTTCCCCCATCGCAGAAAGGAAATCCAGCCGAATCTCCTTGAGGAGCGTTTCCAGATGCTGCTCTGCATCAGGTACCGGGCTTTCCGCCACAACATCCGGCTCAACCAGTGATCGCTCCTGATCGGCTTCACGCATCGCCATAAGACGGAGCTCGAACCCATCGTCGATCAGTTCAAGCTGAGCACGAGCCGGTAACGTTTTCAGGTGGTAAACCTGCCCTCGTGTCCGGCGCTCTTCATCAAGCACAAGCCAGCCCAACCGGAGCATGCGACGGATCTGCTCATAAACGTAACGGCGAACATCATTGAGAGAAAAGCCCTCTCCGAGACGCTCAGCGTAGGCATCCCGTAATTCACGTGTGGTGAATGTTGTACGGCCTTGCTCCTGAAGCAGCTCATACAGGCGCCTGTCGAAAATGAACGAGGCCGATTTCATTGAGGCACCAGAAGAGTTAGCGCGAAAGAAATGCGGATTATAGTCCGTGGCCTGCTTGTCCGCAAACGCACGATAGTGCCGCCTCAAGTGGAATTGAGACGGTCATGGATACGTTGGCGAAAGCGTTAGGGGAACGCATCCGAATGCAGAGGAAGATCTGCCGGATTTCCCAGGATGCACTCGCGCTGGCCTGCAATATCGACCGCAGCTACATGGGCCGAATAGAGCGTGGCGAGGTCAACATTACCGTCGAGAAGCTCTATCGCATCGCAGGCGAGCTCACCTGCGATCCAACTTCCCTGCTACCTCAAATGTCGGAATTACAACTCGACTAGTCGATCTGGCGCTCATGAAAACCTGGGGCAGATCATCTTCAGGTTATACCTCGACGTCCTGCGTCAGCAGGTCAACAAGGTCAATACGTGCAAAGAGTTCTTCCGGCTAAGGATTGCCGACATCAAGCAGGAGCTTGAGGTGCTGGGCGTGCAGACGCAGTGGACCATGACCGCTCAGGCGCCACGAGTACCGTGGGACGCTGCAGATCAAGCAGCAGATGTGAAAACCCTGGCGTGGCTGCGGAGGGGACGCGCCACCAGATGGTGGCATGTAGTCTGTGTCGGTAAATCACGGGGGGTGTTTTCCAGCCGGCTGCTGCTGTCCAGACATGAATGACATTCGCGACGTGCTCAGGCGAAGCAAATTTTGATGCCCAGTCGATCGCGGGTAGATTAGCGCTTTTGCCCCACGCTAAATCGCCAGGAAAACTGCAGTTCATGTTTGAACAAGCCTTCAAGAATATCGACGACGCCCTCTGGAAAGAGAGCGGCTGTACCACCGAGCTCGACTACACCGAGCAAACTTCCTGGCTGCTTTTTCTCAAGTATCTCGATGGGCTGGAGCAGGAAAAGGCCGGCGAGGCTCTGCTTGAGGGTAAGTACTACTACTACATTTTAGATCCTACTTACCGCTGGAGTACCTGGGCCGCGCCTAAGGATGCAAACGGCCAGATTGATCACAACAGCGCACTGACTGGCGACGATCTCGTCAATTTCGTGGATCGCAAGCTCTTCCCCTATCTGCATGGTTTCAAGCAGCGCGCGGCAGGCCCGGACACCATCGAATACAAGATCGGCGAAATTTTCGGTGAGATCAAAAACAAGATCCGCAGCGGCTACACACTGCGCGACGTCATCGATCACATCGATGAACTGCGCTTTGGGTCACAGGTCGAGAAACACGAGCTTTCGGCGCTCTACGAAGAAAAGATAAAGCGCATGGGTAACGCCGGGCGCAACGGTGGCGAGTACTACACGCCGCGCCCGCTGATCCGCGCCATGATCCAGGTTACTGCACCGAAGATTGGTGAGCGTATCTACGATGGCGCTTGTGGTTCGGCTGGCTTTCTCTGCGAGGCGCACGACTACCTCCGGGCAACCCCCTACCTGAGCACGAAAGACCTCGAAACCCTGCAAAAACGCACTTTCTACGGCAAGGAAAAGAAAAGCCTCGCCTATGTGATCGCGATCATGAACATGATCCTGCACGGCATCGAAGCGCCCAACATCCAGCACACCAACACCCTGGCCGAAAACCTCGCCGACGTGCAGGAGAAAGACCGGTTCGATGTGATCCTCGCCAACCCGCCCTTCGGCGGAAAAGAGCGGCCCGAGGTGCAGCAGAACTTCCCGATTCGCACGGGAGAGACCGCCTTCCTGTTCCTGCAGCACTTCATCAAGATGCTCAAGGCCGGTGGCCGTGCGGCCATCGTCATCAAGAACACTTTCCTCAGCAATAGTGACGCTACCAGCTTGAGAAAGCTTCTGCTGGAAAGCTGCAATCTCCACACCGTTCTCGATTGCCCAGGCGGCACCTTTCAGGGCGCAGGCGTAAAAACCGTTGTGCTGTTCTTTGAGAAAGGCTCGCCTACCCGCAAGGTCTGGTACTACAAGCTCGACCCCGGCCGCAATATGGGCAAGACCAACCCGCTCAACGATGGGGACTTGCTGGAATTCATCGAGCTGCAGAAAACTTTTACCGACTCGGCCAAGAGTTGGAGCCTGGACGTCGCCAGTATCAACGCAGCGAGCTATGACCTGTCGGTGAAGAATCCCGGCGGCGGTGAAGAGGTAATCCACCGCAACCCGCAGGACATCCTTGAGGAGATCGCCGCGCTGGATGTCGAGAGCGCCGAAGTGCTGGCGACGATCAGGGCGATGCTATGAAGGCGGGGTGGGCAACCAAAACTATCGCGGACGTTTGCAGCGTCGTGAATGGAGGAACTCCTAAGACGGGTGTTTCTGATTATTGGGATGGGACTCATGAGTGGATCACCCCGGCCGAGATGGGTAAGCGAAGCACTCCGTATATAGCGAAGACTGAACGAACCATCACCGATGCCGGATTGCAAAACAGTTCGGCACGCTTGCTTCCGCCACTCTCGGTCATTCTGTCTTCACGCGCCCCCATTGGCCATTTGGTAATCAACACCAAACCGATGGCCACAAATCAAGGCTGCAAAGGCCTAGTGCCAAATGATGAGCTCGATCACAAATACCTTTACTACTACCTGAGCAGCGTTGTTCAGTTGCTGAATGACCTCGGAACGGGAGCAACATTCAAAGAGCTTTCCGGCGGAAAGCTCAAGGAAGTACCGATCCCTGTGCCGCCCCTTCCCGAACAACAACGCATCGTCGCCATCCTCGACCAAGTTTTTGCCGGTATCGCCACGGCCCGCGCTGCCGCCGAGCAAAACCGCCAGAACGCCCGCGCCCTATTCGAAAGTCACCTCCGGTCCGTCTTCAGTCAGCGGGGTGACGGCTGGGTGGAAAAGAGCTTCTCCGATGTATGCGAGATTTCGTCTGCACTCGTTGATCCGCGAAAAGATGAGTTTCTGGATTTGCTTCATGTTGGCGGAGCAAATATCGAATCAAAAACAGGTAGATTGCTTGAGCTAAAGACAGCCCGAGAGGAAGGGCTGATTTCAGGAAAGTTCGTATTCGATGACTCAATGGTGCTCTATAGCAAAATTCGTCCCTACCTGATGAAAGTGGCTCGCCCTGGTTTTCGAGGTCTGTGCAGCGCAGATATCTATCCACTATCAGCAAAGCAGGGGCAATTAGATCGAAATTATCTGTTCCACCTACTCCTGTCGCCGAACTTCACCGAGTATGCGAATGCTGGGTCTGCTCGCGCTGGCATGCCGAAAGTGAACCGTGATCACCTGTTTGCATATCGTTGCTACTTTCCAGCTATGGAAAAACAGGTCGAGTTTGCTTTTTCACTAGATGCGGTACATGAAGAAACCCAACGCCTTGAGGCTATCTACCAGCGGAAGCTCGACACGCTGGACGAGCTGAAACAATCCCTACTGAAACAGGCATTCAGTGGGCAACTATAGGAAATAAGCATGGATGCCGCTGAAACCAACGATTTCGGTGATTTGCTCGCTGGCCTAGAGATCGACTGGTACTACTCGACCAAGGAGCAGTTGAGTCCCTTCGATGTTTTTGCTGGGCTGTTAGACCATGGCTTGTTCGCGGAGAAAATCCCCCCATGCTTTACCAGCCAAGGCCTGGCCGAATTCGTCTCCAATTCGATGGGCACGCTTCTTGATAAGGCGGATGATAAATCGCTGAAAAAGGGGCTCGAAAAACGGGACCATGACTTTATGCGTTACGACGCCTTGCGTGACAGTAATGTCCCAAGGCACTTGGGCGTTCCCCATCCCGAAGCTTATGCCGTTCAGGCGCTCGCGATTAAAAAACACTGGGGAGCCATCGCTACCCATTGCAATCAGCCCAAGCCGGCGTTCAGTCGCATTCATGTTCGGCACATCGGTGATGGCCGCATCTTCGAGATGAACTACAAGGGTAACGAGCGCTACCGCCTGGAGGAGGATGAGCAAAGGTGGATGTTGGGTGCCCAATTTGTAGTAGAGGCTGACATTGCAACCTGCTTCCCAAGTATCTACACGCACTCGATTCCATGGGCGCTGCATGGCAAAGCCGAGTCCAAGAAGAACAATAGCCTGACTGGGTTGGCTGGCAACCTTTTGGATAAATGCACGCAGAACACTCGCGATCGCCAGACGAATGGGCTGCTGATTGGGCCGCATGCCTCGAATATCATCTCTGAAATCATCCTGACGCAGATCGATGCGGACCTTCAGGCGAAAGGCCACAGCAAGGTCAAGCGGCACGTGGATGACTACCGCTTTTATGCTGCAAGTTTCGAAGAGGCTGAGCGCTTCATCAAGGATCTCGGCTTGGCGCTCCGCGCCTACGAAATGTCCTTAAACGAAAAGAAAACCAAGATCCTGCCCTTGCCCTGTCCGAGTGAGGCGAACTGGGTACTTGTGTTGAATCGGCACCCTTTGCCGAAGGATCAGGAGCTCAAGTTCACTGAGATCCGCTCGTTCCTTGACCGTGCTCTGACCTGCGCCCAGTCCATCGGTAAATCGACACCGCTTAATTATGCAATCAAGGTGTTGGCCAAGTCGCACGCACATAGTCAGCCAAGCGACATTGACGAGCCACAACCCCGCAAGCTCAGCCTGCGAGCTAAACGGATGTATGCACAAGAGGCTATGAACCTTGCGCTGGCCTATCCGTATCTTGTTCCAATCCTAGACGAGTATGTCTTTACCCCATACTGGCATGCCGATCTGAAGGACATGATCGGTGTCTTTGCAACTTCTCTGATCAAGCTTGGCCTGCATAAACTTTATCCGGATGCAATAGCCCACGCCATTTTCCTCGCGCTCAAATATGACTTCGCCTTGGGGTTGAAAGACAACGAGCTCATTCAGATCGTGGCGTTGGATGATGGTGTAGCCAATGTACTCCTACTCGAATACGCCAAGCTCTATGACAGGGAAGAAGTGAAAAAGGCGGTCATTGCGAGGGCAGATGAGCTTAAAGAAGCCGACCAGCGAGATAAAGACAAGCAGTGGCTGCTCATCTATCAGGTATGGTCAGTAACGGATCTGAAAGGAAATGGACAGAGCTTCCTCGCGGATTTGAAAGACATCAATTTTGAGTTTTTCTTGCAGCCACAGCCGCCTGAAGAAAAGGTGGTTGCCGATATGGAAGTCGAGATTGTGCCTGCTGCAATGGCAGCCAATCCGGTCGAAGCGAAGGATTAAGCATGAACGAAGCTGAAACGAGAGCCGAATACATCGATCCCGCGCTTGCTGCAGCCGGGTGGGGAGTGGTTGAAGGTAGCCGCATTCGCCGTGAGTACCCGATCACCCCGGGGCGCATCGAGGGCAATGGCAAGCGTGGCAAGGCACTCACCGCTGACTATGTGCTGGAGTACCGCAACACCAAACTAGCGGTGGTGGAGGCCAAGGCCTGGCAGAAACCGTTAACTGAGGGTGTTGGGCAGGCAAAGGATTACGCCGGCAAGCTCTCGATTCGCTTTACATACGCCAGCAATGGTCAGGGCATTTACAGCATAGACATGCACACGGGTAAGGAAGGCGAGCTGGAGGCCTTCCCTTCGCCTGAGGAATTGTGGCAAGCCACCTTCGCTGCCGAGAACGCATGGCGTGACCGTTTTGCTGCTGTGCCCTTTGAAGATAAGGGCGGCTACTGGCAAGGCCGCTACTACCAGGACATTGCTATCGAGCGGGTGCTGGCTGCGCTGGCTGAGGGGCAGGAGCGCATCCTGCTGACACTGGCAACAGGCACGGGCAAAACCTTCATTGCTTTCCAGCTGGCATGGAAGTTATTCCAGAGCCGTTGGAATTTGACTGACTGGAAGTCTGAAGCAGAGCCGTCACGCCGGCCACGCATTCTGTTCCTTGCCGACCGCAATATTCTCGCTGACCAGGCTTACAACTCTTTTTCAGCCTTCCCCGAAGATGCGCTCGTTCGCATCGCTCCGGACGAGATCAAGAAAAAAGGCAAGGTGCCGAAGAACGGCAGCATTTTCTTCACGATCTTCCAGACCTTTATGAGTGGGCCGGGTGAGACCCCTTACTTTGGTGAGTATCCGCCGGACTTCTTCGACTTCATCATCATCGACGAATGCCACCGGGGCGGTGCAAATGACGAGAGCAACTGGCGCGGCATCCTTGAATACTTCGCGCCCGCCGTGCAGTTGGGCCTCACCGCGACGCCGAAGCGCAAGGATAACGCCGATACCTACGCCTACTTTGGCGAGCCGGTGTTCATCTATTCGCTCAAAGACGGCATCAACGATGGCTTCCTTACACCCTTCCGCCTGAAACAGATCGCCACCACGCTGGATGAGTATGTATTCACCTCCGACGACACCGTGGTGGAAGGCGAGATTGAGGCAGGCAAGCGCTACGAGGAGGCGGACTTCAACCGCATCATCGAAATCAAAGAGCGGGAGAAGAAGCGCGTCGAGATCTTCATGGGTGAGATCGATCAGAAGGAAAAGACCATAGTCTTTTGCGCCACACAAACGCATGCGCTGGCAGTACGCGACCTGATCAACCAGGCGAAGAAGAGCGCCGACCCGAACTATTGCCAGCGAGTGACGGCACAGGATGGTGCGTTGGGCGAGCAATGGCTGCGCGACTTCCAGGACAACGAAAAGACCATCCCGACAATTCTGACCACTTCGCAGAAGCTTTCGACCGGCGTGGACGCGCGAAATGTGCGTAACATCGTGCTAATGCGGCCGGTGAATTCGATGATTGAGTTCAAGCAGATCATCGGGCGCGGGACCCGGCTTTACGACGGCAAGGATTACTTCACGATCTACGACTTCGTTAAGGCCCATCACCACTTCAGTGATCCGGAATGGGATGGTGAGCCGCTAGAGCCAGAGGCCTGCAAGAAATGTGGGAATACACCCTGTATCTGTGAAAAGACACCTCCTAAGCCCTGCGCCATCTGTGGCAATCAGCCCTGCACATGCCCGAAGGAGCCTTGCCAAAAATGCGGCAACCGGCCCTGCACCTGCAAGAAAAAGGGGAAAGTGAAGCTTGCAGACGGTAAGGAGCGACAGATTCAGTTCATGAGCGCGACCAGTTTTTGGCATCCGGACGGCACCCCCATGTCCGCCGCGCAGTTCATGGAGGCGTTATTCGGTAAGCTTCCTGAGTTCTTCAAGGATGAAGATGAATTGCGAGCTATCTGGAGCGCTCCGGACACTCGACGCAAATTGCTGGATGGGCTCGCGGAGAAAGGGTTCGGAAAAGATCAGCTTGCTGAAATGCAGAGGATTATCGACGCTGAGAATAGCGACATTTTCGATGTTTTGGCTTTTGTTGCCTACGCAGATGCTCCACTCACCCGTGAGCAGCGGGCTGAGCGGGCGAGGATTGTGATCAGCAAAGAGTTTGGCGACAAACAGCAGGCATTTTTGACTTTTGTGCTTGCCCACTACGTCAGCGCCGGTGTGGATGAGCTTGACGAAGTTAAGCTGGGGCCCCTTCTGAAACTCAAGTACAACAACGCGATCGCGGATGCATTCACTGACCTAGGGGCTCCCGAGAGCATTCGGAAAGCTTTTGTGGGTTTCCAGCAGTACCTTTACCAGGTTTGATCAGCCTGCGATGCCTTCTAGCAGAGTTCTACGATCAGCTCAGGACAGAACTTACACCGCTTCCAGTCGTACACTTCTCTTGAGTTTGCCTCATTTTAAAGGGTATCCGGAATCTGGTGTGGGTTTCAGGGTTTATGGCTGTTGTAGCTCTCATTTCAAAAGACGGATTCTAGTGTTGGAACCGAGAACGAGCATGCTAAGCTAGAAACCGGATTTCAGTGTGGGCTCGCCCAGGTGTTGAGTGACCGATTTTCTGCAGTTGCGTAGCCTCAATACACTTGAAGTCGTAGGCGATGACGAGCGCTATGTCGTCAAGGCTGAAGGCGTTGCGCCAGTGGCAACCTGCCCGCTGTGCAAGGTCGGACGTTTGCACGGTCACGGCTCACAAGAGCAGTCGTTTCAGGATACGCCGACGCACGGCAAGCCGGTCGTGGTGTTCATCCAGCGCAGGCGATATCGCTGCATCTCGTGCAATAAGACGCTCTTCGAGCCTGTCGCCGATCTCGACAGCAAGCGTCAAGCCACGGCCCGCCTGGTGCGTTATATCCGTAAAGAGAGCTTCACCAAGACCTTCGCGGCGCTGGCGCGCGAAGTGGACTTGGACGAGAAGACGGTCCGCCACGTCTTTGACGACTTCATCGAGGAGTTCGAGGCCAAGGTCCGGTTCCGGACGCCCCGCATCCTGGGGATCGACGAGCTCAAGATCATCGGCCAGTACCGGGCGATGATCACCAACATCGAACGCAAGACGGTATTCGACCTCCGGCCGAGCCGGGCCAAGGCCGACCTGTTGCCCTATTTCCGCAACCTGCGGGACAAGGACACCATCGAGTGGGTGGCGATGGACATGTACCACGTTTACAAGCAGGTGGTGCGTGCCACGCTGCCGCAGGCGCGGATTGTGGTCGATCGTTTCCATATCCAGCGGATGGCCAATGACGCGCTGGAGAAGCTGCGCAAGCGCATTCGCAAGGATCTGCCGGCTCGGCAGCGCCTCAAGCTCAAGGATGAGCGCTTCCTGTTGCTCAAGCGGCAGCACGATCTGAAGGGCGCAGACATGACACGGGCCCTGGAATGGTTCCGCCAGTTTCCCCAGCTCGGGGAGGCGCACGCCCTCAAGGAAGGCTTCTTGTCGATCTGGGATCACAAGAGCCGTCCGGAGGCTGAAGCGGCATGCGCGACGTGGTTAGGCAACATTCCGCCGGAGCTGGCGGCCACGTTCAAGGATCTGACCACCGCCGTGCACAACTGGCACGACGAAATCTTCTCTTACTTCGAACAACCCATTACCAATGCCTATACTGAATCCGTCAACCGACTGGCCAAAGACATGAACCGCATGGGCAGGGGCTACAGCTTCGAGGTGATTCGGGCGCGGATGCTCTACAACGAGAAGGCGCGCAAGGACGGGGCCGTAGTCGAGACCGTAGATGTCGATGATGACCAGGTATCAACGAACTTCGAGTTCCAGCGAATGACGATGGCATCGATCCGCAAGAAGCAGGTCAGACGCGTGGTCGAATATGGACCTTACATTCCGACGTTGGTGCGGCTGCTCGAAGAGGGGTATTTCGAGTAAACCTTGACCCATCGCACAAGCCCCGAAGCTTCAACCTGGGTGTTTGGCTCAACGGATGAAGCTGAGCATTTGGGCCTGAACGCTCAGCACAGCACTACCCCGCGCAGCAGGACAGTTGCTTCACATCCGTGGTGAAAGTCTGCGCTGCGAGCTTCAGTCCCTCGACCATGGTCAGGTAAGGGAACAACTGGTCGGCCAGCTCCTGCACCGTCATCCGTGCCCGGATGGCGAGCGCGGCCGTCTGAATCAGTTCGCCCGCCTCGGGGGTCACCGCCTGCACACCGAGCAACCGGCCAGTGCCGGCTTCCGCGACCAGCTTGATGAAGCCACGTGTGTCGAAGTTGACGAGCGCCCGGGGCACGTTGTCGAGTGTCAGCGTGCGGCTGTCGGTCTCGATGCCGGCATGGTGTGCTTCGGCTTCGCTATAGCCCACGGTGGCGACCTGGGGATCGGTGAACACGACCGCCGGCATCGCCGTCAGGTCCAGCGCCGTGTCGCCGCCGGTCATGTTGACCGCGGCGCGGGTACCGGCCGCCGCTGCGACGTAGACGAACTGCGGCTGGTCGGTGCAGTCGCCCGCGGCGTAGATGTGCGGTGTGGCGGTGCGCATCCCATTGTCGATGATGATGGCGCCCTGCGCGTTGACCGCGACACCTGCCGCGTCGAGATCCAAGGCGCGGGTGTTCGGTGTGCGGCCGGTGGCGACCAGCAGTCGGTCAGCGCGCAGTTCGCCGCGCCCGGTCGTGAGCACGAATGCTCCGCTTGCAAAGGCCACCTCACTGGCCTGCGTGTGCTCCAGCACTTCGATGCCTTCGTTGCGGAACGCGACCGTGACGGCTTCACCTATAGTGGGATCTTCGCGGAAGAACAGCATGTTGCGCGCCAGGAGAGTCACCTTGCTGCCGAGTCGGGCAAAGGCCTGCGCGAGTTCGACCGCCACCACCGACGAACCGATCACCGCCAGCCGCTCGGGAATACGGTCGCTGACCAGCGCCTCGGTGGAGGTCCAGTAGGGGGTGCCCTGCAAGCCGGGGATCGGCGGAATCGCCGGGCTGGCGCCGGTGGCGATCAGGCAGCGGTCGAAGGCGACTGCGCATTCGCCGCCTTCTGCCAGTTGCACGTTCAGATGGCGGTCGTCCAGGAAGCGGGCGTCGCCGCGTAGCACGGTGATGGCGGGAGTGCTGGCCAGAATACCTTCGTACTTGGCGTGACGCAGTTCGTCGACGCGCTCCTGCTGCTGCGCCAGCAAACGCTCGCGCAGGATCGCCGGCGAAGCGGCCGCAATGCCGTCGTCGAACGGACTCTCGCGCCGTACATGGGCGATATGCGCGGCACGGATCATGATCTTGGACGGTACGCAGCCGACATTGATGCAGGTACCGCCGAGGGTGCCTCGCTCGATCAAGGTGACGCGCGCTCCTTGCTCGACGGCTTTCAGCGCCGCCGCCATCGCCGCGCCGCCACTGCCAATCACAGCGACGTGCAATGCCGGCTCTGCATCTCCGCGCTTCGGCTCGCCGTTTAACCCGCCCAGCGTCTTGTTCAACAGGTCCGCAGGCTTGCTCGGCATGTCGGCAGCCTGCGCCCGGTAACCGAGTGCAGACACGGCGGCGACCAGCGGTGCCATCTCCAAATCGGCGCCCGCATCAGCCGTGATTTCAGCCCGCCGTTGCGGATAGGACACCGCTGCCGAACGCACACCGGGGACCTTCTCCAAAGCTTGCCGGACGTGCTCGGAGCACGCCCCGCAGGTCATGCCATCGACGTGCAGTGTGATCGCCTCGGTCATGGGACGATCACTTCTTGACCGTGGAAGGATAGCCTGCGTTCTCGGTGGCTTTGGTCAAGGCGGCTGGCGTCGTCTTGGTGTCGTCGTAAGTCACCACCGCTTCCTTGGGCTCCCAGGTCACCTTGGCTTCAACGACGCCTTCGACCTTGGACAACGCCTTCTTGACCGTGATCGGACAGGTGGCGCAGGTCATGCCCGGTACCGACAGCGTGACGGTTTTGGTGGCGGCCCAAGCTGGAGCGCTCAGGGCTACAGTCAAAGCGAACAGTGCGACAAATTTCTTCATGACAGTCTCCTTCAGTAGAACAGGGGCATGACGTAGGGGAACGCGAGGGCGATCAGTACCAGGGCGGACACGATCCAGAAAATCACCTTGTAGGCTGTTCGCACCTGGGGCACGGCACACACGTCGTCCGGTGCACAGGCGCGGGCGGGCCGGAAGATGCGGCGCCAGGCGAAGAACAGCGCGACGAGCGCGGCGCCGATGAAGATCGGCCGATACGGTTCGAGCGCGGTTAGGTTGCCGATCCAGGCGCCAGAGAAGCCTAGCGTGATCAGCACCAGCGGGCCGAGGCAGCAGGTCGAGGCAAGGATGGCGGCCAAGCCGCCGGCAGCCAGTGCACCGCGGCCGTTGCTAGGTTTTGCCATGAGGGTCTCCTTCCGGGACTTTGCGTGATGCGCTAACGTTACTTCCGTAGCCAAGTACGGAGTCAAGCGCCATGATGAACATCCCGGAAACCCTGACCATCGGGGCCTTCGCCAAAGCAGCCGGGGTCAACGTGGAGACCATC